>TARA_R110002020_G_scaffold85730_1_pt1 | contig 19037 bp, 13 predicted proteins | sample TARA_R110002020 | Tara Oceans TARA_R110002020 (sample SAMEA4396489) | marine metagenome | biome: Westerlies Biome; feature: [MES] marine water layer (ENVO:01000295) within the mesopelagic zone...; material: water (ENVO:00002006), including particulate matter (ENVO:01000060) such... | reverse complement strand
TAAAGTCCCCTCTCGCCGACCTAAAATAGATCCAAAAGTTATCCAAAAAGGTTTGGAGTACATAGATAGAATAGAAGACGAAGAAAAAAAAGAATATGTTCTTAAAAGGTTAGAAAGACTTCAAAGCGGTCAAGATAATATAGATAGAAAAATTGACGCTAATGAGAGACGCCGTCAATATGATAAGCGTAAAGAGTAATGGAATTTATTGATTTAAAATCTCAATACAAAAAATACAAAAACAATATTGATAGCCGTATTCATTCAGTACTGGATCACGGCAAGTATGTAATGGGACCTGAAATAGAAGAGCTAGAAGAAAAACTAGCCGACTTCACTAAAGCTAAGCATTGCATTACAGTAGGTAGCGGCACTGTTAGTTTAGAAATCGCTTTAAGAGCCTTAGATATAGGGCCGGGAGATGAGGTAATTACAGTTCCTTTTACTTGGATAAGTACTGCTGAGGTGATCATGGCTGTGGGAGCCAAGCCTGTCTTTGTTGATATTGAGGCTGACAGTTACAATATGAATCCGGAGCTGCTTGAGTCGGTAATTAATAAGAACACTAAAGCGATTATTCCTGTAAGTCTATTTGGCCAGATGCCTGACTTAGAAAGAATTTGCTCTATCGCCGCTAAATATAAAATACCTGTTATTGAGGATGGAGCTCAAAGTTTTGGAGCAACTCGGAACAACAAGAAAAGTTGCGGAGCCAGCCTGATTGGCAGTACGAGTTTCTTTCCAGCTAAAGTGTTTGGGTGCTATGGAGACGGGGGAGCCATCTTCACTGACAATGAAGAACTCAGTTTAAAATTTAAATCCATAAGAAATCATGGAGGCATTGTCCGGGGATACCATGACCGAGTAGGAATGAATGGGCGGTTTGACACTATCCAAGCCGCAGTCCTGTTAGAGAAACTTATCCACTTCCCTCAAGAAGTCGAAGACCGGGCAAATATTGGGGAAAGATATTCCGCGTTACTCACTGACACTTGCATCACTCCCGTTATATCTCAAGGTAACGCTCATGTTTACGGACAGTATACAATTAGAATAAAAAACAGAGACAAGGTGAAAGATGCACTTCAAAAAAAAGGAATTCCAAGTGCTATATACTATCCTAAATGTTTACATGAACAGCCAGTTTTTTCTTCACTTCCTTGGTGGAAGGTGGGGCAGTTAGGAGATTTTCCCGCGTCCGAAAAAGCCTCCAGAGAAGTTTTGAGCTTACCTATGCATCCATTCCTAACAGAGAAAGATCAAGATAAAATAGTGACAGCTATAAAAAATGAAACATGATTTATTTATTACAGACTTATGGGAGTTCGATTTCCCGTATCACAAGCAATTTAAACCTCAAATTTTAGATTTTATTAAATCCTCTTCTGAGGCCGAAGCTCATTTAAAAAACAACTCAGATTCACCTTCTTTAGATTCATATGGAGGTTATGAGTTGGATATAGAAAGTGATGTAAGTATTTGTACTTTTTTCTCTACTCAATTAAAAAAAATATTAGCAAAGATTGAGGAAGCTCATGATTGGCAAGAAGGGGAATGGATAAATATAGACCCGTGGCTGAATATAAATAAAAAAGGCAGCTTTAATCCTCCCCATATTCATCCGGGTAATGACTATTCTGGAGTCTATTATGTTTCTTTCCCTCCTAATTCAGGAAAAATTCATTTTCTTGACCCGCGCCCACAGCATAGACTTAGCTCTCCTAATCCAGCTCACAAAGAAGGAACTAATTGGTACTCTACTCAAAATCAATATGATAGTAGTATTTTTACTTACGATGTCACTGAAGGTAAAATTATACTTTTTCCTTCGTGGTTAATGCATTACGTAGACCCTAACCCAACTGACGACTTGAGAATATCTATAGCTTTCAACGTTAAATTTTTTCAACCGGAAGAAACTAAGTGAAAATAAAAAAAAATAATTTAATTCAGTTTGTAAATTTTGTTAACGAATGTTGCCAAGTTATGAATAGTGAATATGTAGCGGATTGGCTAAATAAACCTCATCCTGATTTAAATATGGAAAGCCCAATGGATTTAATTAACGATGAAACAGGTAGAGAGAAACTATATCGCCTGCTTTATTTCATAGAAATTAACGAAGCAGACCTTTAAGCTTCAGGAACACTACTTACTATAGCTGTTGTTCCGTCAGGAAAGCGCGTTCTAGTCACCAAATAAACTACCCCTCCAGAAGTTTCTTTTTGAGTGAAGTTACCTACTCTCGTGGAACTTACAGGGACATCATTTTCTTCAACTATATTAAACTCAACCACGGAAGCATCCAGTATGACTTCAAATTCACCAATGTTTTGATTAGTGCCACCAGATAATAGGATGTTCGTCATCCCTCTAGCTTCTATAGCCTCAGTGGGGATCATAGCGGTTATTTTATTGTCTGAATTTATAGTAAAGTCAGATTCTAAATTAGCTCCGCTAGGTATCTCAAAAAATACACCCGAAACAGCATTAAACCCTTCTCCTGAAATTTCAATACTTGAGCCAGTGACCCCCCTTGAAGGAGCGTAACCGGTTGCGTTAACTCTTGTTCCTGTAATTATATATTGATCAGGGAAAACATTAATTTGTTTTTGTAAATATGTTTCAGAATCACTTCCATAGAATCCACTATTTGGTAAATCATCCCAAGAATTAACAATAAATAATTGGCCTGTACCTATAAAGCTATTATCAGGTTTAAAATTATATTTTGTATAAATAGCATTAGGGTCACTACCTATACCCGAACCTGTAACAACTTCGTCAACTTGATACAAATGAACACCATTTAATGAATTTTGATTCCCTGTACCGCTTATGCCTATAGATAGATCCCCCGACATAAAATCCGATCCTGCATTTATACCAGATACAGCTATTATGCTTCCAGTCTCTATTTTATTATTAGAGTCAAATCCAGTAACTCCACTAACAATACCTAACGGCAAAAAACTAAAAACAGAACCGGCGTCACCATTACCCCTTCCGCTTATTCTTAAATTCCCAACAGCAACACCTGTTGGCACGTTAGTTGATAATAATTCCATCTGACCAGTAGTAGAGCTTTCCGCACCCAAACCAGAAAAGAACCCCCCAGTTATACTAACAAAATCCACGGTAAGCCCCGATATTTTATCACCACTTATATTTAAAGTCTCTCCCGGAAGCAAATAGCTATTTGTCCCTGAAGTATGAGTAACATTTATTGGGTAAGGACTTTCTGTTTCTCTTGATTTAAAATCTTTTAAAATAAATTGACCGCTTCCTGTATTTACCCCTTTAGGCACATTAAATTTTAAATTTGAAGCTTCTTGGGAAACAAAATTATCGATAACAAAAGTAGACTGAGCTCCAGAAAAAACTACTCCTGTAACTAGGCTCATAAAATCTCCAGTGACAGTAACAATATCGGACTCTTTGAAAACTTGGCCAGAGTCGAAATTTGTCGGAGCTTCTCCTTGCCCTATAAAATAACCGCTAATAGTAGGTTTTGATGGAGAAATATTTATTATCCCAGTACTTGACACAAACCCCCCACTTGTATCTACAGTAATTATATCACTCGAAGTTCTTTTTGGAACATTAAAACTAATACCAGTTGTGGAGACTTGAGTGAATGAAGGAACAACCTTGTCTCCTATTTTTAAACCGCTAGGTTTAATACCTGAGAAATACCCTGATATGACTACAGGATCTCCATACTCTCCGCTTACTAAGGAAACTCCACTCAAAGTGGGACCATAAAAAGCCGTTATAGGCTCTAAAGAACTCGACCCCCTTTGATTCGTAACTCTTATCCTGTAATTATTTCCTGTTTGAAAATTATTAGGATAATTAAATATTATCTCATCATGATTTACCGAGTATCCACTAACCTCTACATCTCCTCTAAAATTAGCAGGGGCAACGTTATTATTGTATATCCGTATAATAGAGCCTGAATACAATCTAGATCCATATATAGTACCTGTTGATCCCGGTTCGACATCAGTATCTGGAATTATCTTAGATACGTTAGGGGTACCGTAAACAAAAAACCCATTAGTTATACTTCCGGTCCCATAATATCCAGATATATCTATATCTAAAAATCCTCCATTTGTATTAAAATTAGAGGTATTAGGCACGACGGTTGTGATGCTTTTACCGGGCTCATTAACTATAATATTTTGTGCTGAAAATTCAGTGCCAACTCCAACATTACCTCCTCTAAAATTAACCCCCGTTATACCATAAAGGTTATCTCCTTCTATCGTAACGGATTGCTGGCCAACTCCTGAAATTGGTGATACCCCAGTCACTTCAGGGGCAGGTATTCCGGGCCTAAAACTTACTGAAGAAGAGTAGGATTCTGGGTAACCATTTGAAAACAAATTTATAGGGCTTGTTAATATTGTTGGCCCAACAGCTATATTACCTCCTGAAAGGTTTATTCCTAGCCCCGTAGGTATATGCCCCTGCAGTCTGTTGTAACCCCCTGCGTCATTTATTAATTTAAAATTACCAGTTTGACTACCTATAGAGATCAAGCATCCAGTTCCGCCACCTTCTCCAGTATATAGTATTCCCGAACTTAAGTTCGTCCCACTTATAGTTGCTACTTCCCCTATATTTACCCCCGGGGTAATTCCTACTATTTCTCCATACGGCTTAAAAAGAAGATTGTTTCCAGCACTCACCTTAGCGCCGCTCTGAAGAAGCAGCTCCGGAACCCCCCTTACATTCCCGGTAGGAACCGTAGCTTTTACCCCAGTACCATCTAATGAAGTAAAAGAAGTAAAGGCGATATCGTTTACCTGTACTCCAGTAACCCCAGATAACCCTATTCCTTCTATTATTAATTCTCCTCCTGCTATAATTTGCCCAGAGTTCAACCCCGTCACAGTAGGAATAGGAATAAATTTATTGTAAGTTTTTCCACTGGCAAAAGATTCATCTCCATTTAACCCTGTTCTTAAAGATGAAAAAACTGTAATTTCATCATAAGTAGCACCTGAAGGGACTATGGTTTCGATTATATTTTCTGATATTACATTAAACTCCCCAGAACGACCCTCTCCGCTTCCAAAATTTATATCAGTTATTTGATGAAAGTTGTCTCCACTTAACTGTATAATGTCACCTGCTTTACCACTGACGTAACCCGAAGTCAGCCCACTTGCCACTACTTGACTTAATGAGTCCAAGACTATATCCATCTTGCCTAAACTTAATATTCCATCAGTAGTTTCAATCGAAAGTTCCTCAGTAATCGCATCAGCCGGAATTAACCCTGAAACTCCAGTTGTCCCTAAATATATCAAGTCCTCTACTACTCTATCACCTACTGTAACATTTTTAGTAAAGTTCATATTTGAACCACTTAAAATGAATCCTTTTTTAGGGTTAAATACTGGCATTTTAGATATTTCCTTCCGAACCTGTAGTTCCGATCCCTACGCAGCCAGCCGCTCCATAACTATCAATAACATTATTAACAAAAACGCTCGTCCCTTGAGTTGCGCCTTGAGTTACATTAATACTTTGCCTTATATAATCCCCAACCGCTGAAGCTAAGTTCCTTTGTCTTAAGAGACCCGAGCATGTAAAATTTTCTACTACTGCTTCTGCATCATTTTTTAGATCTACTGATATCCTAGCGGTATTTCCATCGACAGGTAAATACCCTATAGGGTTATCGGTCTCAAAATTCATATTAACTGTCTTAGGCCCAAAAGAGACAGCACTCGGCTTGGTCTCGTTTATGAGATAAACAGGTTTAATCTCTGCTTGATAATTATATGTTCCAGCTACGAACTCTTCTGGTTGATCGGCCCTGCCGGAGATTGTGGAATTTTCTATCGGTATGTAGTGAGTTACATCAACGTTTCTAGAATTTAAAATCTGAGTTGCATTAGGAGCAGCCTCATTAGTAGGCGCAAACTCTCCACTTAATTGATCAAAAAAAGTAACAGTAGCATTTGCCACAGCAGGAGAATTTGGGTTAAAACTTACTGAGTAAGAGGTTAAATATCCACTATCAAACGTTAACCCGCCGAAATTTCCAGATAGCGTTTGACTTTCTTTTATGGGTACTTCTCCTTGACCAGTGATGAAAGATTTAAAGTAATCTCTACCCGTCAAGTAATAATTAAATGAAAGCTGCCCCCCTATTCCATTAGAAGCTGAATAATCATTAGTGTTTCTTTGTCTTATGGTATAATTAGGCTGTATGCTTGTACCGAGAGACAAATCAGCATTGGAAGCTAGAATTTCGTTTCCATTAACTTGCAGTTTTGCGTTAGAAGCAGTATAAAACACATTAATAAGCGGCCGTTAAAGTTTTTTGAGTCCTGATGATATCATCCAGCCCTACTGATGCGGTAGTATTTATTTGCTTAGCAGCAGTAATTGGCACCTTCATTCCTACTGACGATGCGCCGCCGAGTCCTTTAATATCCAACACGTAACTTCTCTCTATTCCGGTGTAAGTTAGCCCTGAATCGAAAATATCTTCTGTCACATTTATGCTTTCAGAAGCTGTGGTATAATAAGTACAAGTAGGAAACTCTTGTCCTATTTTATATAAAGGATTATGGTTGAAGCTGATAGAATAATCAGCACTATAAATCGTACCAGTCTGCGACGCCGTAGCAGATGCAGCTCTTCCGTCATAAATTACAGTGTTCATCGTGTCCGGCATCTGAGTAAACCTACCATGAGCTATTCCTGTGGTGACCCCTGCTGTTCCATTATCAAACGGAGTAATGTTAGCATTTCCAGACAATCGCCCACTCACGGGTAAAAAATCTCCGCTTCCAAATAAAGTAAAAGAAGCGCTCGAGGACGATATGGAGTTAGAAGTGACGTTAAAACTATAAGAATTAAGAAACCCTATCCCACTTACTCCGGCGCATGATATTCTTACGCCGCTAGCGTAAGAGTCTGTAGAATTTTTGATTCCGCTGGCCAATTTGTTGATTACATTCCCCAGCTCTGAATTATTTTTAGTTCCTGTAATTGTTGTAAGAAAATTAAATGAGATATCGCCAACTCGAGGACCGCTAGGGAGCTGCCCGAGAGGCCCCTTCCTGCCTACGCTATACAGAGGAGAAATAGAATTGGAGAAGTTGATAGAGCAATCTGAAGCCATTAGAACTTCACTCTCCTCCTCGTGTCCTATTTCCCTTACTTGAACCGCTGCTTTATCGTAAAATATTTGTGCCATGACCTTTTCCTTTTTTTATTACACTATTTTTCCCTCAAAATGAAAGATCTTAGGTTGAAATTCATCTTTGCATTAGAGTCTACCTCCCCATTGAACGATTCTGACGTTAATAACATATTCTCAAAATCATACCTTAATAATATATCGTGGGAGTTATTTTTTTTCAAAGTTATTACCGTATTTTTGAAAACCGTTTCATCTGGATTTAGCCTCATACTTTTTATTTCGTAATCGTCTACATCTAATTCAAAATTAACATTTACCTCTATCGGTGTTCCAGCGATGACTCCCGTAGGTTGATCTTGACCTATCGCATAAAGAGGAACCCTAGGCGTAGCTATATTTACATTGAAAGAATTTACTCTATTGGTGCTAAAAGTGTCTAAATTTATTTCCATAGCCCCGTAACTAGTTATGTTTAAGCTAGGAGATGTAGATGAAGTCTGAGCCCATGAGTCAAATTTCGCCCCAGTCCCAAAATTGCCATAAATTACCGAACTGGTTGATGTTTCGGGTATTTCTCCTATTCCGCAGTTTACTGAATACGTCTCTAAATAACCCTCGGTGAAGTAAAATTGCTTCTCTCCATAGTCCACAACACCACTAAAAGGGAAAGTCCCCGTAAAGTTCTGCATCATATCACGAGAAGTCCAATCGGAGAATCCATCTTCAGGAGCCGGTAAGAGTTGAGTCAAAATAGTATTTACGTCCAAAGTGGCCTGTTGAGGGCCTTGGGGGTAGTAATCCACCAACCCTCCTATACCTAAAGCTGTTGTTGGCTGAGCCACAGAATTGTAAGAAGCACTCAAAGATTGAATTCCTTGTATTCCGCTACCGTTAATTGTGAGCTTTTCAGCTTCCCGTGTTATTCTTCCTAACATTACCTTATCTTTATTTTACACTCTTTTTTGTGTGTAATATAATAAATAAAGGATTAAGGAAAAATGGCAGATAGTATATATAACGTACCAGAACATAATTTAAGCAACACTTATGCTAAAAATGCTATAGTTTTTACGCAAGATCCTCTTCAAGCAGGTACCGGAGCCCCTAAAAACATTAAATATTATTACGCTAGGCAAGCAGTTCCTGCTTCTACGGCAATTACTTCTTCTAGTTATTGGGGGGGTTATACAGCCGCAAGTGTTACTCCGGGGCCACGGAACAAAACGCTTCCTCAATTTATTTGGACTCCTTCTTACAATTTATCCGTCAATCAACAGCCTAAAGTAAACTCTATCGTATTTGGGAACGGTTATGAGCAAAGAGTTCCAGACGGTATTTATAATAATTTAATCCGGCTGGAGTTATCTTTCGATATGAGAACAGAGCTTGAAGCTCGAGCGATAGCTCACTTTCTTCGAGCAAGAAAAGGGTCAGATAGCTTTGCAGTGCAACACCTGCCGGAGATCTACCAAGATACCGCTAACTATGTTAAAAGATTCTATTGTCCTAGCTTCAATACAAGTTTTGCTTTTCATGATAATTATACAATTAAAGCTACTTTTGTAGAAACTAATAATTAAAATGCCTGATTACGATAACCCTACTCCTGCACAATTAAAGAGCTCTGTAAAATCTCTGAATTTTGAGCTATCGAACCTTCAACCATCATCCATGGTTAATCTGTTTGAAATCGATGTTTCATCTTTAATGAGAGATAAAAATATAAATATTCAAAATGATGCAAGCGAGCTAGGTTTGGACCAAAATACTGTTAATGATGGCATTTTAAGATTCCATAATAATATTAAAGTTTTTAACTCTTATATAGTTTGGCAAGGAAAAACATACTTCCCAGCCCCAATTAAAGCGGAAGGTTTTGAGAGCAGTAGCAAAGGAGCTTTACCGCAGCCTAAACTATCTTTAAGCAGTCAATCTGAAACAGGAAATGATCAACTAGCCTTGTTGAAATATGAAATTAGAAAAATAGGAGATATCATTGGGGCTAAAGTAACGAGAAAAAGGACATTTGCTAAATACTTAGACTCTATAAACTTTGGCCGAACATCAGAGGCTAGAATCGGAAGAAACAGTAATATGTTACCCGATGGATATGAGCCTGACCCTTTCGCGTATTTACCAAGTGATGTTTATTTTATAGAAAGAAAAGAATCAGAAAACAAAACAATGCTTAGTTACCAGCTTTCTTCTGTTCTTGACTTAGAAGGGACAAAGCTTCCTAAACGTGTTATATTGGCTGATAAATGTGTTTGGCAATACCGAGGGATAGGATGTTGGTATCAACAACCTTACGAACATGAATTTAAACCCACCGAAGGAGGTAGCATAGACTACCCTACTAACGTCCCACCTGTACTACAAAAAGCAGAATTAAAAACCTTAAAAGCCGAAGGACTAGGGGCCGATGTAATAGAAAAAAATAGATTTAATGAGGCTCGCAAAGCCTCTGGAATGCTCAAAGGCGCTCCACCAGTAGCGACAGACTCCGATGAAGATATCCAAAACGCCTGTGGCGCTTCCTTGAAAACCGATCAAGGAGAATTCGGCAAAGTAAATGGTGAACCCGCTATTCCTGATGGCGGATACAAAAAAGGAGATTGGGTTTATATTACAAAAGATAAAATTAAATATTATTTCGTTTGCCGCGAGGATAATGGCCAAGATGAAAATAATCCAGCTATCTCACCTCCTAACTCCACTTACTGGGTAGCCGACGAATGTTCAAAATCTTTGACCGGATGCAGAATGAGGTGGGCGGACACTTTAAAAGGTAACAGAGGAGCACAGGCAGGAGGTGCAGACGAACTCTTGCAAAAAGGGAAACTCCCGTATGGAGGATTCCCTGCGGCTAAAAAAATGTCTAGGTTAGGTTAATGATTGAAGAAGACATAAAACAAAAAATAAAACAGCACGCTCTAGCGGAAAATCCTAGAGAGTGCTGTGGTGTGATAGCCTCTCAAGGGGCTAAGTCTATTGTATTTGAATGCAGAAATGTTTCCGAAACACCTGAAGAAACTTTCTCGTTAAGCACAGCTGACTACTTACGAGCTTCTCGAAAGGGTAAGATAAGATCTATCTACCATTCTCACCCAAACACAAACAAAACATTTTCTAATTATGATATCTTAAATAGTCAAGCACATCGTCTTGATTATATTCTTTATAACATACCCTCTAATTCTTTTTCTTTTTTTGATTACAAAAAAAATAAAACTTTTATTTATAATAAATTCTTTAAAACTCAAACTGCTGATTGCTACTCGTTAGTGAAAGAATATTATCAAAAATTAGATATAAATTTACTAGATGTACAAAATAGTAGAATTAATCCTGATTGGCATGCTCAAAATCCAAATTTAGGGGAAGAAATTTTCAAGTTAAACGTCGATGAAAATAAACACGTCTTCCATCAAATACATACAGACCAGCTCAAAGAGCATGATATCTTATCTTTTGAATTAATAAAAGGAAAAGGCCCAGTTCATGTTGGTGTTTACCTAGGAGACAACACGTTTACTCATCATCCTCGGGGAAAATACCCATGCATTGAACCTTTAAATAGTACTTACAAAAAAAGAATTCATTCTATATTTCGATATGAAAAATTTAACTAAAATAACAGTTCACGGAGTTTTAGCCGACCAGTTGGGTTGCCATCAATGGGACTTATCCGTAGATAGTGTGGGAGACGCCGTCAGGGGAATTGAATGCAATACAAAAAGTTTTTTCAGCCAACTAATAGAAAATGATAAGAAAAATATTAAATACAGAGTTTTAATAAATGATCAAGATTTTGGAATCGAAGAAGGAAAGGATGTAAATAGTGAGGAAGGTTTAATGTCTTCAGAACTAGTTATGAGAAAAGAAGGCATAAAGACTATAGATATAGTCCCTGTTATAGAAGGCGCAGGAGATTTTGTTGCTATTATAGCTGGAGCTTTTTTAATCGCTAGCGGGTTGGGTGTTTTTGGGGCTGGTGGCCTTTTAGGAGCTTTAGGAGGGGGAGCTCTAGCTAAAAGCGCTTTAATACTTGGCGGTATTGGCTTGATTGCGGCGGGGGTAACTAACCTTTTAACGGAGATGCCCAAGTTTGGAGATTTCAGAGAGATCGAAGGAGGAGGAGCCAAGTCATATCTTTTTAATGGCCCCGAAAATACTGTTAGAGAAGGTGGCCCAGTTTTTGTAGGTTACGGAAGATTGCTGGTTGGAAGTCATGTTGTGCAAAGTTCGGCAGACGTTGTGGATATAGACGCAGAAATCAAAAGACCGGATTCAAAATGGGGAGAAACTAAATACGGGTTAAAATATAATATACCTAATCAAATAAATACGGAAGAATGGAATGGTTAAGGATTAAACAAAATGGGTAAGAAAAAACAAAAAAAAGGAAGACCGCAAATAGTAGATATAGCAGCTGTACGAAAATATGCTGGTGAAGAAGACGTAGCTACTAAAGGACCTCAGTATGTTGTTTCTCGCTCTTATTCGGAGGTAGCAGATCTTATTTCAGAGGGGCCTGTAGAAGGAATAGCTAGCGGTAAATACTCCTATAAATACGAATCTTCAAACAGGACAGGCTGGAAACAAGTTGATTTTGACGTATATACAGCTACGGGCACGCTTTTAGAAGCTTCTAGCGATGAGGCTGTAGCGCAGAGGCAGGAACTTGGATTTTTAAGATCAATTTACTGGAATGAAGTCCCTTTGGTAGATAAAGATGGATATTATAATTTTCCATCCATTAATGTTAATTATGTTGCGGGAAACCCTGTCGGAGACACCCCCTCTATAGAGACCAATTTACCGGAATACGGAAGTTTTGTTGGCTCGGACGAGCAACTTGACCTTTCAATAACAAGAGCCATAGGCGAAAGACTTTACGGACCAGAAGTTAAAGGAGGGGACTCTAGCCCAACATCTACACGACAAGCCAGTTTAAAAGGCGATATAGATAAATATGCTAAAACTTATACTATTTTAAATAAAGAATGCTCCTCTCTTCAGGTAAATATAAAAGTCTCTGCACTTTTCGAAAATATCATGGCCGGCCCCAAGACGTACAAAAAGTCCAAATACCTTAGGGCTTGCGCCAAAGCCTCAACTGGATACGGAGACACTAAAGCCAGAACTGTAGAATACAGTATTTATTATCAACCTATTTTTGACGAAAGATTTAGTAACCAAACCCAAACTGCTTTTAACAAAAGCGCGCTTTCTGCATACAAATGGACGCTTGCAAAAAAAGAAACTATAACAGGTAAAATAGATGAGCCTTACATACGCACAACCAACATAGATATAAGCAAAGCTGGACTTATGGATAAAGAAGGTTTCGAAGGTTGGAGAATAAGGATAGTTAGAACAACCCCAGAATCCTTGACTTCATTTTTGAGAAATCAGACTTTTGTAGATTCGATTATTGAAGTATACGGAACTAAATTAACATACCCTTATTCTTCTATGGTTTATAGTTTATTTGATGCTAGAAATTTTCAGAGGATGCCTCACCGAGCCTATGATACCAAGCTTCTGAAAGTCAAAGTTCCTAATAATTATAATCCTATTTTAAAAAGCTACGGTGTTTCTAACGCTGGTGGAAATTCAAATACTAATGCCCAGCTAACACCTTATTATGCGTCTAACACCGACAAACGCGGAAATCAACACACTAAAAAGTGGACAAGAGTTAATTCTAACGTTGTTCCTATATGGGATGGTGAGTTTAAAAAAACTGCTAATGGAGAGTTTTTAAAAGAATGGACCGATAATCCCGCTTGGTGTTTCTATGACTTATTAACTAATCCACGTTATGGCCTTGGCGAATATATAGACTCTTCTAATATTGATAAATGGGCTTTATATGAAATAGCTCAGTATTGTGATGAATTAGTTGACGATACTTATGGCGGCTTTGAGCCCCGGTTTACTATTAATTATATTATTACATCTAGAGAGGAAGCTTTTAAAGTAGTAAATGATCTTGCTTCAGTATTTAGAGGGTTAGCTTACTACGCTAACGGAAGCATTTTTTCAGCTCAAGATAAATTTAAATCACCAGTTTATCAATTCAATAATTCCAACGTTCTCGAGGGTAATTTTACTTATTCTAGCTCTGCGAAAAAAGCAAGACATACAGTAGCTATAGTTCGCTATAACGATAAGAAAAATTCTTTTCAACCATCTATTGAATACGTAGAAAATGAAGAAGCTGTCAGAAGATATGGTATAAGAGAGATACAAACAACAGCTTTAGGTTGTACGAGCAGAGGGCAAGCAAGGAGATTCGCGAAATGGATATTAGCAAGTGAAGCTGAAGAAACTGAGACTGTCACTTTTACCGCTGGATTAGAAGGAAGCTATTTGCGTCCGGGAGATGTTATACAAATTTATGATAACAATATCAGTCCTTTAAAGTACAGTGGAAGAACTAATATTGTACGAGGATTAACTCCCACTTTAAACCCCGGAGCGGCTAATACAGTAATAGGTAATCCAGCATACAATAGTATAGTTTTAGATCAATCCTTAAATTTTAAAGCTGGTAAAATATACGAACTCTCCATTTTGACTCCTACTTATGATTATGCCTCCAGTAGCGCTAACTCAAGTCAAGAACAAGATGGGGTAAGAAGAAGCCACATCCAAAAACTTCTTTTTGACGGCTCTGATACTAATATACTCTACGGAACTAGCGGAGCTTATAGATCAGACACTGTAATCACAGGATCACCTGTTTGTACTCAAATATATTGCGATACAGGTTTATCTTTTGGAGGCACTGGTAATCAGCTTGATTTTGAAAATTATGTTATCACCGGTTATACCAATAATAATGTGAGCCCCTACGCAGCGGGAGAATCATCTATATCTGTAGCTTATTCTGGAGGATGTTTTTCTGGGGAAAATTTAATATGGAGTGTTGAGCCTGCAGATAAAAATGATCCAGATTACATAGATGGAAATTATTTGAATTATAAAGTTGTTAACGCTAAGGAAGAAGCCAACAATACACATTCTATTGCAGCCCTTTTGTATTCGACAGGCAAATACGATAAAGTAGACAGTTTAAATTCCCTTTCTAACGTAGATAGCGCTTCAGGATTTTTTCCTGTTTTAGACGTAGTCGATTTCGTTAACGCAAACAAATCTTTATGGGTGGAAAATTATCCAAAACAAGATTATGTACCCTCCGCTACCTTGGTTGATAACATACAAGCTAGAAGCAATAAAAACCTAATGGAAGTCAATGAAGACCATCCTTTTGTAGGGAGTGCTGGCGAAAATACCAATATTTTAAGCATGTTGATAGATTTTTCAACAGCTAGTCTTAAAGATAATTTTACAATCGGCAATGCTGAATCTAAAACCATATCGAGGATAGGCAAGCATGGAAAAGATGCTGACGAACAGGAAATTCAAGATAGTCAAATCCCTTTAAATTACTCTATAAGTATTATAACTTCAGGAGATCCCCAAATAACGCAAAATTGGCTTGTCGATCCCTATACCCGAATAACTCCTGCTGACAGCGTAACTTACATAGTAGACGCAAATGATTATGAAAAGATTAGAGCTAATGAAGTAGCTATAATAACATCAGATGATACAAAATACTTTTTCGACAATTTTACCCGAATAAAATTAGAAGCCCTTATTAGTCAAAAAGTAGTTCATTATGTAGTTGTTTATCCTATTACTGACGCAGGGACTGTTGGTCACGGATTATTTAACAAATTTAATGTCCCAGATTTACAAAAGATTGATAACTATATAGTTAACCCTGTTGCAACCAAATTAATCACTTCGTTAAAAACTGAAGGAATAGGAGGGAATCCAGCTAATAGCGGTGTTATAATCACTGAATCTGAAGAACCTACTTTTGTATGGAATGTGAGCGATCCAGAAGGAATATACAATGCCGATCCTCAGCTAATAAATTATGGAGGCGAGATAACTATTGGAAATTCTAAAGCTTACGAAATGTATTATCTTAATGATCTTTTAAACTATAGAATTACAATAAGAGAAAATAGTACTAAAGAATCTCCTAATATACCTAGCGATACTATTTATTACGAATTCACTGGTTACAGCGCTCCTACTGCTTCTCCTAGTTTTGTTTTTGATTATCTTTACAATACCCCCAACGTAGTTAATGATCTTCAACCTACGGCTGAATTAACTTATACAGGGAATAACGAAAACACTAGAGGTTACTCTCGGTATGAAAATACAGGCCCCAACATGAATGAAACTTTTTATAAAGTTGATCCCAGCGGATTCGTTATAAAAGATTATCCTAAATTCCCTTTAAGGAATTTTGATATAGTTGTCGAAGTGCAAGGAGCAGATGGAGTGACTAGCTGTAATAATCCTCTTTACGCTAATACTATTGGTAATGTTGGCGTTGGCAATGGAGCTAAAGAAGTTTTTGAAGATGGAAAAATAGATGCCAACTACGATATTATGGCAATTTCCATTGATTCTCCTAGTGGGTTATTTTTCGCTCAACAGCGTGATATAGAAAACCCTTCTAATCCTAATAAAATCAATTATCTAAGCGACAGAAATGCCGCTATAAATAATTACCCCTACAAAGCTCAAGCAAGTATTTACCCTAATGGCTATTTGTATTTATCTATTGGGCAAGTAGAGAGATCTAATGGGGAATTAACCATCGGCGAAGAAGAATTTGATAATTATTTTAATAATACAGTAGGTTTAGTTTATTATTATACAACAGGAGACAATACAGTTGATTATGAAGGAGACACTATAGTATCTTTAAACGCAGCTCCTGAATTTAGGGTTGAAATTGATAATAGGTCGGGTGGAGTTTTTACTGCTGACACGGAGGCAAATATAGATAGTTTAAGATCTTCAAGTGTCTCTACTGAAGGAACTGCTTTCGGAGGATTGGTACGGGGCTTACCTGTTGATTATGATGGATTAGTTCATCGAGGTTATTATCTTTTCGGGGATGATGTAGACCTTGAGACTGTGGAAATGCCATTTCCTAAAGTCGGGAGAACTGAAGTTCAAAACATTATGGTTTCAATGGCTTTCTTCGACAACCTGTCCCTTAAAAGAGCTTTTGATGATACTGATGACGCTACCGCTATATATGTTCAGAGCTCAACTAATGATCCTGATACAGGTAAACCTTATCGTCTCCCTAAAATATTAACAGATACAGATCTTCATTTCTCTACTAGAGTAACTAATTTAAAAACTAAATATACCGCCGCAGGTTTAGAGAGAACACGGGAAGTAAACGGAGAAAAGAATTTCTTGGAACAACCGGGTCAATCTATATTTTTATCCGAAGACAGTGTTTTAAGTTCTCATGATGCGGCTCTTGCTTTCCGAGGCTGGGGAGAAATAGTTATTGGAGCTACTTTCGACGAAGCACAGATTCTTTGTCGATATTATGGGGGGCCAAGTTATCAAGACTTAACTCCTCTTGAAATTCTTACGGAGGATAAAGAAATAGGCGAAGGCATAGGTGACACCTTAAACACCTACAAAATAAACGTAAATAAATCTTTCTCTAAAGGAGTTTTAAATTTATCTAATATTGAAGCTTCCTGCAAAACGTCCATGATGACTAAAGATGGAATTGGTTCCTCAGAATCTAGATACTATCGGAGTGCTTACCAGAGACTGATTAAAATTGTAGTACCTTTTGATGGGGTTAGTTATGATATTGGCAAGTATAATGTATTATGCGACGTAATGGACCCAACTAAAACTAATCTAAACGGCGTGATAACTAGGGCTTTTCACACTGATAACACCTCATTTTTTGTAAATAAAGAGAGTGATCAGTTTACTATTGATATAACTCAATGGGGAGCACCGTTAAACATTGAAAAATCCTCTGGCTCCGCAGGACCTTTCGCTGCACCAAATGACCTTGCGTCACTAGGTGGGTTGAAAATCAATATTAGAGTTTTAGCCACAGACGAGTAAAATAAAAGTATGAAGCCTGAAGTTTTTGATGGGTCTATTCAAAAAGGCACTAATCACCTCTACGTAACCACAGAAAGAATCGTGGTGTGTAAAAACGGAGCTTTTGTAAAAATAGGAGCTAATGAAATATTTTATCGATTAGAAAATGCAGAGACTCTTAATTTAAGAAAGAAATTCACGTGTGAAGGTAAAGAGTTATTTTTAAAAGGAAATCTTACTTACAAGATTGCTCCTAATGATACTTTAAAAGTCACTTTTGAAGAATATGAAGGAGTAAGCGTTTCTAACATTAAACCTAACGAATCAAAATATGAATTTGGCCAAAAAATATACGCTCAAGGAGGCGTCACTTCCAGCAGTAGCAGCAATTTAACCGGCGAATATACTGAGTTCACAGTAATTAAGGTAGATGACTCCGGTAAAATTGAAGAACTCGAAATAACTTGCCCCGGGAAATATATAAAACCACCCTCTAATCCTGTTAAAATAATGGATAGTGAAGGAGAGGTGATAGAGGCAGATATTGATTTCGAAGAAACCTCTCAGCTATCCATACTTGATCGTCATGTAGCTTTTGTTGAAGAGAAAGAAAACAAGACTATCATAGGACTTTCTTATCCATTGCCACCTACAGTAGATAAAGGAGAATTTAATATATCTAAACAAATTTTATTTTTAGATAAAGCTTACGTAGGAGAATCTATAGAAAATCATAAATGCGAAATGACTTTTGATTTTTCTCCCGTAAACGGCATACCCCTACTTCCCCCCGCATCGATTGATCCTCACGCCACATTTAATGAAGCGGTAAAGATTATTGAAGAGAAATTACTTGCATTAGAAAAAAGAATTTCTAACGTAGAAAATCGTAATCATTAAAGGCTAGTAGGTTGTTGTTGCAGCAATCCGCCCGGACGCTGTTGTTTTACTATTTCTTCCACAACTATGTTAGACAACAATTCACCAAACTGAGCATTATCTTGAGCTTCTTGCTGATCGCCTCTTTCTTCGCTAGGCCCTGAAGTATCAGACGAAGCGCTAGATTGAACATCAGCTTTACCACCTTTATCTATATTAACGTTAATCTTAACGTTATTAGTCATATTACCGCCGGTATTCATAACAGAACCGCCACCACCGCCTCCTCCACCGCCCCCAACAAGTCCTCCTGAAGCATAACCGGGAACATTACCCCGATTCAACTCCGTCATGAACCCTACGCCATGAGTCCTAACAGCTTGAGGACTCATAATATATTCGCCGCCCATTACTTTAGCTAACCCACCGTTGGCATTATTACCTTCGTAACGCATAGGAGAAAAACCTGTATTAGAAGTCACAGTCCCTTGAGAAGGAACCGTTCCTGAATAATCCACAAAATTTTGATTCGTACCTGCATAAGGAGAACCGGTTTCAGCCATTTGAGAACGAACTTGCATAGCATCAGAAACGGACCCTCCAACTCCTTGAGCAACAGCGTTCCCTGCTGGGTTTCCTCCGAAAATCTTTGCCCCACCAATTAACATAGCAGCGTTCATGTAAGCGCCAATTAATCTCTGTTTCTTTTGTTGTTTAACTGCATTAACTTGATCTTTTCTACTTTGAGTTTCTGTGGCTAAATAATCCTGATACTTAGCCATTGTTTGCTCCTTGCTAAACATTCTTGAAGTCTGAGGGTCCTCTCCGCTTAACCTTCCTAAAAGCGATAACCTATCGCTAACTTCAAATCTTCCTTCTGTGGGCCTAGCTCTTTCGCTCACTAATCTTCCTGTCTGAGGATCTCTTCTATAATAAACATAACCCTTAGCCAACGAAACAGAACCTCTACCTCCCCCTCCACTTATAGAATCTACCCTACCTGAATCTGGATCAG
>TARA_R110002020_G_scaffold96958_1_pt1 | contig 19044 bp, 39 predicted proteins | sample TARA_R110002020 | Tara Oceans TARA_R110002020 (sample SAMEA4396489) | marine metagenome | biome: Westerlies Biome; feature: [MES] marine water layer (ENVO:01000295) within the mesopelagic zone...; material: water (ENVO:00002006), including particulate matter (ENVO:01000060) such... | reverse complement strand
TCCATAAGGATTGAAAAGAAATCACGACCAACAGTAGCTCTTACCGTAGGCAATGATTTACGACATATTGTAATTATCTTTTTGCTGTTTTTAGTTGCATAATCGAAAATGATCCACAGAAGAATATTGTAAGTCTTTCCACTTCGTGTTCCACCTTGTTCAATTATTATCTTTTTGTTTGATTGTTGTAGGTGTTTAAATACTTTATTCGTTTGTATCTGTATCAACTATTTTATCAATTATTTGAATTTCTATTTTCATATCATCTCCATTTGCTCCAGTAATTTCGTGCCTTTCTACATAGCCTCTTTTTTTACCTTTTGTTTTTAAATAGAAAATTGTGGCTCCGGTACTCCCGTCTTGTATTTGTTTATGCAATTGACTTTCAGCAAAGTCTAAAGCTAGATCACTGATGCTGTTTACCTCTGCTTTAAATTCTTCATCTTTTTTGTACCATTCATAAAAAGTAGAACGAGCAATTCCAACATTCTTACAAGCTGTCGTGACCACACCTAAACTTTTTTCAAGTGCTTCAATTATTGCTTTCTTTTTTATAGTGTCCGATTGTGTCTTATTCTTCATAATCAAATTTTGCTGGTTTCCAAGCTTTACTAAATGGTTTATCTAGTTCAGGGTGTCCAAGAATACCTTGACTATTTGTTAGCCTTATTACTTCTTCTCTTTCCATTTTTAATCTCTTCATGACTTCTTTCACACTCTTTCCATTATCAAGTAAATCTTTTACAATTTTGCCCATCTCTAAAACTCCGTGTCTTCCTCTTGCTCTATTGTGTCTAATTGTGGACATCTGCTGGTGTTCTTTGTCAATTGGCTCTAATATAACCACTGGAATAAGTCCATCAGTCATAGCTTGTACATCTTTGTCAGCACTTACAGTCCACCTGTGAAAGCCATCTACAATTGTCATATCCGGATTCGCTACAATAGGTTGTGTCCAACCATCTTCAAGAATACTTGTTTTAAGCAATTCTAGTTCAGTTGGAGCTACACTATTTGGGTTGTAGTTATTTGGCTTCAGCTGTTCCCTTTTTAGCCATTGCAAGTTTTTTAAGGGTTGCTTTCTTTTTTTTGTCGTCATAGTATTTTTTTTTATGTTTAACGGATCCGTATATATTTACAGCTTCGTCCCAAGTTAAGCCATTTCGCTTTCTTGCATTTTTTGATAAAGTGGGTGTCTTTTGTTGCATACGTCCTTTACTATCTCCACGTATAATAATTTTAGCCAAAAACTCCCAAGACAAACCGGTTAATGGATTAGCGTTTTTTTCAGCTTCAGGTATTGGATAGTCAGTTTGGTTTTTGTGCCACGTTACGGTTTTATACAAGCTGTCTTTTAAAACTTGTCTATTTTCTGTTGACATTCTGCTTAAAGCATTAAGACAATACTCACTCCACTTCATTCCTTCTACTTTTTTTACTCTAGTGCCTGTATAAATATCATCATTACAATATCTCCATGCTGTCTTGACACCCTCTGCTCTATTAATGATTCGGTGCCAGTATTCTCCATATCGAATCATCCACTTGTCAAGTCCTCTTAAGCTTTCTTCTCCAAAAATGGATCCGATTCTTTGTTTATTTAGTTTATGATAAAAGTCAGTCTTATTCATTGCATCATATTCTTCATTGTATGGTTTTTTATTCACCTTGATATATTTCCAAACATCAGTAGCGAGCCAGTCATATATCGGATATGCTGTGCTTTGATTACTACTTATATAACATTCATTATGCTTTCTTGTTATTATACCATATCTAGCCATTGATTCTTCACACCTTACACCGACTAATGAAATAGCTGTCAAGCCTTGCTGTTCATAGTTTGATATATGTAAGTCCAAAACATCTTGCATTTCCATTGCTCTTTTAACACCCAGTGCTTTGAAAGGCAAACCATCAGGATGCTGGTATTCTTTGTCATATTCAAAGTAATGATTCTTCATTGTGGTTACAGCTGTTTTAGGAATATCACGAACCCATAGATGTTTTTCAGCTGGATTCCACGGGTACCAATTTGGTGCAATTGAGCTTGTTGAATTTCTTAAATAGATAGGTAGGCAATAACGGATCATATTTACCTCTTCCATTTGCTCAACTTCTTCTGCTAGTTTATGTGTCCCCAGTCCTTCAATTTCTAAATCAACAAAGCAAACTTCAACTGGAAGCTTTCCCATTTCCTTTGCAACTTCAATTGTAGTGTATAGCATTACTGTACTATCTTTACCACCCGAAAAGTTTACCACGACCTTATCATATGACTCGTAAAGGTACTTTATTCTTTTTTTAGCTCCTTGTACCACATCATAGTTTAGATAGCTCTTGCTCCTTTGTGATGCTCCCATTAATCTTGATTATTAAATTGGTCTTCGTTTGTCATTATTTCAGTTATTGTGTTAACACTTCTACCATCAACATATGTTCTATTAATCATCGGGTGTAATACATCAGTTGCTCCAAAATCACTATCAGGGTGAAAAGCTATTACGTCCATTGAATTATCTTTTGTGTTAAAAGAATGCTGTCCTACTGGGTGTTGCTCTCCATCAAGTCCTGTTCCATAGCTTTCTCCGTCCCACTCTTTTATTACAAATATCATTCCAGTTGTTAAAGGTAGATTTCCAAAGGGTGTAATACATTCCCCCTCACCTTTTGAAACAATTCCGATACGGTGGCTGGGGTGGGTGTGCTGGGTTTGTGTTATATTGCTAGGAAAGTGTAAATGATTCAAGCACGGATCACCCAGCTTAATTGGACTGATTAGACAGCTATCAGTACAGCCATCTATATACTTTAATCGACCAGACTTTTCAAGTGGACCACCGATATTAAAATATGCTTTGTATTTTGTATCAGGATATACACCTTTTGTGTGTAATATTTCAATCACTACACATTTGCCCGAGCTATAATAATCATCAAAACCAGCCTTTCCGTTTAAGCTGAAAAACATACCAGCTTGAACATCATACTCACTAACAGACTTTTTTGCATTAGGCATCAGCGACATACAACCATCATAGACAAAGCCATAATAACTACAATCTTCTTGAAACTCAACACCTTGTCCGTTTATTACATTGTAATATCTTATTGGATATTCTTTGTGTTTACTATCATCAAAGATTAGTCCTGTTTTGTCATTATCAAATGATATAAATGAGTTATTTTCTTGCATAGTATTATTTTTTATATGAATTAATTATCTGCATAAAGGCTTGACTACTCGTTGTTTCTTCTTTCTTTTTGATAGCTCCTATCATTTCCAGTAAATTCTTTTTCTCTTCTTCTTTTATTATTATTTCAAATCTCACATAACCACTTTCTGTTATTATTGGCTCTTTCAATTCTTCTTCTAGTGCTATTCTTTCATCTAAATTCAATGGATCCGTGTCAGCTCCAAACATAAAGTTTTCCATGCCCCAGTTTGACAAGTCCACATCGTCCCACTTGTTAGCCAGTTCGTCCCAGTTCCAAAAACCAGCACTGACATTGTCTTTTATTACAAATTCTCGTTGCTTTTCATTTGACATATCAGCTAACATTGTTGGTACTTTTTTCATTCCAGCTTCAACACTAGCACGGAATCGCATATTTCCACCCAGTATTACATTGTCCTTATTTAAGATAATAGGACGGAGCTCCAACATTTCGGGGAACTCTTTTATTGAACGTATTAATTCCTGAAATCTGTGATCCTTTATTATTCGTGGATTGTCATCATTCAGTTTAATCTTTTTTACATCAGTGTATTTTACGGTATTTGACATTTGCTTCGTGTATTAGTTTGACATTATTGTTAAAGGCTTTGCTACTTTCTGCGCATTCATGACAAGCTCTACACAAAGCCACGAGGTTTGCAATAAAATCTTTCAACTTACTGCCCCCCATTCCCCGTGGCTTTATGTGATGAATGTCTACTGCACGTGTTTTACATACTTCACAGGGTATAAAATCATCAATACCATAATCAAAGTGTTCCATATATATTTTTGTGTGTTTTTTCATTTTGAACAGCTCTTCGCGTATGCTTTTTTAAGATTGTCTAGTGTTTTCTGATTACAGCTCCCACAACTACTCCACTGGGGTTTAGCTTTGAACACATCTTCATATATTTTAGTCAATACAGTTTTATGCTCTGGAATTATCATATTGTTTTTTTCAATCAGTGGTAGAATATCTTGAAAAACTTTCTTTTCATCTTCCGTAAATGGTCTGTTGTCTTTGTAATATGGGAACATTTTGTTCAACTTCTCTTTTCTTTCCTCGCATCCGCAATCTTCACCCACCACCTGCTTGACTAATTTTTTCAAGCCAGTCCATTCTGTCATCTTTTCAATGCTATCTCCTAGTCCTTTGCTTTTTACCATAGAGCCATAATTAACAGTGCTATTATTGTTATTGATACACTAACTACAAACATAGTTTCCATAAATTTCTCTTCATTCATCTTCTTTCAGTTTTTTAATTACTTTTTGTATTGACTTGTATATCGTGGATCTATTTATTCCTGTTTCTCTTGCTAAAGAATTCAAGCTGTGTCCCATTAAATAATACACTTTGAAAATTTCAGCGTCAAACCAGTTCAGTTTTTTTAAATTCTTCTGCACTTTGTAAAGCATATCTTCAAATTCCTCTTTTACTTTTATATAGTCCAGCTCATCTTCAGGGACACTGTTAAGCCAGTGTTCACTCCATAAGATGCTGGTGTTATAATTTGGGTTTATTAGCTTGTAATATCGTTTGTACTTATAGAAATAAGGAGAAGTGTTAGAATGAAACTGATTAATCATAATTCGTACAATATAGAAAATAAATTTCTTTTTGCTAATTAGCTTTTTTACTTTCTCGTAATCTAGCTTGTACAATATTTCTATTGTTTCGTGAAGTAAATCATCTGCATCAGTTGTTATAAGTGTCAAGTGTTTAGAGCCAGTAATGGTTTGTGAAATGACTTTTAATTTGTCATAATTGTCAGTAATGAATTCATTTAGTTCTCGCACAATTTTAGAATATGTTTTCCATTAAGTTGGTTTAACATTAAGTATTCATATTCAGATAGTTTTTCTGTGCGAATTTCAAAAATATTACCGGCTCCAAAACTCTTCACAATTAAATAATACAACTTTTTTTGATACTTCAAAAAGCTATCATTTGGCTTCAAATATCTACAAACAAAATTTAATTCTTCGCCATTTTTTAAATTAATTACGAACAGGTAATTGTTAATAACCTTGTTTTTCCATACTATATCGTTGTTTCTTGTGTTAAAAAAATTGTAAGTTTTTAACAGAGGTCGTTCTTTCATCTTTTTGTTTTAATATATTGATACTTCAAGACCAAAATAATAGCTCACGAGCCATTAAAATAGGCTTACGATTGATTTGTGTGTTAGTCCAATTCTCTTGAAAAATAGCTGTCAATAACCTTTCGTGTATGCTCAAAACCATAAACAATTTCTGCAAAATAGCCACGATCTAAAAGTCTTTTTTTCCAATTCAATTGTTCTTTTGTTGGTCGTCCTTTGCTAGTTTTTATTTCTAAAGCCAAGCCATAATATTTTCCAACTGGCTCGTAAATAAATAAATCAGGGAACCCACGGACATAGCCAGTGGCTTTCATTTTCACTGCTTGTTTAAATGATGTTCGCATACCACCAGCACTTGCACAAAATAATAAATCAGGATAAGACAACCGTATATATTTCACTACGGCTGTCTGTATTTGTTGTTCAATTTGTTTCACGGATCCGTTCTTTTGTTCTTCTTGAGTGTTCTAGTGAGTTATCATTCAATCCATGAACTATAAATTTACCACTGCAAAAGAAACACTTTTTGTTTTGTATAAGCGACATTCTAGCACACCTACAACAAAATCTAAATATTTGACTCATAATTTTTTAATGTATTTAATTGTTTGTTCTTTAATGTATTTAATATCAATCCACTCTAGCAAATCTGTTGCACTAAAAACTATAATAAACTCTTCACCATTTTCATCTGTTCCCCTTAATGTGATTTCATTATCAGTACAGCTGAATGTATTGATGTCATTCATTCGTTTAATTATAATTTCATTGGTTGAATCTCCAGTTTCGGTGTATAAATAATTTTCAGCCATAATTAAAAAGGTGTTTGTTCTGTTGGTTTATTGGATCCGTCTAAAACACCCGACAAATCAATATCATCTTCAATTCTCATTTCTTTAACTTGCAATGAATTATACCATTTGCTGTTATATTCTCTGCTCTTAATGTAAAAATCAATATTTACATATTGACCTTCTTTTAGTTTTTTGTTATGCTCAATTACATTTAATCTAGCTTGACCAAAAATTTCAAATTGTTGTACGTGATTAAAGCCTGTATCAGATTCTTCAATTGTTAATAACACTTTTTTAAATTCTTTGTCTTGTGAATTTATATCAAGTCTTTCTAGCTTTGTTATTTTACCTCTAATTTTATACATAATATTTTTCTGTTTTATAAATTTTTATTTCAGGGTTTTCTTTTTTCCAGTCCTTATATTTCTTTTCATTCATAATTCCCGGACTATACAAATGGACACCCTCTTTACCATCTGTTTTTTTATCTATATAAATAATATATTTTACTTTTTTTTGCTCCATACCATTCCAGCGCTAGGTGAATACTTGGTTTCCCAGCCTTTAGATTTCAGATGCTTATAGTATTCAGCTCTTTTCTTTTCATCATCAAGTCTTCTACTAAATTCTTTGTCCCAGTAATCAGGGAATTTATCTTTGCTAGACTTACTGAAACCATTATTGCACCACCTTTGTAATCTTCTCTTCAAGCTCCAAGTCCTTTCAAGTTCCCAGCGCATTTTGGTGTTTGATTTGTTTAATTCACTCCAGTATAAGAAAAATTCTTCTTGATCCTTTTTATCAAAATCTGTTAGTTTGTCAATTTCATTTTTGAAATTGCTAATATTCTTTTCTTGTTTAATTTTATTTACTTTTATTTTATCTTCTTTACTTTCATTTACTTTAATAGCATTGCCGTGGCTTTGCAAAGGCTCTACATTTGCTTTATTCCATCGTTTTAAAGCGTTCTCACGAGCTTTCTCGCTTTTTTGGTATATAGTGCCCAGAGTATCATTTAATCGCCTTGAATAGAAGCATTTGTCTTTAATGATAAATAAATCAAAGTCTTCAATAACAGCTTTTAATTTAACTAAATCACAATTTAATGCAAAAGCCAGTGTTTCATATTCATCAATACAAAGATAATTCTTTTCTGAAAATAAGATTTCAAGGACTGCAAAATATATGCCGTAGCCCTCGAAACCTAGTTTTTGTCTGACTTTAATAATTTTAATGTCATTTCTTGCGTTGCTGTCGTGTGGGAAATAGGTCTGCTTCATGGCTTAATTCCTTTTGAATGATTCAGACTCGTCCTCGCCAAAAACTCCCAGTGAATAAAAACCAGCCAACTTTAACACAGCTCTACTCATAGCTCTTTTTTCGGCCATTTCCATAACATACCATGTATTGGTATTTCCGTCTTGATAATTGGTGCCCTTCAAAGCACTACCAAAAGTTTCTATAATTGTAAACTCATTATTTTCATTCAGCTGTGCCTTTGCTTTTACTACTGCAAAATTATGATCACATTTTATGACATCATAATTTATTCTGATATTCATATTGGCTTGTATCTTATCAATACCAGCTCTAGTTATAATCGTGTAATGTTGATGTTTGAATACATCTTCCTCTGTAAGATTATTTTCTGTAAATAACCTGTTTAATATTTCTTTCTTTTTCATTTCAATTCTGTTTTTTTAATTAACAATTCATTTAAGTTACATTCAAGTATATTACATAAAACACAAATCTCTTTCCATTGAAAGCTCACTGGATCCGCCAGTTTCTTCAAGATTGTAGGATATGAGTTTCCGATAATACCTCGTTTTTTAAATTCAATAGCAATATCTGTTTTTTTAACATTATTATCTTTACGAAGTTGTTCTATTTTTTTCCTAAACTCTGCTTCATTTACAAATTCACAGGCTGTGTTTAATTCTATTTTCATAAGCTATATTGTATTACATAAGCTGGTTTCACGGATCCGTCCTTTTTTATTCTTCTTGTGGGGACTTTTATGTTCTCTTTTTGAATCGGGACACCCTCTTTAATTAAATCACGAATTACACCTTGCAAATCGCCGATACCAAGATGATACATTGCATCTTTTGTGGTTATTGAATTTCCTTGTGATAGGTAGTCATACAACATCTGTTTGTATGTACCAGTTCTTAAATTATATTTCATCTGTTTAAGTATTTAGTGTTATAATGTTCAAATAGTTGTTTATAATGCTCGTCCAGTTCCGGATTGTCTTCATTGACACCTATAACCTTAAAACAACTTTCGTCCTTGTAAAGCTCAATTAAATAGTTGTCAAGCTCTTCTTCAGTTCCATTGAACTCAATGCATCCATAACCTAGTTTAATATCACAATATTCTTTACCAGTGATAAATGGATCCGGCAACATCTCTTTTGAAACATAACCTTTTATACTTATTAAATATTTTTTCTTTTTCATATTCTTATTCTTCTAAATTAGTACAGTGTTCTTTGCAATCAGAACATAAATTGTAATCAGCAATAACAGGTGCTCCACAACAATCGCTGGAGCCTGTTTGTTCAGGCATATATTTATACCAAAAATCACGATTGTTCATTTTCTTTCACTTTAGTTGGTTGCAACTTCTCCCAGTCTTTTCGCTCAATTGGTGTCAAGCACAGCTCTTTCATTATGAAATCAATCTCTTCAATGGACTTCTCTAAAAAATCAATTGATTTCTGTATTCCCCATTTTGTAGATGGATATTTTTCGCCGTCAATTTCTTCAATATCACGATATTGAGTAGCAACTTTTCGGATATGATCTTCTCTTGCATATTTTAAAGTCATTGTCAAGTTTGCTACATGGTTTGTGTCTAGGTTTGTCTGATTGTATAAGCTAAATTTCTTTTTCATAATCTATTTATTTAATTCATTTTTAAGTTGTTCTTCAATCTCTTTAATTTCATTTCGCAAATTACCGATAATATCATAGATACTACTATCATATTTACCACCGTTTCCCATTAATTGCTGAAAACCATATTGCCCGTAAGCTTGATAATGGTTGTCATATTCGGTGTTGCTCAAAGCTTCAGATATTTTTTGATTTGCATCAATAACATATGTCATTGCATTTCTTAACTCATCAATAATATGGTTCAGCTCTTTTATTTTGCTTTGTGGAGTTTGTTCTCCGAAAATTCTATTAGTAATTGTCATATATTCAAATTTAAAAGGGTTTTAATGACCCGTGTTAGCATAATTCAGTTAATTTAATACCAGTGTAGCCTTTATCATATTTGAAGCCTACAGCCTCTTCTAACTCTACCAGCTCAATTTTTTCAGGTGCAATATTTTTTTCAACTACAAGCTCTAAAAACTTGATCACATTTGTGAAAGTTTCAACCCAGCCATCAGCAACAAAAACATTTCCATCATTTGTGAAGACGTTATACAATAAACTTCGCATTTCGCTGACAAGCTCATCTGTTTTTGTAATGATGTTAGTCCAGTGTTCACTTTCTGTTAAATCATCGTAAACAGGTGATTGTGTTTCTCTGTATTGAAGATTATATGCTGTTACATTTGCTACATATAAATACCATATCATTCGACCAAAATATTGTTCAGGTGTTTCCATTGACATATTTGATTTCCTTTTTTTGTAGTGTGGAGATAGCTCAATGATTTCCATAATTTTATCACAAGCTAATTTTTTGCTCCAGTCTTTTTCGTGAATTTCTTTTAAGTTGATTTGTGTTTCTACATAGTCTGATATCTGACTAATTTCGGCTTTGCTTTTTAACATTACTGACATAATATATTTTTTTTAATTTATAACTGACTGGGATAAACCCAGTTTCGCTTATTGAAAGCTCATCAGAGTTATTACATTAAATCTATTGCTTGTTCCCCTGTTCCCACACCACTTTTTGTGATTTCGTAATTCGGATCCATACCACTCATTTTAACATCTTCAAGTAAATCATCTATTGAATCAAATTCCTTTGCATAATATGAACAATCTAAACTATATGATGGTAGACTACAAAGCTTTTTCTTTGCTATACTTTTATGTATTCTTTTTATTGCTTTTAACGCTTCTTCTTTGCTATATTCTTTATTCATAACTGACATTTTTTTAATTGGTTATACAGCAAATATATAAAGAATTTTTAATATATAAGCTATTAATGTAAAATAAATTTTATAGTTATTAACAATGATATGTTAGTGATTGAAGAGCCTGTCGTGAATTACAGGATCAAGGAGCTTGACTTTTTCTTTTAATGTTTCAATATGTTTTAAGGTATTGTCTCCAGCATCATATTTAGAGCCTGTGTTCCAAGCACAGATGTATCGATTCATTCTAAATACATATTTTTTAATCTTCTTTTGAAGTCTTTTGTCTATATCATATTTAGCCTGTTTCTCTTTCATAGTTTCATCAATAAATTTACAGGTAATTTTCCGTTATTCAAAACCACTGAACACCCTATCGCTGGTTTCTTTCCATATTTAGCATAAGCCATAGCATATGATTCGTGATTAATACCACACCCAGTCTGCATACCAAAAACACGAAACTTTTGTCCGACATAATGTTCACAATATGCTTGTGTATGTAAGTGTCCCTGTACAGTATTCATCATATCAGCTCTACATTTACTACGAGCTGTACCACCCTCTCCGTGTAAAAATTGAACACCATTCTTCACATATCTTTCAACAAAATTCCAGCCTGAAACTTCAAGGACTTCTTTGTAGCTCTTGATCCATTTGCTAGGAATAGCACTGGTTTGAGCTTTTCGCATAACCATTCTGTCGTGATTTCCGATAATTACTGTTGCTGTTGGAAATTGTTTGTACCACCTTGCTATTCTTTTGATAGCATATTCAAGTTCGTCAGCTCCACCTAAACCATCTGCTGAAGATTCATGATATGATGAATAATGGTTATCAATAACATCTCCAATGAACACGACTTCATTACAATTGTATTGCTTGTATTTCTCAACACAAAAATCTAAATAGTTGTCTAGTGAAAATGGTTCGTGTAAATCTCCGATGACTAAAATGTTATTGACCTCATTTGAACGGATCCGTTGAATAACATCATTTTCAGTCTTTGTTAATCTTAATCGATATGCTCGTTTGTCTTTTATTGTTTTTTAACTTTTTCAAAACTTCTACCACCAAAATATGCTCCAATCACCGTTATTAAAACCAACTGCAATAAATCAATCCAGTTCTCCTTAACATTAAAATCTATTACACCACCCTCAATGAAGATTAATAATACAGTAGACACCACTAAAAAGGCTAATGTAAGGGGTCTTATGTTTGCTGGTAGCCACCCAGCTTTGTTATCGCTTTCCCAACGTCTAGTGATTTGTTCTTCTGCGTTTGCTCTAGCTTGTAAAAAGATTTCTTCAAACTTAATCTTTAAAAGCTTTCTTTCTTCATCAGTGGTTACAATGTTATCCACGAGTTTATTAACATCTAGGTTTAAATTGCCGAAAAGGTTTTTTAAAAATTTCATACGAGTAAATATTTAGTGATATCTTTGTAGTCTATTTCAACACATTCGCCTGATTTCAAAGCTAGTGCAATTTGTGGATAAATTCTTTCATATGCTTGTGTTGATTTGCCTACAAAACCATTCTTTTTTACCTTGTTGTTTTCTTGCGAATCGCCAAGTAATAAACACCCAGCTGTGTCCTCATCAGTATTTCCACAATGAATAAGTATATAATCAAAATCAGGTACACCGATAATGTGGAGCATACCAATATGAAAATCGCTGAACCTTTCAGAATAACGATTATGGTAGCCACCAGTTGATCTAATTTGGATTTCATAAGTTCCTTCAGGAATTCGTGTTTCACCTGCAACTTTTTTATCTCTTCTTTCATCTTCCAGTGTATAGCATAAAAATTTTTTATCTCCAGTTTTGTCAATTTCAAATAGTAGACCATTTGTGCTGTCTTTACTATCTGAAAATCTTAATACTTGTAATTTCATTAGTTGAATTTTGCGAGCAATAGCTTGTCAATTTCTTCCTGTATTTCTTTTTGTGTGGCTTTTATTTCCATCATTATACCACCCTCAAATCTTTCAATTTCTTGTCCATTATCAAGGATAATAATTGTGGGAACAGATATAATATTTAAGTCTTTTATTAGTTCAGGGTTTTCACAGATGCTTATGTAGTGAATTTCACAATTTTTAAGCTCTGACATATTGTAATCATTCTCTTCATTCCAACTGCTATTGAATTGAATAACATTGACTTGAGCAAACATGGATCCGCTAATAAACAAACTAATTATTAATGTTATACAATCTTTCATCTATTTTTTCAAGTGTGGTTTCTATTTTTTCAAGCCTGTCAGCGTTTGACATTATTGTTGTACGAATTAATTCATCTTTTAATTCAAATTCTTTTTCAGAAATAGGTAGCACTGGTAGTTTCTTGGCTACCTCAATATCCGCCTTTAAAGTAAAATAGGTCGCTGATAAAGAGATAACCATTGAAACCACTATAATAATAGTCTTGAGGTCTAAAGTTAATTCAGATTTCTCGTTTAATTTCATTTGCTACAAGACTTATCTGCAATACCTTGACTAACAAGTAAAGCGATTGCAATTAATACTACATTATTTATTTCTTGGTCGTTTATTCCAAAGCTGTCGCTAAAAAATAAGATAAACATTGTTCCTATTGCATACCAAAATTTTTTGCTTGATGTTATTTTTTTAAGTAATTCCATTTTATATAATTATTAATTTAAAGTTTAATTTTTTTTATTATGTTGCTTTACAAAAACAATCTGTTTCAATATCCATATTTATATTGTCTAATAATGAAGTCTGTTTTTTTGAAGCTTCGTGTTTGTCTTCTATTGTTTTAAATGGTTTTTTTGATAAGTTAATAATTTCACTTATTGTTTTATTAGTTCTTAAATCAAATCGTGGATATTTATCAGTTCCATATTTATCTTCCATATTTGACCACCATTTTGCTAAATGTGGTTTTTCTTTTATTAAAGTCAATCTTTTTCTTAAAGATTTCTTAAAACATAAATCACAATTTCCTTCATAATCTTTTAACTGTAAATCAAAGCATTGCTTGTCCCACCATGTTCTAATAAAATGACTATCTACTTTTATGTCATCACATAAAGGATATGTGAAACCTTGTTCTTTTGCTTTTAATGATTTTCGGTGCCTTTCATCATATCGAATACCAATAGCTGTAATCACTTCATCATAACCTAAAGATTTGATGTATTTGTCCATTGGTCTTTGTTTCAATTCTCTTGTGCAATTAGAAACAAAAGAGTTCGGCATAGGATAAACCTTTAACATTTCTTCAAATGGTTCTCCATTTCTACTTGCTGTTTTAAAATCAACTATTTTGTAATCAGTTCCTTTCCCTTTTTCTTTGTTTATTTTAGCTTCTAGCCACACAATATTTAGATTCCATTGCTTGTCGCATTGATCTATAAATTTCAGTGTCTCTTCTTTTTCTTTTCCTGTGTTAGCAAATAAAAAAACTTTGTCATAATCTTTGTACTTATTATAGGTGTTTAGAAATTGTCCCATAAATGCAGATGTTCTACCACCTGAAAAAGTGCATACTAATAATTTTTTTATTGCTTGTTTCATTTAGGCTTTTATTAGATAGTACAAATTTGATATGTCGTGTAAACTTTCATTGTCCAATCTCCAGTGAACGCAATATTGGAATACAGGAATAAGCCTTTATTTTCAATGGATCCGTCAAAAGTTCCGTCTGCTGGTGCAGTTGTTGAAGCACTAAAGCAATAAGTTCTATCAGCTGTTTCATTTTTAAAAAAATCTCTTTGTCTGGCTAGATAATTTGCTGTTTGTGATGCATCATTTGAAATGTATAAATAAGCACTTGCTGTTTGGTCAATGCCGACATATGTGGCTATACAAGTTATTGTTAGAGGTTGAATAAAAAACCCAGCTCCCGGAGTCGCAACCAGTGTTTGTGGTGCTGTGTGCAAGATGTTTACTTGTGGAGATGTTAAAGACAGCGTATCTGTTTGTATTACATATTGTGCTTTAATTTGTTTACTCGTTCCTTCCGGTGATGAGGTTGTATCAGATTTGTCTACAACCATTAATAAATCATCACTTGCTGTATTACTTGTTAGCGCTGTGATTTGTGATAGTCGGTTTCCAGCCATAATTTATCTTTTTTAGATATTTTTTTAATTTGGTTTTATTAATCTTTATTTTTCGTTTCCAGCTATTGTTTTTCATTTTATTCCCATTGCGCTTAAAACAGATTTCAATTGTAAGTTGTTTTCATCAACTCTTCTTTCAATGTTTATTCCCGGATAATAGTTGTTTGTAGACGGGTTTAAATCAGAGCCAGTATTTGAAGAGTATTCAGGGAAGTCATTTGAATTGTCGCATAAATAATCAATTAATCTCTGTCTGTAAAATTCTCCAGTATCAGTATAGCTGTTTATAATAGGTTTCAAGTCTTCATAACTAGCTCCACTGCTTTGTGTGGAATTCATAATTGTAACAGAGCTTTTTGTAAATCTCAATCTTAACACAGGCAACAAGCACGCAAAAGAAAATTGTATTAATGCTGGTTGAATGTAGTTTTCAAGTAAATCTTCATACGGATTAATAATTTGTGTTGGTGATAAAAGAGCATTTTTATAATAATTGTATAAATCAGTTCCCAAAATTGGTAAAATGTATTTTACTTGTGCTTGTTCAATTGCTGGTCCAATTAAATCAGGTTTCACGGATCCATCAAGTGGTGTTGCCGCGATTAATCTTGTAGGGGACAGCAATAGCGCTGTTGTTGTTATAGCCATAGTATTATCTCTTTTTTAAATATCCGTGATTCTTTTGGTCGTATGTTGGTTTTCGCATTAATCTATCATCGGGCATATAAGCTGGGTAGCCTATTGCTTTTGCTGTGCCTTCAGAAATTTCTTTAAAAGCATTCAGTGTTCCATTAGGTAAGAATTCGCCCTCTGTATATTCCTTTCCGTCCATATCAACATATGTAACACCCTCGGGAACTCTTCTTCTAAAGTACCAAACCCTTTCCCAGTGATGTTTACAATTAGCTCCACCTTTATAGAGTGCAATATTGTATGTGTCAGTGCCTCGTGGTCCAAAGCCTTTATTCACAGCTCTTTCACTGGCTTTTCTCAAATCTTCTAAATTGTAAAGTGTTCCATTTTGTGATTTGGCTACCATCTTTTGACAAAAAACTCTGCTATTGTGTGATAAGTTTCTTGAATAACGATATAATAATCTGAACATTCCTAGATCACTTGCCTTTGTAATTTCATTTGGGTTTCCAGCTGGTGCATATGCAAATTCGTGATACTTTTCTGATGTTTCAAAATCATCAACTTTATCTACATAAGCTTCAAACCATTCTTCTTTATCTAAATTAATTCCTATATCGTCAAAAAAGTCAAGACAAACCTTGTCGTCTTTTACTTCAATGCCTTTTGAAGATGACATCTCCACCCCCTCTTTTTGTTGCTCTTCTTCACTTATTGTGTCCACTACATCTAAATCTAAAAAGTCGGCTGGTTTCAATGTTTTAAAGAATAAGTCTAGGTGTATTTCATTTACATTAAACACAGCCTGTAAACCTTTTAAAATTGTTTCCTGAAATGGAACAATAACACTTGATGAAAATAAGGAATAGCTGTCCCTCAATTCTTCAGCATTATTTCCAAAGCCACTTCCGTCCCCTTTTACTCCAAAAAGTAGTGGGCTGGTTACTCTGTGTCCAGTGAGAATTTTCTTTGTTGTTTCTTGTGATAAAAATGTATATTGGTCATCAGCATTATTTGTCTGTATTGGAATTATTTCAGGTTTTGTATCAGTTCCATCATTGAATGTTATTAATAGTTTCCCCGCATTTCCGGATCCACCAAATTTTTCATTTATCTTTCTTTCAACTACAACTCTTTCTTCTTCCGTAGGTACACCATTTGTAAAATTAAGCATTGCACTAGGGAATAAACCTGATTTGATATTTGACAAATGGAATTGTGCGATTTCCATATCTAATTGAATATAGCTTGTGCTACCTTGATAATCAGGTGTGCTGTAAAATATGCTACTAGGTGAATAATCTTTAATACATAACAGCTGACTAGCTTGTGTTCTGTCAGCACTGTTAAAAGCTGGTATCAATTTTGGCTTGTATTCCTTTCTTCTAGGTTGGCTCCAGTCATTGCTAAAATAATAATGTAAAACATCGCCTTTATGATCACATTTTCCACTTCGTATGTATTGTGATGGTATGTGTTTGATTTGTGCAATTTGTGTTCTAGTTTTATTCCATATTATGTTTGCATAACACATTCCGTGTAGTTTTAGGTCAAATGATAGCCTTTTTAAGCTGTCTGGACTATCTTTTAGCAAAGTCTGTAGCTTGAGCCAACTACCCATTTTTTCTTCGCTCTCGTCCTTGTCAGTAGCTTCAAGTCCCTCACCATATATCATTGAAGAAACACCTTTTACAATTGCAGAATGAATGCTTGATCCATTGTAAAGCTCTATTAAGTATTGTGGATATAAATTATCGTCCCCAAACTCCACCCAGTCTTTCCCATAATTTTCTGCAATTGTTGGAATGTTATATTCAGAAAAATTTAATACTGAAAATTTTGTTTTCTTTTTAGCCATTTTTTTTTTCATTAATTATTGGGTGTTATATATATTGGATACGCACCATAACCAACGTCTGTTTGAGGATTTACCGATGGTGCTTGTGTCCAAGGAACATATTTATCTCCATATGCAGATATTCCACCGTCTTTTTGTTCAAGGTTTGTGAATGTCATTGTGGTTGATGTTAAGTATTTTTTATCTACCATATTTGTCGGAGTAAATGCAGTTTCTCCATATAATGGAGCCACATCACTGACATAAATATCTACATTATATAAAAAGTCTACTCGTGCTCTATTGGATGCGTTGGTTTGTGAATTAATTCTTCTATTGAAATCAAGCATTCCCCGTGATCTATCTTCTGTTCCACCTGTTCCAGCATCTTGATTATTGAAAGTTAAAAAATAACAAGATAAATAATTAGCATCTAAAGTATCAGGGACAAATTGCATGTCAGCTACACCAAAAGCATATGGACAAGCTGTGAAAGTGGTTTGTGTACCAAGTGGTCTAAATTGAAAATATAAATATGGAGATGTAACATAATCAGTTCCGAAATTTGTTATTGTAATGGGGTATGGTATATTAAGCCGACTGACATCAAAAGTCAATCTAGCATAATACCAGTTCAAACCACCAGCTCCAGCTAGTAAATATTTAAATCTCCAATGATTCATACTTCTTCAAAAAAGTGTTCAAAAACTTTTGGTGTTTTTAGTTTAATTTTTTCAACTTGCTCTTCACTGAATTTATGAAAAGGCGGATATTCTCCACTTTTCATTGCTTTTAGTAAAGTGTCTTTAATCTTCCATTTCATCTTTTTTACCTTTTCTAGTTTTTACTAAATATTCATTTTTTAAATATTCAGGCAATTTATCTAGCTGTCTTTGTGTGTATTCACCAAGTCGTAATTTGCTGTTTGGTGGTACTTGTTGTAGGTATTTTTCTTTGACTTTTAGCATATCTTCTTTTATTAAATATAATTTTTAGTGCTTTGTTTACGAATATATTACAATAATAGTCATTTCAATCGTAATAGCCAAAATATGGCTCGTGAGCAATCATTTCTCCTTTGAGCTATATGGATATCAAAAAAAAAAGATGGAGCAATGACCTCTGTTAGCAAACACCCCTTACAAATTCAATGCCAAACTCTACAAAAGCAAAAAAGAGGACTAACTTCGTTCCCGAATGCCCTCTTTTTCAAAAACAGAATGAATATGAAATCTCTATTTTTATTAAGCCGGTGTTACCATTGTTGCACTAATTGTTGGAGCTGTTCCAGTAATTTCTGCAAATGGGAATGATGCTGTTTGTTCAGTGTCCGTATCGTCATATTTCAAGCAAAACATTAAATCAGTTTCTTCAGCTGATAAACTTATTGTGAAGCCTGACATATCCGCTCTACTTGCTCCCGATACTGCTGTACCACCCGTTACTCTTACACCGAATTTAAGTCCTAAAACCCAAGTTCTGTTTTGCATATCTACAACAAAAGCAATTGTTCTGCTATCTCCCAGTTGTTTCAAAAATGGTAGTGATTGTACATCTAATTTTTGTAAAACTAGATCACAAGCTTGTTGATAGTATGCTGGTGTTCCAGCTGTTGCATCTCCGTTAGTTGTTGTTATTGTCATAGACGATAAATTTGGACGAGTGTCATAACGATATACAGTCAGAGCCTCACCAAAAGAATCAATTTGGTTTACATCTGTTCCATTATACCCAGCTACTCTCCAAAAGCTATCAGTCCAAACACCGAAATATACTCGCTTAATTCCACCCATTGCTTGAGTGCACGATATTGTTCTTCCTGATGATAAATTACAAGCCATTTAATTATGTTTTATTTAGTTAAAAGAGTGGTATATTTCAACCACTCTTCTCAATTCAGTTTACTATGCCTCTTTAGCAATATATGTCTCACTTGCAACACCTATTTGCACTCCAGCTGAATATCTCATTGCAATTCTAACATTATCGGATCCGTCAATTGGTGTTCTATCAATTACACGAACAGATGTCATATCAGTCATAGTATTACAGCCAAAAAATAAGTTTGATTTTCGTGCCGCAACAAGCCTGTGATTTGACATACCAGGACAAGAAACCATATTATAACCTAAATAGTTCAAAGGTTTTTCACCTACTAGATATTCGTTCATATAGCCTTGTTCAGCTAAATATTGTTGATACAATAATGAAACTTTCGGTGATACATAAATCATAAAATCTTCTTT
>TARA_R110002020_G_scaffold118140_2_pt1 | contig 19060 bp, 5 predicted proteins | sample TARA_R110002020 | Tara Oceans TARA_R110002020 (sample SAMEA4396489) | marine metagenome | biome: Westerlies Biome; feature: [MES] marine water layer (ENVO:01000295) within the mesopelagic zone...; material: water (ENVO:00002006), including particulate matter (ENVO:01000060) such... | reverse complement strand
GCTCCATATACTCCTATATCTGTATTAGAAACAAGCACTTTTGATAACTTAGATATTACTAATAGTACAGTTAATGGTGTTGCGTCTAGTAATATAAGTGACGGTACTACTGATTTTTCTGATCAAGCAAGTTTGTATGATTCATTTTCTTTACAATCAGGCTTATATAATATAGCAGCTTTTGATTCAAGTGGTAATATAGAGATAATACCTCAAATATCTACATCTACTGCTGAAACAATAACTATATTTAAAAACAATGCTGTTGATAAAACTTCAGAGTGGTTACCGCCTACAGCTAGAATTGAAATAAGAAGTTCTAATACAAGTCCAACAACAGTTGATGGTGCTACGGATATTCAGGGTACTAGCGGGCTAAGTGTGTATTGGCTCTCGCCTAGAGTAATACCTTACCAAGTAGCTCAAGATGCTACTGGTTTCACTGGCAGTTATACTTTTGATAGTGATGCTCAAAGTAATATTTTAAATCCGATTTTAAGTTCTAAAATAGCTCTAACTTTCAACACTGCAATTGATCCTACTTCTTCTACCTACATAACTAGTTTATTTTTACAACAGGGTGTTACTATAAATGAAAATACTAGTTTATTTATAGATATTTGTTTACCTAATCCTCATTATGATACTAATTTTGCAGGAGATAAAAACAATTTAAAAGATAAGTTTGTTAGGTTTTCTTATAGATATAAATTCGATGATAACGAGTATTCAATAATGGCTCCGTTTACTCAACCTATATTTATACCTCAACAGGATGGTTATTTTTTAAACACTACTGAAGATTATAATAATATACCTACTTCTGTAATAATTAACCAACCAGATGAAGCAGGAGAGTCTACTGTTGTTAATTGGTTTGAAAACAAAATTAATCAAATAAAATTTAATTTTGATTTTGAATATAAAGTGCAAGATGTAAATGATAAATTAAAAATAAAAGAATTACAAATACTTTATAAGGAATCTGATGGATTAGCAGTGAAGATAATTGATGATATTGATTTTTCACAAAATAATTTATTAGTAGTAAATAACACTACTAATACTTTTTCTTATACATACCAATCTGCAAAACCATTTAAAACTTTACCTGCAGACGTTATAACTAGAACTGGAGATAAAGCGCCTATAAGAGCTTTAGCTCAAGAAACATCGGGCAATAGAATTATATATGGAAACTATGTTGATAAACATACTTCACCATTAACTCTTAACTATCTAGTAAGTAGTGGTGAAAAGCTAGGACCTTCAGCTTCAGGTACTTCAAACGCATTTGCTCAATATCCAAATCACACTTTAAAACAAAACAGAACATATCAAGTAGGTATTGTTTTACAAGATAGATATGGTAGACAATCAGACGTTATATTAGCACCACCTTTAGATGGTCCTTTATTAGAAGTTCCTTCAGGTAGTGGTAATTTTTATGGTGACTCAACAATATACCATAGTTACAAAGGACCAGATTTTTGGAAAAATACGTTAGAATGGAAAGGTGATAGTTTAAAAGTTTTATTTAGAAACTCAATACCTGAAATATTACCTAATAGACCTGGCTACCCAGGTTTATATAGTGCAGATAATCCTTTAGGTTGGTATAGTTATAAAATAGTTGTAAAACAGAAACAGCAAGAATATTATAATGTATATTTACCTTCACTTCTTTATGGAACACCAATAGGTCAAAGTGTAGACGTAGAGTGGAGTCAATTGTGTTCATCTCAAAATAATTCTGGATATGCTAATAGTAAGTTTGTAGCTGCAAATAGTAATACACTACCAGGTTTAGATTCTACATTAGCTTTAAAGCCAGGTATGAGATTTAAACTTACTAGTGGTTATTGGGATGGTACACCATCCTCAGGTACTGATACAGTACATACTATAACTAAAATACTAGACAATGAAACAATAGAGTTTTCACCAAATAACGGCAACACTCCAGTTACGGCATTTTGTCCAGCAGACACTGCTTTAAATTGCTGTGAAAAAGAAACCAGTCCTTTTGATGATCCAGGTTTAATAAATTCTCAACCACAAAGTTTTATACAATTTTTTGCTGCTAATGTTTTAAACGTTGGTTTAACTACTGCTAATGAAACTAACGAGTTTACAACAACTTTATTAACTGATAATCTAAATAAATTACCTGCTGATCTAGAAGATATTAGACCTAATCAATTGCAATTTAAAACATCGGAAGATGTTATATACCCTAGAGTAGGTAGACTACTTTCTCAAGCTTATATTCAATATGTTGGAACCGATGAAGCTATAGGCGGTTGCTACTTTGCTTCTACTTTAGGTATTGGAGAACAATCTGATAATATAAAAGTATTAGGAAATTATGATGATATATTTCCATATAATAGTAGATCTTCAAACCTATATAAAGAAAGTAATAATCCTAATACAGGTATATTTACAAATACTTTTCAAATAGGAACAGAGTCTTTAGCACCCGCTGTTTTTTCAGTAATAGAAACAGAACCAGTAATATCTGAATTAGATATATTTTGGGAAACTTCAACAACTGGATTAATATCTGTTTTAAATTCTTTTGTAATAAGTGTTGACGATGTAAATGGTATAGGTGGTAATTTATTCTTTTCACAAAATGAAAATGAAGCTGCAAGTTCAACTTCGCCTTTAAATGTAGGAAAAGTTTTTGCAGTAGACGGTAATGGAGCTACTATAGCTAGCGGAGGTATAGTTTTAATTAGTGTGTTTGACGGTCTTGGTAATGAATATTCAAGTGATTATCAACTAGGTACTGTAGCTAATAATGAATATCCTTTAGAAGCTATAAATCCTTGTGTATTTACTTCAAATCCTAATAGAAACAATAGAATATTTACTTTTCAAGTTACAGACACTACTCAAGCTGGTAATACTATTACAAATAATTATACTTATACAACTTCAATTTTAAATGCACAACCAAACCCATTAGGTGTTGTTACAACTAGTGGTACAGGTAAAGATGGATATGTAGACAACCCTGTTGAAACTAGTGGAGTTGATTATAACTTTCCTTCGCCGTTAGTTATAGTTGGTGATGTTCAAACTCAAGCTATTGGAACATTAACTGATAATAGAATATACGCTGATAATGGTTCTGTAGCAGAATTTTTTGTTAACCAAGCTACTATTAATGAATTTACAGAATTAAAATTTGAACTACAAGTTTCATTAAATGATGATTTTACACAATTAGTTTCTCAAAATAATACAGTTACAACAGGTAGTGGAAGTAGCTCGAGTGGATCACAAACAAGATCTAGTTCAACAAAGTCATCTAGCGGTTCGAGTTCTAACACTATAAGTTATCCTGCTTATGATGGAATATACTTAATACCATCTGGACAGTCTAGTAATTTATACACTCCATCAAGTTATAACATACCAAATGGAGTGGTAGCTCATAGGATAATGTGGGAAAAGGCAATAGCTGATCAATCTAATCCTGTAGCTACTTTTTCAAATAATGATGTTAGATATGTTCGAGTAAAAATAAGTGATTGCAACGGTATAAATGGAACTTCTTTTGTGTTTTTAGGAAGTAATTTAAGTAGTCAAGATGGAATTAAAATAACTTTTATAGATGGTTCTGGTTCAGGATCTGGAAATTCTGCTGATGGAGAAATAATATATGATATTGCTAGTGGTAATACTACCTTAGGTGGTCAAGCAACATATAAAACATCTGAAACGACTTCATTTATTTCAGGGCAAAGTGTTATTAGTCAAAGTACTGAACCTTGTACAGGTTCAACACCTAATTCTTCATCATCACAATTAAAAATATTTATTTAAAAACATATAATTATGTCAAAACACATATTAACATTCATTATTAAAACAAATCTATAAAAATGGGAGTAGTACAATCATGTAGTCAAACTTTTGTTATAAGAACTAAACCTGGAAAAGGTGTAGACTATACGCCTAATTCAGGTAATCTAGTTGACGCTTTTCAAGGCACAAATAAATGTTTTGACTTAATTACGTTATCAAACGGTATTTCTGGAAACAGCTCAAACTATAGTTGTGGCACCGGAAATAATTTTCAAACTTTTGCTGCAAACGGAACATTAGTAGCTCCAACACCACAAAACAACGGCACTATAAGATATACGTTTACAAATAGTGTTTTTATCACTGATCCGGATGGTGGAATTGTTGATATTTCAGTAATGTGGAATGGAAGTGAAGCAGGCCTTGCTACAAGTAATTTAAAAAACGGTGTAGCTTCTAATCCTTCTCAAAATACAAACTCTTTTGATCAATGGAGAATTAATATATTTTTATCAGATGATGATGGAAACGCAAGTAATCAACAAAATTTGCTTAGAATAAAAACCGCAATACCTAACGCTCCAGTTATATCTATACCCACCTTTATTCAATGGTAATAATTAAAATAAATATATGTCAGCTATAATAGAAGTTAATTACTTTAATTCTTACTGGATTAAAAGAGTGGTAACGGGTGTTCAATGTAAAAACATAACTGATCAATCCGGAACAAGCTATACGTTAACTGAAGATGATGGCACTTTTACTTGGCCTGGCCCATACAATAATGGTGATGCTATAACAGATGTTAATTCACCTACTTCTAGCACTAACAGCTGCTCTGGATTAGATTCAACAGATACTAGATCTATGTTTCAAAATTGGTTTGTAGAAGAAGGCAGAATAAGAGGTGGTTTTAATAATGTTTCAACAGATTTAGGTGTTAAAGCTTATTTAAATGAAGAAAATCCTATACAAAAACATAGGGTTAATTCTTTAATATATTCTGGAAGTTTTAATAGTGATACTAATTTTAACGAAACAAATGTTTTTCCAGTCGGAGACGCTATAAGTAAATCTCTTGATCCACACAACGGTAGTGTTCAAAAGCTATATGCTGAAGATACTAATTTAATAGTTTTTCAAGAAGATAAAGTAAGTAGAGCTTTAATAGATAAAGATGCTATTTACTCTGCAGAGGGTGGTGGATCTGTTACATCAACTAATTTAGTTATAGGTCAATTTGTTCCTTACGTAGGTGATTTTGGTATAAGTAAAAATCCAGAAAGTTTTGGAGTTTACGGTTTTAGAAAGTATTTTGCAGATAAAAACAGAAACGCTATAATGAGATTGTCTAGAGATGGTTTAACAGAAATATCAAATTATGGCATGGTTGATTACTTTAGAGATAATTTATCTTCATTAGAAGATGAACCATTTGAAGTTTCTAATACTTTTAGTTTAAGCTCAAGTGATTTTATTAGCGCTACTAGTACAAGTTACACATTTGAAACTTCAACAAACGGCCAATTTAAAATTGGTTCAATAGTTAATTATTCACAAGATGCTGGTGTCAGTTTTCAAAATAAAGGTTTTGTGTCTAGTATAGTAAGCGTTACTAACAACCCGTCTAGAGTTACAGTAACCGTAGAGGGTGACACTGCTGACTTAACAAGTTTTTCAAATGGTGATTTTATGAGATTTGTAAGTTTTGCAAGTAGTAGAATAATTGGTAGTTGGGATATATATACTAAACAATATCAATTATCTTTACAGCAAAACCCTACTTCTGTAGATAGATATACTAATTTTGCAACTTTAGCTTTTGATGAAGACGTTAGAGGATGGACAAGCTTTTTTAGTTATAAACCAGATTTTGCAGGTAGCTTGAAAAACACTTATTTTTCTACTTTTGAAGGTAAACTTTACCAGCACAATTTTGCTGCGCAATCAAATAGAAGTACTTTCTACAATGTTAGAACCCCTGCTAGTGTTACGTTTGTTTTTAATGCGCAACCTGATTTAAGTAAAAACTTTTTAACAATAAACTATGAAGGTAGTAACGGTTGGGAATGTTCTTCTTTTGTTTCAGATGAACAAGAACCAGTTAATACTTTCTTTTTAACGACTTCAAATGTATATGAACCTCAGTTTGGTCAACTTGATTATACAGTTTATACAGATAAAACTAGTAGAGTTTTAAGTTTTGTTGAAGGAGCTTATGATTCTAGTGATCCTATACAATACGCAACTAACATAACTAAACCACCTTTTTACCATTCTGGTTTTAATGTAAAAGAAAATTTATATACTGCTAATTTAATTAGTAATTCTTCACCTAGACCGGGGGAAGTTTTATTTAACACCGATCCATCAAAAGCTTATCCTATGTCTGGTATAAAAGCTAATTACGCAACTGTAACAATGGTAGAAGACTCAAGCACAGAGGTTGGTAGTATGAAAGAATTATTTGCAGTATCAACAACATTTAGTAAATCCGGATTTTAAATAGTGATTATACTTATTAGTAATAACAATAAAAATATATAATATGCCAATACCTTTATTAGTTCCTTTAGCAATCTCCGGCGTCGGGATGGCAGCTAAAGCCTGGAAAACAGGTCAAGCTAAAGACGCTATGGAAGCTCAAGCTAGTCAAGCTAGAAACGATGCAGCTCGTTGGGAAAGCGAATTAGCTAGACTTAAAGATAATAGACCTAATGTTTCTAATCCTTATGCAAATATGCAGAATTCATTTGCTAACATGTCTAATCCATATGCTAAATTAAGTAATCAATATGCTAATTTAGGTGTTGCTACTCAAGCTGCGGAATACCAGGCTGAGCAAGCAGATATAGCATTGGCAAACACGTTAGACACCATGGCTATGACAGGTGCTGGAGCAGGTGGAGCAACAGCTTTAGCTCAAGCAGCATTACAAAGTAAAAAAGGTATAGCAGCTGACATACAAAGACAAGAAGCCCAAAATCAAAAATTAGCTGCGCAAGGAGCTATGGAGGTTCAATCTAAAAAAGCTGAAGGTCAAATGCAAGTTGATACTTTAAAAGCTCAAGGAGAACAAACTGTTCAACAATTACAAGGTCAAGGTAAACAATTTGTAATGGAGACCATGGAAGAAAGATCTAAAATGGATATGGACAACGCATCTAATATGATGATGAATTATAAGCAAATGGAAATGGATGCTATGGCTGGTCAAATGCAAGCTGATATATCACTAGCTAATCAATTTGGATCAATGGGAAGTACAATGGCTTCTTCTTTAATGCCTTATGTTAAACCAGTATAATTATGAGTTATCAAAATCCACAACGTATAGTTAATAGAGTTTTTGAAGTTTTTGCAAATGGTGTTCAAGCTAGTAACAGAGCACAGCAGCAAGACTCAGAGAGATTAGTAAACGCTATAAGAACTAACAAACAATCTTCTCAACGCATCATGGATAGTGTTGAAGCTTCTAAACTAGAATTTGCATATAAGCTAGATAGTATAGATGTATCATCTAATAATACAGCTTTTTCTGACAATTTAAAAATGTTTTTTAATGATCAAGTAGAAAAATACTATCAAGTAAAAAGCTCAATGGCAACTGGTAAAATGGACAAAAGACAAGGTAATATGGTTTTAGGTCAATTAATGAGTCAGGTTGAAAAATTCAACACGATGATACCAGAGATATTATCAATGTCTAATACTATTTACGAACAAGCTGGAAAATTTAGTACTCCAGGAGGAATATCTAGCACTACGCCTAACAATATATTAGATATATTTGGTTCTATTGGAACAGGTAATAATGGTGGTGTTTATATGATTGAAGAGCCAAGATCAGGCGATTTGTTTTTTATGAAAATGCCACAAGATGTTGAGAATAAGTTTTTAGAAGATGGAAAAGTAGATGACTATGAGCTTGCAAATTATTTAAAATCTTCTCAAGCTGGAGATGATAAAACGGCAGGTGGATCAATATTAAATCTAGATCAAATGATGAAGATGGGTCCTAAGTCTTTAGTTAAGTATGTTCCAGATAATAAAAAAATGTTTAAAGGAACTACTGATATATTGTTTAAACCTAATGATGTTAATAGTGGATTTTTTGGTAATGAAACAGATTATGAATTAGTTCCTGATGAAAATAAATATGAAATAACTACTAAAAGAACTGTAACAGCTCCGCAAATAGCTAGAATGAGAACTAATATGGTTGATCAACAAGCTTTTCAAACTGCATTATACGATGATACTACTATGAATAGTTATTGGAGAGATATAATGGGTCAAGATACAGATTATGTTACTAACAATGAGTTGCAGAATAAAAAAAATAAACAACTCGCTAGAGACTTTATGATTGATCAATCTATCGCTGACATGTTATTAGAACAAAATTTAATTAGAGGAGTTGATAATGAAAAAACTGGTGTAAGAGAAGCTGGACCTACAGTTGTTAATGGCCAAGTTGTTTGGAATCCTGATATAATACCACCTGCAGAAGCTAATGTTATATCTAGATCAATGGCAGAAGTAGATAAAGTAAGTCCACAAGCAGAGGCTGTATATCTTTCAGCTATCGCTGACGAAACTAAAGATGGTCAAACCATAAGAGGCGTTGGAAGTGTTTATGATGAAATACAAGAAATTATTAAAAACACCACAGATGAGGAAAGTAGAAACAAACAAATAAATGTTATACTAAATAAAGAAGCTTTACCAGGTGTAAGTTATACTTCTGAAAAAGGTTTTATGGACGGTAAGAAAGAAGTAAAATTATTCAAAGATGATGGTGAGCTTGATGAAAGATTACTTTTATTTACTCTAGCTAAACCTAGGATGGGTAGTAAAACAAGTATAAACTTTCCTTCATTTTTTAAAAGATATAAAAATAAAAGCAAAAATACGGCAGGTCTTCCTGATCCTTCATAATAATAATATTATATGGCGAAATATTTATACGATGGTGCACAGTATGACGAGAAAGATTTACAAGACAAAGCAATGTCTTTTGGTCTTAGCTTAGACGATTACTTATCTAAAACAAATGGTATTTCTTTAGTAGATGAAGAAGATCCTATTATAGACACCAAAGAGATAATAGAAGAAAAACCTAAAAAACAAAATAGATTAGATAAAAAGCTAGATAAAGTCAACAAAAAGCTATTAGAGTATGATGCTGAAGAAAACAAAGTTCCAGTAAAAGAGAACGAAAGCGGTATAACTATAGCTAAAAATGCTAAAGAGCAAGATGTTCAGATTAAATCTATGTTAACAGGTGTTAATGAGGTTAAAAGAGAAAGACAGTTTAGAAAACAACAAGATAGATTAATAAAAGAATTAGAACAAGATGCTATAGCTGATGGAGAAGATATTGGTGTTAGTTCTATAGTAGAACAAACTACTAAAGATGGTGAGAAATTATTGTTTAGATTAGACTCTTGGGAAAAATATTTTGATGAGTCTAATAAAAAGTTTTACGATAAAAAATTAGTTACTAATGTCATGCAAGCGACTGGTATAACTGATAGAGCAGTTACAGCGCAAGACTACATGAATTATCTAAATAAAAAATCTTCTGAAACAGGTGGAGCTACTTTTAAACCTTACAAAGCTAAAGCGGTTGAAGGTAAAGACGAAAACGTGCTAGATATAGGTATGTTAGAAGAAATTGAAATAAATCCAAATGCAAACGCTCCAAAATCAAGAGATGAAATTTTAAATAACACTGACTTTGATAAATATTTTGATTATATTTTTAGTGACAATAGCGTGTTTGCTAAAGATGAAAAAACCACTAGGTATACTTTATCTGCTAGTTTACCATTTACAAAAGAAGGAAGTGTTTTTACTGTTAACAAAACAGACAGTGATTTAGATGATGATGCTCTGCAAGTAGTTAACCCGGATACAGGAGATGTATTTATACTTACAGTTGGTAAAGATGGAAACGCATTAGCTGAATTACCTGAGTTTAAAAAATGGCTAAAAAGTAATACTCTTTCCACTGATGCATCTTCTTGGCGTAGAAGAAATGAAGGTATGAGAGATTTTTATAATAAAGTAAATGATACTTCTGTAGATAATGGCGGTATAGCTTTAAATGAAAATCAAATAAAAGGATTACAAACTGTAGTAGATGCTCCAGTTATTATAAGTGCTGAAGGTGACGTTGAAAGTATTGTTGTCTATGATATAAATGGAAACAAAACAGAAGACACTAGACAAGACGTAAGACCATTGTTTGGAACATATACCGTTGAAAAGGTAGCATTTTCAGCTGGTGAATTATCTGAAAGAAGGTACAATGTCGAAAAAGAAAATTATCCAGGAGCATTAGATATATTGAATAATGTAAGAACTACGTTAACAGATCAATATGCTAAGCAAGGTTTAGAACCTCCTACAGAAGAGTTAATAAAGCAAACTGCTAGAGAAATATATATAAAAGAAAGAAAAAATGCTTTTATAGATGATAACATAGAAACGTATATACAAGCTAGTCAAAAACTTAATATCTCTGGCGGTGAAGAACTAAGACAAGGTTTTTTAAAAGGTACTGTAAACTTACTAGATAAAGAGTCACAGTTAGTGATGGACAATGCTATATTAAAAAAAGACAATGCTGAAATTATTGTAGAAGAAAAAAGAAAAAAGGTTCTTCATAATATTACAACTATTGAATCTACTAAGTTCTTATATGGTGATGATTATGATAAAGCTCTAGAACAAACAGGAGTTAATCTATATAATACTAACTTTTCATCAGTTAACATAGCTGTAGATGAATTTGGTATGACAACTGAAGATGGTTATATTAAAAAGGTTGTTGATGGTAAAATAAAAATACAATTTTTACCTTCTGGTAGTGTTTTACCTACAACTTTTTCAGATGGTGAAATAGTTAAAAGCATACCTAAAAGCTACATTGATAAGTATGCTGTTGACATGCTTGATCTACAGAAAGATGAGCTAAACTATAGTAGAGCTTATAAAGAATACAGTGTCACTCTGTTAGAAGACGTAGATGATTATAAGGATCAACTAGCTATATGGGGTAAAAACTTTAATGATCTACAAGAGTTTGGAGTTAAGTTGGGTATATCTGGTATATCTACAGCAAAAAATATTGTTTATGCTGGTATATCATTAGCTCAATATACTAATCCATGGTACTGGGCAATATACAGCGCAACAGGTCAAGATCCTATGCAGCCTATAATAGATGTTAATACTAGTATATCTAAATGGTTAAGAGACGAAAAAAATGAATACAACTTTGATGAGATAGGTTTTAGTGAAATAAATAAACCAGGTCAAGGTTTAGTTCAAGGTTTAAAAAACTTTGGAGAGTGGATGATGGGTATGACGGCAGAAACATTACCTATAATAGCTGCTATGATTCTTAGTGGTGGAAGTGCTACTTATGGTCAAATAATAAGTTCTACAGTCGCTGGTTTATCTTCTGCTGGTGGTAAATTTTCTGATATGGATCTTCAAAACTTTGATTTAAATGAAGAAATATCTAAAGTATCAGCAAGAACAGATTTAAGTAAAGAAGAAAAAGATTCACTTATAGGTAACTTAGAACAACAAAAAGTAAGTAAAGCTGTTTATGTTGGTAAAGGTATAATGTATGGAGCTATTGAAGGAAGTATTGCTTATATAACTACCTCAGCTGCTATCTCTGATGGATATGCAATAATGAGAGGCGATAGAGCTGTGTTAGAAGAACTATATACAAACACTGGTCAGTTTTTAAAACGTAAAGGTCCTGAATGGTTAAAAGGAGCTAACGTAGAGGGTGTAGGTGAAGTTGGTGTTACTTGGGGAACTAATCTAGTAGATGGTAGACCAATGTTTGAAGGTAGTTTTGAGTCTTATGCAGGTGGATTTGCTTTGGGAGCTGTGTTTGAAGGTCTTCCTTTAGCGCATGGTTATATGAATAGTAATTTTGCTGCTAACTCTGATTTAAAACAAATTCAACAAACCTCTAGAGAAATTGCAGATCTTAATAAAGAAAAATCTGCTTTAGAAAATAATTTAAAAAATATAGAAGCTAAAGGTGGTTCAACAAGTGCAGAAGCTTTACAAAATTTAGATTCTAGATTATCTATAAATAGTAGGTTAAATGATATTAATCAACAAATTGATGAAAAGTCTGGGTTGATAATGACTCAACAAATGGAAGTTGAAAACAAACTTACACTTAATGGTATTACTGATGGTGCCGCTCAACTGTTTGGTCAGAATCAAAGTAAAATGGCTGATCTTAGGTTGAGAGCTAATGAACTAACAGCTGATAATCCTTCACCTAATAAAAGTGTATTAGAAGAATTACAAGCTTTAAATAAAGAATATAAAGCTATTCAAGATGTTAATGATAAATTTAAATCTACAAAGCTATTTGGTCACAAGTGGTTAGCTTTAAAAGGTAATGCAATTTTTAATGCAGCTTCAAGACGTAGAGTTCAAGCTATAGAAGCTGAGGCTATACAGAATATTAAAGAAAGAAAAGGTCCTAAAATGGATGGGCCAACAGGTAGAGAGATACAAGCTGAGTCTATGAAAATTTTAGATACTCAAGTTTATGTAGAAAACGTAGCTAAAGCCAAAGTATTAGCAGAAAAAGGTGGTTGGAACTATTTTAATTTTGAAACTAATGAACAAGCAGAAGCTGAAGTTGCTCAAATAATAGCTGATCAACTAGTTGAATTAGAAAATCAAGGTATAGATATAGATTCTGAATTAAGTGATGGTCAAACTTATAGAGAATATATAGAATCACAACTAACAGAAACTTTAGATGGTATAAGAGATGGTAGTATAAACGGTTATTTCGATCAAGTAACTAATACTCAATATACTTTTAAAGAAAATGCTATTAAAAATCAAAAACCTGGAGTACCTTTACATGAAAGTGGTCATGGAGCTACAACTGAATTAATAAGAAATAATCCTCAAGCTTTTGATCAAGCTTCGGCCGTACTAGTAGATTTTTTAAGTACTAAATATAATGATGTTTGGTTAAAAATGCAAGTTGAAGGAACTAATGGTTTAAGAAACGAAAACGGGCAAGGCTTTGATTTTGAAGAAGTTTTTTCTTCTTTTGTTGAAGAAGTAGCAGCTGGAAACATCGATACTAAAATTAATAAGGCATTTACAGCTTTCTTTGCTAAAGAATTAAACAATGGATTAATAGAGTCTAGTGATAGTGGTTTTTCTATAGATTTTAAAGGTGTTAATGATATAACACAGTTTTTAATAAACATGGCAAAAGATATTTCTAAAGGAAAATCTGGTAATGCACTTTTAAATGAAGCTAGAGTTATTCAACTAACGCCTAACGTAGATACTCAAACTCAACCAACTAGAGTAGCAGCTTCAAAAACTAAACGTAGTTCAACAAAAGCGCCTACCTCAGCTATGCAAGATTTAGATAATGAACCTGCTAGTGCAGCTGCTAAAAGAGCTAAAAAAAATATTAATGAAGCTTTTGATAAATCTAAAGCAAACTGGAGTCAAAATAGACAAGAAAACCCAGCTGCTGATAGATTATTAAATAGAGTTTATGGTGACATAAGCGGTATGATTGAAAATAAAATTAGAAATTTTGTAACTAAAGATAGAAACGTTATTGATTTAACTGAGACTACAGATGCAAATGAAATTGTTCAAGCTGTTTTAGCAAACAAAGAATTTTTAGGAGATATAAGAGGTTTTGATCCTAGTAATACTAGCCTGTATGGGTATATAAATAAAAGGTTAGGCTTTAGAATAAGAGATGTTTTAAAAAGTGGAGAAGTTTTTACTGATCTATCTGTTAAAGATATTGATTCACTAATAGGTAAGGAAACAGAGTCGGGTGCAGTTGTACAACAAGAGTCTACATCTACAGAAAGTGATCTTAATTTTAGACAAGGTTTAAAAATAGAGGAAAACAGTGATCTTTATAACACTGTTAAAGATGCTGTAAGAAAAACTTTTGGAGGTAAATCAGTTCCTAAGCTTGAGTATACTAGAAAAGAAAAAGGTAAAAAAGATCAAACAGTAACTTTAAAAGAAGCTTTTGATATTAAAGAAAATCCTGAAGCTAGTCAAGCTGATAAAAATCAAGCTGATATAGATATTGCTAGAATATATAAAGATGTAAGAATAAAACTAGGAGAAGCTTACGATACTAGTCTATTTAAAGAAATAAAAGATAGTATGGGTATTGGTAAAAACTATGAAAGTTATTTAGAAGAGGTAATGCCAGCTGTAATGTCTGATGGTGGTATTGCTATAAATGATTTAGTAGCAATGGAAAGGCTTTCTAAAAACAAGATATTTGCTGAGGTAGAAAAGAAAAACTTAAGCCCAGCTGATATAAAAAAATATGAAGGAGATGGCAGGCTAGTTTATACTAGTACTACATCTGGTCCTACACTTTATAAAAAGTTAAATCCTACTCCAAAACAATTTGTTGAATTTTTTAAGAAAAGAGGTAGAAAAGATGCTTTAGCTACTAATATGGCTAAGACATTAGGTTTTGATGCAACTATGGATGTTTTATCTGAACCAGAAGTTGTAGAAAAAATGACCTTAGGTAATAAAGATTTACAAGTATTAAATGCTGATGAGTTAATTCAAGCTTTTGCAGGCAGTGTAGGTAGAGGTGTAGGTACAAAGTTTTCTAGAAACTTCTTAGAATCTAATGCAGATGAAACTTTAAAAAATATATATTTAAATAAAAGGCAAAGCTTTTTTGATAAATTAAAAAGTTTAGGTGTAACAACAGCTAATGTAGATGCTGCTTGGAAAGATACTTTTGGTAATATAAAGTTTATTGATCAAGACAATAAAAACTATACTACTGAGATAAAGAAAGAAATAAAAAACTTTGTAAGTAAAATAGAAACACAAGAACAAACTTATCCAGGTATAAAAATAGATATAGAAGAATATGTTTCTAGTGTAGAAATAGCTCTTGAAAACGGCGATACTAGAGCTGCTACAAAAATGCTAGGTTTAACAGGTGAGTCTGCTTCTGCTATGTTTCAAAATGACATTACAAGAAAGACTTATTCAAATGCTATAAATACTATAGTTTCTAAAATGATAGAAACAGATGGGACTTCAGAATCTAAACTTAATGTAGGTATTGAATTTATAAAATATAAAGGTTTATTAGGCAATGGTTCTAATAAATTTATTGGTGCTAAAGAAAAAGGCACAGGTGTTTTGTATGGAGATAAAAATAACTATATTGAAAATTTCTTAAAACCTAATTTTGGAATAACCGATTATCAAACTAAAACTATTAAAGGAGAAACTTTTATTATAGTTGATATAGATGGTGAAACTTTTACTGTACCTTACAATAGTCCTCCTCAAAAAGTAAGTCAAGCTATGATCGATGGAACTATAACTCCTGAAGAGCTTGCTGATAGAGAAAGTGCCGCTGATGAAGCTTGGGATTTTATAAACCAAACTTATTCTTTAATGGCAGATTTAGTTTCAGATCCTAAACAACCTCTTTTTGATAATAGGATGATGCTGATGTTAAATGCTGGCATGAGCGCTAACATGAATAGCCCATTAGCTATGGCTGCTCCATTAAGGTTTTTACCTGTAAACTCAAAATACTCTAACATTAAAAAACCGTCTGGTAGTAAAGCTTATGAGTATGAACATGGGTTACCTAGACGTGTAGTTAATTTGTTTTTGTTAGACTATCACATGAATAAAGGTAAAGGCTTTTTAAAGAACGAAGCAGATTTACAAAGATTAAAAGATAGCTATAGTGTAGGTGTTATAGACGTAGATATGGATAATAACTATGGTAAATTTTTTAAATCAAGAGCTGCTTTTAATTTTCAACTAGGAGACTTACCGACTAGTAGATGGTACAATATGTTCAGCAGAGGAGGAGAAGTTCATGAAGTTTTAGATACTAAAACTAATACTGTATACGGCACAGCTGAGGCTAAGTTATGGAAAGATATTCAAGCTGCTGGATTAAAGACAGCTAAACAGAATAGTAGCAGTGGAGTTATGACAAAGAAGAACTCTAAGACGTCTAATAATTTTATGGATACACAAGGTTCTATAATGTTAGACAATGCCTTAGATGTAGCTAGAGATCCAAATGCTGACATTAAGAAGATTAGAGTGTTTGATTTTGATGACACACTAGCCAAGAGTAATAGTAAAGTATTTTACACTTTACCTGATGGTACTAGAGGTGAATTAAGCGCCGAAGAGTTTGCTGAACAAGGAGCTGTATTAATAGGTGAAGGAGCTACAATGGATTTTAGTGATTTTAATGTAGTTAGAGACGGAACAAGAGGACCTTTATTTGAAGTAGCTGAAAAAATTAGAAATGCTAGGGGTAATGAAGATTTATATGTTTTGACAGCTCGCGCTCCAGAATCTCAAATAGCCATATATGAATTTTTAAAATCTGAAGGATTAGAATTTAAGTTAGAAAATATAATTGGCTTAGGTAATTCTACAGGAGAAGCTAAAGCAGAGTGGTTGGTTAGTAAAGCAGCTGAAGGTTATAATGACTTTTATTTTGCTGACGATGCTCTTCAAAATGTAAATGCAGTAGAGTTAGCTATGTCTCAACTAGATGTTAAATCTCAAGTGCAACAAGCTAAAGTTAAATATAGTAAAACTGTAGATCAAGTAATGGATGATATTATATTTGATCGAACAGGTATAGAGCCATATAAAGAATATTCATCTGTAACAGCTAAAGCTAGAGGTAGAGGTAGAAGAACTTTTAATCTTATACCTCCATCAGCTCAAGACTTTGGCGGTTTATTATATAAGTTATTAGCTAAAGGTGAAAAAGGAAATGCTCAGTGGGCTTGGATGCAAGAAAACTTAATCAAACCTTTTAGTAGAGGTTCTAATGATTTATCTGTAGCTCAAAATCAATTAATGGCTGATTTTAAACTTTTGAAAGACAGCTTAACAGGTATACCTAAAAATTTAAAAGAAACTGCATTTGGAGGTTTTACTTATGAAGACATTACTAGAATAGCTGCTTGGGATAGACAAGGTATAAAAGTTGATGGTCTATCAGATAGAGATTTAAAACAAGTTAGAGACTTTGTTGGAGATAGTTCTGAGATAAGTGTATTTGTAGATCAATTAATAGCTTTGACTAAAGAAGATGGTTATCACTATCCTGGTGGCGACTGGTTAGCTGGAACTATAACTACAGATTTTATGGGTGGTTTAAGAAAAGAAACAAGACCAAGATTATTAAAACAGTTTAATGATAATATTGATTTAGCTTTCAATGAAAAAACTTTAAATAAATTAGAAGCTGCTTTTGGGCCTAAGTATAGAGAAGCACTAGAAGATTCTATAAGAAGAATGAAAACAGGTCAAAATAAAAGACAAGGCATGAGTCGTTTAGAACAGAGATTTAGTGATTATATAAATAACTCTGTTGGAGCTGTTATGTTTTTAAATGCTAGATCTGCCATACTACAAACTATTTCAGCTGTAAATTTTGTTAACTGGAGCGATAATAATCCTTTAAAAGCAGGACAAGCATTTGCTAATCAAAAACAATACTGGACAGATTTTATGACATTGATGAACTCTGACTTTTTAGTAGATAGAAGAAATGGATTAAAAATAAATGTTAGTGAGTCTGAGATAGCAGAGGCAGCAAAGACAACTGGTAACAGTGTTAAAGGAGTTATAAGTTATTTACTTAATAAAGGTTTTGTTCTTACTCAATTTGCAGATAGCTTTGCTATAGCTTCTGGTGGTGCAACTCTTTATAGAAATAGAGTAAAAACCTATATGAAACAAGGTATGTCAGATAAAGAAGCTTCTAATAGAGCGTTTTTAGATTTTAGAGAATTAGCAGAAGAGTCTCAACAGTCTGCTAGAGCGGATAAAATATCTCAACAACAAGCAAGTACTTTAGGTAGATTCTTATTAGCTTTTGCCAATACACCTTCTCAGTATGCTAGAATAATGGATAAAGCTGGTAGAGATTTAGCTGCTGGTAGAGGAGATGCTAAAGCTAATATTAGTAAAATAATGTATTATGGTTTTGTTCAAAACTTATTATTTACTAGTTTACAAAGTGCTATGTTTGCTAGCTTTGGAGAAGAAGATGAAGAAGATGGATTAAGTAAAGACCAAGTCAATGCTGCAAATAGTATGATGGATAATATATTAAGAGGTATAGGTATACAAGGTGTTATAATATCTACTGCTAAAAATGTTTTAATAGATTTAGCTAGAAGATCAGAAAAAGAAGGTCAGTTTCCAGGTCCGGAATATAGCGATTCATTTATTAAGCTAACAGAGGTTAGTCCTCCTTTATCTATTAAACTTAAAAAATACAAAGGTGGATTAAGAGATTACGAGATGAATAGTTGGAGACCAGAAGCTGGAGAACCATTTAATATTAATAATCCTTCCTACAGAGCAGCTGCTAAAGTTATAGCTGCTTTAACAAATGTACCTTTAGATAGAGCATTTCAAAAGCTAGAAAATATTCAGGGAGCAATGGATAGTACTAATGAAGACTGGCAAAGAATAGCTATGTTGTTAGGTTGGCCAAAGTGGCAACTAGAAACAAAAGAACAGTCTACAACTAGGTACGAAGAAGGAAAAGAAGGTAGAAAACAAGAGAGAAAAAGAATAAAAGCTAAAAATACTAGACAATACTTTCCTAAACGTCCAATTACAATAGAAGAATTTGAAGCTTCTGAATTAGAAGAAGAAACTAAAACTTTATTTAAATTAAATAAATCAGAACAATTAGATAGCTTAAGATCTTTAGGTTTAACAACAGATGCTATTAAAAGATTAAAATACGAAGAAGACCGAGTAAATAAAATATTAGAACTAAGTAAAAAATAATATGGCACTTAAACGCACTGGTAGAAACTCACCATTAAAAGCCTGTTGGGACGGGTATGAAATGAGAGGCATGAAGAAAAAAGGAAGCAGATCAGTACCGAACTGTGTGCCTAAAAATTCACCTGCTAAAAAAGCAGAGCCAAGAAGAACTATAGGAAAAGGTAAAAACTTTAACAAAGTAGCTAAAGACAAAAGTGCTACTGGTGGTGCGGCTGGTGGCGGCATGACTGAAAAAGGTGTTAAAGAATATAAAAGAAAAAACCCTGGAAGTAAACTTAAAACAGCTGTTACTAAAGATCCTTCTAAATTAAAACCTGGTAGTAAAGATGCTAAGCGAAGAAAGTCT
>TARA_R110002020_G_scaffold212480_4_pt1 | contig 19071 bp, 27 predicted proteins | sample TARA_R110002020 | Tara Oceans TARA_R110002020 (sample SAMEA4396489) | marine metagenome | biome: Westerlies Biome; feature: [MES] marine water layer (ENVO:01000295) within the mesopelagic zone...; material: water (ENVO:00002006), including particulate matter (ENVO:01000060) such... | reverse complement strand
GATTTTAACTTGTTATGCCATATGTGCTTTTTTGACCATTTCCGATGAAATCTGGAATATTAGGCATCCTAGGAGATATTCATTTAAATCTTATACTGTGTTACAATGGGAGTATAAAGACTTCTATAGCGTTAAAATTGATGGAGAATGGGTTTTGAGGCCTTATAGGAAGGTAGATTCCCCATTTAAACGTCATATTAGAAAGAAATATTGGAAAAAGCGAAAAAAAGACTTGCATAATTAGTTTTTTTGATTATATTCCTAGTACTAGTAGTAGGTACTAGTATTTAGTTAAAGATATAACAAATATACTTCTTGCTAGTACTAGTAGGTAGTTTTTCCTTGCATTAAATAGTTATTACTTCGTAAGTTATGGGGTCTATTATGGGATTATTTAAGAAAAATAAGATGTATGATGATAAAGGGAATCCTATTCTCTTATCTGACAAGTTGAGAGCGGATATGGAAGCTGCTACCGACGAGACTCATCTTCAAAAAGGCTATAAAGAACCTTATGAGAAGCCAGGTACTGCGATTTCTCGTATGTTTGTAGACTATGATGACCCTAAAGCTCGCCTTATCGAACAATCGAAGCGTATAAATGACTGGTGGGGTAAGCCAGATAATCGTACAATGGATGTAGATGTGGATTTAAACCTTTTATCTCAAGAGAAACGGTCACAGGGTAAGGTTTATAAAGATGGAGAGTTAGTTGACCAAGAAGAAGGACAAACTTTTAAGACTGGTCGTCAGTTACAAGTAGAAGATTATTATAAGAATTATGTTTACAAAGGCTTTAAAACTGATAAAGAGAGAGCAAAGATACAGAAACGTATTGAAAAAGGAACAAGGACAGGCAATACTAATTTAAAGACTCCATTAGGCAAAGTAGTAACTCTTCCATACGAGATAGCAAAGGAAACTGTTGGTGGAGTAGCAACTGCAGCAGTAGGTATGACAAGCGCTGCAGCAAAGTTAGCAGCAAAAGGATTGGCTGATGGTGAAGAAGCAGAAAGCTTTCAACCTGATACAACCCTGCCTGAACTTGCTAGAAGAGCCTATATTTCTAACGTACAACATCCTAGTGTTACTATTCCTCAGGCTCCTCAAGTTTCTTTATCATCCCCACAAAGTTCTTCTCCCATTGTTAACAATATAGGTCCTGGATTGCAAAATTTAACTAAATTCTTAGGAATATCTTAGTATGCCTAAATTCGGAAGACGTTCTAGAGAAGCCCTCGCTACCTGCGATGAAAAACTACAACAAGTTTTTAACGAGGTAATTAAACATATAGATTGTTCAATTTTGGAGGGACACAGAGATGAATCTAAACAAAATAAATATTTTCAAGATGGAAAGACCAAAGTTAAGTACCCTAATGGGCGCCATAACAGTAACCCTAGCCGTGCTGTTGACGTTACACCATACCCAGTTGATTGGGCTGATAGGGAGCGACAAACCTTATTCGCTGGTTATGTTATGGGCATGGCTCGGAGCATGGGTATTGGAATAAGATGGGGTGGCGATTGGGATAAAGATTTCCAAGTAAACGATAATAAGTTCGATGATTTCCCTCATTTCGAGTTATACTAACTAAAAAGGATTAGATATGCCAACAGGAAAGCCTACACCAACATATGATAAAAAAACAAAGAAGATGACGTATTCAAAGGATTCTAGTCTTCTTACATCATTAGATGAAGAGAGAGGGCTTTTAAGTCAAGCTTTAGAGTATGGCATATATGGGGTATCACCGAGTACTTATAAACAAGCTAAGAAAGATTTATGGACAATGACAAAGAATGCACCTGCTGGCCAAGAATATGCAAGTATATTCAAAAACAAAAATTATCCTGGTTTTATTTCGGGTATGTTTAGGCATTTAAATCCAGCAGATAGCACAGTTACCTATAAAGAAGGTGGAGTCGACTATTACAATGATGGCTTGGGGGGTTATTCAGGTAAAAATTACAATCAATTATTAGAAGACAGCGCAAGGCGTAGCGACTCCATTACCCCCCAAAAAGCCGCTTTAGAATTAGCTAGGTACAGAGCTAGTAAACAATAATGTATGTACACAATTCCTATACACCATAATGGTGACACAGACCCTACCGTCTATAAAGTCTACAAAAAAAAGGAAGCTGACAAGGAGAGTATCGAGTACAAGTATTGGAAAGATGCTAATATTGGTGAATATGGTATAACAGATGACGAGTATGTTGCTAAAGTTATTAACAAGAAAGCATATGACTCTAACCATAAAGAACCTAATATCTATATTCGTTATCCTTGGGGTTACACCTTTTTTAATCCTAATTACGCAAGTAAGCAACTTCATGCTATGGGTAGGCAAAGTAATCAAACATTTACTGGCAAACCCCATCTGGAGGTAATGGCAAAGCAGGATGTCATGAAGAATCTTGCTTTAATGTACTCTCTTAAACCTGACCCTGATTTAGCTATAGATTGGGTTTTTGATAGTATAAGTACTAAAAAGCGTCGTAAATTCAAAAGAATAATGAGAACGGAGGTTTTTCAGAGTATGGTAAAGGAACAATTACAAGAACTCTTAACAGAGCATGGACTAACAGAGAACTTCACATTAGACCTTTTAGATGAAACTATCTCACTAGCAAAGGAAAAGAAGGATATAACTAACTTACTTAAAGCTGTGGATAATCTACAAGAAATGCATGGTATGAAGGATAAACATCTTGTCAAGACTATCGATAAGTTAGAGGCTACTTCTAGCACTAGACTCTTAGATGAGATAATAGAGGAAGAAAAATCTATTAAAATTCAACAAACCACTGAAAAAGCTGATGAATGAACTATGAAGAACAATATGCACAGAAACAGGTATTAAGTAGATTATATAAGAATATGGCCCTTTTTGGGCGTACCTGCTTTCCAACGGCTTTACACAAAGAAATTCCCCCTTTTCACAAGGATGTATATACTTATTTAGCAGATGATAGTAAAAGGCGTGTAGCTATTGCTGCTCCTAGGGGAACTGCTAAAAGTACTACTACTACACTTGTATATCCATTATGGAGAGCAGCCTTTAAAAAAAGCGATGAAGACCTATTTATCGTTATTATCTCAGAATCACAGGCTCAGTCAATAAATTTCTTATCTCGTATAAAATATCACTTGGATAATTCAAAGATGTTCCATGAGCTATTTGGCAATATGGGTAGTGCTACTGCATCTAGATGGACACATACAGATATTATACTTGCTAATAATACTCGTATAGTAGCTGTTGGTACGGGACAAAGAGTAAGGGGGTTCTTGCAAGGTGATACACGTCCTAATCTTATTATTGTAGATGACTTTGAATCAGAGCTAAATGCTAATACTCCAGAAGCTAGAGCTAAAAATAAGAAATGGATGACAGAGGCAGTAGTTCCTTCTTTATCTGATGAGGGTAAGATAGCTATGATTGGTACGGTTATTTCAGAAGATTGCTTTCTTTATTGGATAAAAGAGTCATCAGCATGGAATGTTTTATGGTTTTCCATATGGAATGATGATGAAGAGAGTTTATGGCCTGAAAGGTTTCCTAAAGAAAGAATACTGCAAATTAAAGATGAATTTGCAAGTATCGGTAATATAAATGGATTCTATCAAGAATACATGAATATTGCTCAATCTCCTGAGTCAGCACCTTTTAAACCTGAATGGATTAAAATGCATCATTATGACTTTGAAAGGATACATGGACAACCTTGTTTAGTGCAAGACTTAGGTGATAAGAAAACTATCATTCCTGTAGAGGTATATTGTGGAGTTGACCCAGCCAGTAGTTTATCAATACGTGCAGACTTCTTTGTTATTTCTACGATTGGTATAGACAACGATAGTAATAGATATATTATAGATACTTTTAGAGAGCGTATATCGCCTTCTGAACAACCTCGTAAAATTATTGATACATATAAGAAGTATAAACCTCGAAGAGTAAAAATAGAAACTACAGGATATCAGGAAGCTTTAAGAACTGGTACTCGTGAAATAATGAAGGAAGAGGAATTATATATTCCAGGATTAGAAGCAGGAGTTAAGCCAAGAACTAGAAAATCAGAGAGACTCTTGTCATTAGTTCCTATGTTTGCTAGAGGGAATTTTTACTTTAGGTCAGAAGATTTAGCTGCTCAACAAGAATTCCTATCTTATCCAAAAGGACAACATGATGATATTATGGATGCTATTTGGACTGCTTTAGATGGAGCAAAACCATGCAGAATTAAGATTGATGAATTCGATTCAAATGCAGAAAAAAAGGGTCTTTTGAAAAAAACACTTGATTGGATGACTATGTAGTTCGTAAATTTAGCGCATGGCGTACGACAAAAAAGAGACGGCTACAAGTAACGTAGTTCAAGACACTCATGAATTATACCGTATATATTCCTCATCTAGAAATGCATGGGCAACCCACGTAAAAGAAGACAAGGAATTCCGATTAGGTAAGCAATGGACTGCGGAGCAACAAAAAGTTCTTGAAAATAGAGGACAAGCTCCGATTGTTGTAAATAGAATACATCCTGCTGTAGAAGCTGCCAAAGCAATGCTCACTGCCAATAGACCCTCTTTTAGATGTGCGCCTAGAGAAGATTCTGATAATAAAATAGCAAATGTAATGAGCGGCTTATTGACATATATGTTTGATATTAGTGATGGAAGACATGTAGTACGCCAAGTCATAGATGATTATTATGTTTGTGGGGTTGGATATATGCAAGTATATCAGGACCCTATGATGGATATGGGGAAAGGAGAGGTTTGTATACATGATTTAGACCCTCTTGATGTTTATGTAGACCCTAACTCTAGAAGTAAAATGCTAGATGATGCTGAGAATATTATTGTATCTAGATTATTTACTAAAGAGCAAGCAAAAAGAATGTATCCTATGTATAAAACTGCTATTGAAAATGCTGGGGGAGATGCTAGTAATGTTGATTTTAATGCTCCAGAGACTGGTAGTTATAATGATGGTTCAGTTCATTTCCCTGAAGATGTAGGAACTGTTCAAAATCAAGAATACATTAGAGGATATGAGCGTTACTATCCAACAATGGTTGTTAAATTGCGAACCTTTGAACGTTTTTCTGGTAAAGAAGAGCTTTTAGAAGAGTCAGAAATTGAAGCATACTATCAAAAACCAGCTTGGATAATACAAGGTCAAGTTTTTTCTGATAAAAAGAAAGCTTTAGAATTATACGCTCAACTTCAAGAGCAAATGCAACAGCAACAACAAATGATTGCTCAAGAAGCTGCTCAACACGGTATTCCAGCTGAAGAAGCTCCAGCTCCTGATATGAAAATATCATTTGAAGAAACTACGTTTGCAGAACTAATTGAAGCTGGATTAATTGAAATTGTCAAAACTAAAGTAAAAAGAATAAAACAATGTGTAATTATGGGAGATGCTAAGTTATATGAAAGAATCCTCCCTATTGAAAACTATCCTATAGTCCCATTTATGAATACTCACACGCGTACGCCATACCCTGTAAGTGATGTTAGAATGGTTAAAGGGATGCAAGAATATATAAATAAAACACGTTCTTTGATAATAGCTCATGCTACTACTAGTACTAATACAAAAATACTAATACCTGAAGGTAGTGTAGATATGAGAGAATTTGAACAAAAATGGGCTCAACCAGGCGTTGCTATTCCTTATGACCCAACTGATGGCGCTCCAATGCCGGTTCAGCCTTCTCCACTTCCTAATGAGTTATATAATAATGAGACAACTGCTAAGAATGATATAGACCATCAATTAGGATTATATGAAATGATGATGGGAAATAGTCAAGTTGCACCTCAAACTTATAAGGCTACAATATCTATAGATGAATTTGGACAAAGGAAAATGAAGTCTAAATTAGCAGATATAGAAGCTGGATTAGTAAGAATAGGACAGGTTGCTATTCCATTAATGCAACAATTATACACAAGCGAAAAAGCTTTTAGGATTGTTCAACCAAACAATTCTATGGATGAATATGTTATCAATAAGAGATTAGTTGATGACAAAGGAAATGAAATAGAGATTTTTAATGATATTACTGTTGGCAAATATGACGTTATTGTAGTAGCCGGCTCAACACTCCCGTCTAATAGATATGCGGAACTTGAGTTTTATATGGAAGCTTACAAAAATGGTCTTGTTGACAGAACTGAAGTGCTTAAGAAAACAGAAATCTTTGATAAGGAAGGTGTCATGCAGCGATTTGATTATATTACTCAGCTTGAAGGACAACTTAAACAAGCTTCTGAGCAAATCAAAGACCTTGAAGGAGACCTTCAATCTAGAGATAGAGAAAATGTTAATCTTAAGCAAAGAGTGGAAGTCGAGAAATTCAAAACAGGCCTTGATAAAGTTAGCAATAAAGCTAGTGCAGCAAGCACCTTATATGAAAAACGACTTGATGATAGTCTAGCTGGCGTTAAGAAAAGTATTTCTGATGCTACAAAAAAAGAAAGCTCACCCCATAGCTAGCAAGGGCAGCTAAAAGGAGATAACTCAAATGGCAGAACAACAAGATACCTTACAGGAAACATTGAACGAAGTGATAGAACCATCTACAACAGTAGAAGATGCATTCTCATTTCCAATGCAAACAAATGAAGATTCTGGTCAGGAAGCAGCCGACATTCCAAAAGATGATGTATTTGTAGAACAAAACGAACAGACTTCTCAAGAAGAAGCACCTGTAACAGAGGAAGAAGTTCCTTCTAATGATGAAAAACGATTTCAGTACTGGCAATCCCAGGCTGATAAGTATAAAAATCAAGTTGAACAGCAAGAATCTGAGATGAATAGGTTGCGTACAATGCCACCTCAAGAACCAGCGACTCCTGTTCAGGCTAAAAAAGAAGAATTTCCACCACCTCCTCGTAAACCTCAAAGACCATCAGGGTTCAGTAGGGAGGAAGCATATACTGACCCATCGAGCGAAAGTGCAAAGCACTTAGACGCTATAGAGACTTGGCGAGATAATATAGATGAATATCGAGATTTAAAGAATCAATACGATAACGCTGTTGTTCAAGAACGTTTTGAAGCTGAAGATGAGCGGAGAAAACAACAGGACATTCAAAGACAGCAATATGATGCAGCAAATGCTCAAAAGAAAGAAGCTTATGAACATGTGCAAGGTCATTATGGTATGAATCCTGAAGATGCAAGAGAATTTGTTGAAACTATGTCAAAGCCTGAATCTCTAAGTATGGATAATCTTGTCGCATTATATAGAATACAAAAAGGTCAAGGTGCTCAACCAGTGCAAAACGCACCTGTGCAACCAAGTCCTGCGTTTACGCAGACTAAGAATGCACAGCAAGTACCTTCTCCAATGGGTGTTCAACCTTCTAGTAATAATGAAGTAGATGGAAGGAACGAAGAAGATAAGATTTTTGATAATTTAATAAGCGATTATAAATCGCGTAACCCTTTTTAAAGGAGATTAGAAGATGAGTACATTTCATAGTCCTCAGTCTGGGGTTACAGTCCAAAGTATAACGTCTGTTAATGATAATAGACGATTATTTAACTTTGGCGAACGAGTTGCTGAGTTAGCTCCCCAGACTAGTCCGTTTTTCGTATATCTTAGTAAAGTAGCTAAGAAGCCGACGGACGACCCAGTTTTTAAATTTTTAGAAACTAGGCATCAATGGCAAAGACGAAATTTTGTTTTTCAAGACGCTGATAGCACAGCTGATGAAGCATTTGAAGATGCTAATACAGTTGATGTTGTGAAAGCAAACATACAAGCAAGATATGATAAATATGGTAAAGTAACAGCAGGTTATAATGCAGTAGAATTTATCCTTCCAGGACAAATTGTTGCATTAGAAACATCTCTTGATGGTGATGCTGGTGATAAAGATATAGTTCATTATAAAGTAACTGAAAAAGATGCTTTAACATGGACATTGACACGAGTTGGAGGTGGAACTACTACTGGTAGTTCTAAATTGATTCACGCAGATATTCCTAAAGGTCAAGTAATTGGCTCTGCATGGGCTGAAGGTTCTGGAGCTCCAGCAGGTTGGGAAGACAAGATGTTCGATAGAGAAGGATATTGTCAGATATTTAAAACTGCAATGTCTCTTTTCTCTGGTACAGCTTTGGCTACTCGATACAGAGGAATTTCAAATGAGTGGAATAGAGTATGGCAAGAAAAGCTTATGGAACATAAAATGGACCTAGAGCATGCTATGTTATTAGGAATTGGTAGTGCAGCTGCTAGTGAAGTAGCTGGTGAAACTACTGCTCCTACTAGATATACTCATGGTATTGTACCTTATACTGAATCAAATGGTAAGGTATATAATATGAGTTATGCTTCTTCTGGATATGATGCTTTCTTAGATGCAATGGAAGATTTCTTTGCACCTGAAAGTGGCAATTCTGGTAATAAGCTGGTTCTTGCTTCAAGAAAAGTAATCACTTACCTAAATAAATTAGGTTCTGGTTCTTTCTTGAACAACTCAGTCGGTTCTTCGCAATATAATCTTGACGTGCAGAATGTCAAGGGTTCTTTTGGACACCAGGTAACAGTTGTAAATACTATATTTGGTAATTTACATTTTGTTCCTGAGCCTTTATTTAGAGGCCCATGGGAAGATTATTGTTGCGCTATTGATATGGCAAATGTTGCCTATAGACCATTAGCAGGTAATGGAATTAGTCGAGACACTTTTATTGAGACTAATATTCAAGATAATGACGCTGATGGAAGAAAAGACCAGATTATCACAGAAGCTGGGCTTGAGATTTCTTTACCAGAAACTCATGCTTTGCTTAAATGGTCCTAGGAGGTAAATCATGGCAACTCAAAGTACACTTACAATTAGTAGTACGGGTGACCAAGTAGGAGCAGATGCTTCAGGTAATCATCCAACTGGAAATCTTAATGCAAATTGGATTGAAAGTGTTGATGATAATGCCTTAAGGTTTACAGCTGATACTATTATGGCTGATGTAGCAGCTGGTACATATCATACCAGCTCTGCAGCAGATTATTATAGTGAGGTTCTATGTCTAGGTCCTTTGATGGAAGGCATGCGTTTCGAAATAGGTAGTACTGGTGATGCTCAGTTAACAGCTTGCTGGCAATGGTATAACCCTGCAACTAGTGGTGTTGATGCTGATTTTGTTAGCGCAGCTCCTGGAACAGCTAGTACTTTTGGAAATGGTACCTGGACTGATATAGGTACTGCAGCTCAGGATTACGATGTAGCTGCTTTACATGGAGCGTATGCAGCTGATGTTGCAGCTCTAGATAAGGGCACAATGCTGAGAGTTAAGTTAGTAGCGACTGATGCGGGTTCTGATGGAATAACACACACCATAATTAATGTTGGTGTAGCTGCAGTTAATGCGGCTTATTGCACGATACCTTTTGATAAGGATGCTAATAATAACCTTTCTATGGTTGAACAGTATTCTGGTCAAACAACAGCTGGAAGTATCAGTGGTAATATTGGTGCTGACGCATCATAGTAGTTGATTAATCGTTAAGGGGTCTTCGGGCCCCTTAACAAATGTTTAAGGAGAAAAAATGGCAAATACAATAGGGGACTGGACAACGGTTACTGGAGACTTAAGTGAGAATGGTGTAAAACACCAATGTTTAATTACTTTTGATGCTTCTAGTGCTAAACAGACTACTCCTCCATTTCAATGGCCTGTAATGGGTGATTTCACAGTGATTGTAACATGTTTTGATGATGGAGTAGTTGCAGATGCAGATGAACAAATTAATATGGATATAAATGGTTCCGTAACTGGAATTGGAGTTGTAGGTGCTGGAAGTAATGAATGGGTTGAATTAGATGGAAAGGATTCTATTGTTACAGATGCAGGCGGAGGAACTCATGTAGGAATACATGTATACGATTTTGATTCAAAAGGATTAATGCCTTATTTAAATATCTCTTTAGACCCTGTAAGCAGTAATAGTTCAAGGGAATATAGAATAACAGTTACACCGCACCACATGGTATAATGGCTTGGGCTAAAGATTTTAAAGGATTTATGTGGGATACTATTACGATAGGGTCCTTTTCAGCTCCAATTACTCCTACTCAATATACTGATTGGTTTGATTTTAGTGATTTTGCAATGCCTTTTGATGAATTTACATTTGTACTAAATTATAAAAATGTACAAATTGGAGATATAAATGAAAAAGTAGGTGTTGCAATAAGTTTAGAATGGGACTTAGATATCAATGATACTACGGATATTACTACAGAGATAGTATTATCGGGAGATGATTCTATTACTAGTTGGCCGAATGGCCTAGATAGTATGCATGTTCAAGTATTAGATAAGGACTTATCTGATGTAGATGATATTAATATAGCATTAGCAAGAAGATTTAGATTTAAAATGGTTTTTTCACAATTAGCGGGTGAATCATATAGTGATAACGACATAATGCATTTGGCTATAGTGCCACACAATGGAGGATAGAGACATGGCAGGAAGAAAAAGAAGACGTAAAGGTTTGAAAACAAGAAGCAGAAAAAGAGGTTACGGAAAAACTAGAGCTAAAAGAAGAGCAAGAAGAAGATAATGGGTAAATTTAAAGTAGTTTGCTCATGTAGTGTAGGGGCTCCATTTCAAGCTCCCACTTCTATTAATGCTAATAGAAGGAAGTTTAATTTAAAAAAAGGTACTAAAAAGAAATAATGTCAGCATCTGATATAAAGACTAAACTTGAAATATTAACTGAAGGTGTATCTGGATTCACTACTGGTAGTGATGATAGTTGGATGCCTGACCAACCAGAAATTAAAGATTTTATAATAACTTCATGGGAAAAGGTAGTTGGAATTATATTTAATGTTAATCCTGGATTATTGGATAATATATCAACTGTTAATACAGACCATTGGGTATTTCAATCTCCCTATGATACATGGACCTTTACTGTGGATAATTTTGACCCTATTGTTATAATAGAGATAACTACTACAGTTGGAAACGCAAAGTATAAGGCTAAGAAAATATTAAGTGAATCTGAATTTGCAAGAGGACTTGATACTAATAGTTATCATTATGCTGGGACTGATTCTCCTGTATGGTATCAAGCTGGAGGAGTTGTAAAAATACTTCCTCCTGATGCTACTCCTGCAATTAGGTATGTTCAAAGTATAAATCCAGCTAATGTTGTATTTTCTCAGACTAGTTTTAATTCTTGGATGGCAGCGGGTGCTTTTATACCACACCATATAGAACGTTTGACATTATTATATACAGCAATATTAATGCTTAAATGGTCTATGACTCATATAATGTCTAAAATGCCTACTGATTTAGGAACATTGGCTTCTGGAGATTATACAGCATTTGATGTAGAGGCAAATATTGATGAAGTTAGTACCATATTAGATGTTGCAATTAATACTGCATTAATGCCTGGTGATGCTGGTAATGCTACTGATGTAACTACTGGTAGTATTGATTTGTCTATGAGTCCAATTGTTGATTCTCTTGATATTTGGACAAATGCTTCTGATACAGGAGTTTTTGACCAGATAGATACTAATGAAGACATTGAACTAGCTGCTGCAAAGATGCAAGCAATATCTAGTAGATTAGGTTATATTACTAGTGGGTTTCAAAATTATGTAACTAGATTGGGAGCAAAACAGACAGAATCCCAATCAAATATAGCAAAGAATTCTGCATGGTATAGTGCTAGAGTACAAGAAATAAATACTCGAGTTCAACAAATTAGTGCATTAATACAGGGTCATGAGCAAGAAATACAAGTATTGATTTCTACATTAGGAGGCTCTGGTCCTGTAAAAACTTTTAGGAATAATGAAGCGACAAAAGGTTCTGGTTAATTATGATTTTAAAGAATATGTTAGAAGACGTTAGGAAACATCATGGTCATGTACAAAAATATGAGTTGATTAAAATGTTAAATAGAGCTCAAGAAGAATTTGCCGAAGAAACTGAATGTATAGAAAAAACATTTACAGTATCAACTATAGCAGGTACTAGGTATTATGGATTATCTGGTAGTGCTACTAATGAATTTGACCATGATATTATAACAATTAAAAGAGTTGATTTAGAAAACGAGCCTATTCCTAAGTTTGTAGGATGGCCTCCAACAATAGATACGGACGCATAATGGCTTTAACTAAAAAATATGCCTGGTGGACAGAACGTGCAAGATTAGCTCTTGTAGAAGAAGGTGGTACAGGTGGCTGGCAATCTCCTACTACTTCTGATATGACGATAAGAATTTTAGCAAGTGCAAAAGCTACTGATTTTGGCGTAGCTTCTGATGAGGATGCTACAACAAGTGCTTTTCCTCCTCAGTTTCATAAAGCTATAGTATATTGGGTTATAGCAGAATTATATAGAGACCCTAGAAACTTAGATTTAGAGATGGCTGAATATTATATGAAAGAATATGACAAAATAGTTAAAATGGCAAAACATTATGGTAAGCGTGGAAATATTGGATTTGGGCAAATTAGAGGACAACAGTTTTAATGGGTAATTTTTCAGAAGAGAATAACACAGAAAGACCAGCATTTAGAAATGAGGCAGAGCCAGGTTCTAATGTATTTGTTGATGAACAAGCATTGCCAGCTAGAGTATTTGATTTAGCTGCAACTCCAGTAGTGAATTTTTTAGATTCAGTTGGGTATATTCCATCATCACCTTTTGTCTTTGAAAATGTTCCAGGCAATGTTTTAGATGATTTTACTGGTTCTCATTTTGATGATGATGTTTATTTTAGATTTGGTAATGACCAGGATGTAAGTATCGGATATAGTAGTGCAGATGACCAGTTGGCATTTATTAATGCAGATAATGAAATCTTATTTGCTATTGATAAAAAAGGAATGATAAGATTTAAACAATTACTACAAATCCCTTCAGACGATGAGGAGAATTCAGATATGGCAAAAGTTGGTACTGAATATTACTTACGAAAGTCTGATGAAGAAGATTTATATAATACGGATTAAGGAGAGTGTAATATGGCAATGACTAATGAGGATATTAGAACAGAAGCTTTGGTACAAGGCGGAATGAGAAAGGACCAAGCGGTTGTTAATTTTCCGCAAGTATTTCAGACATCTTTATCATATGTTTTGTCTAAATGGGTATCGGGAAAATCTGCATATGAAAAAGATATTGCAACGTTAAGTGATGCCGATACTGGATTAGACCAACTTAAATTAAAGCATTTATTAGATTTGGCAAAAAAACCAGGCTCTTTCATGCATTGTAAAAGTGGGGTTACAAAACCATTTTTTGTATATGAAGGAAAATCTTATTTATTTGACTTGACAGATGGAGCTCAGTTATCTGATTATCAAAATTTAGAAGTTGCTATAGCTAATAAAGCTGCTAATTCATTAGCTACAACAAAATTAAATAAATATTCAGGAATATTAACAACAAAATACTTACAAAAAAATAAACTAGAGTCAGCAAAAGTAACATCACTAAATACTTCTAATGCTGCTATAGCTAATTTAAACTTGTAAAGGAGATAAAATGGCTAAATGGAAACAAATTGCGACTCTAAATGATAACGGGACACTTGGTTATGCTACATCTGGAGCCGCAGCAACAGTAACAACAGGTTTTACATTGGGACAAGGAGGTACTGGTAATAATAATTTAGATACAGCAACAGAACGCTCCTTAATGATAATTAAAGATGGTAAATTACAACCAGTTGCACCTCCTGTTTCAGGGGATAATCAAATTCTTGCTTGGGATGGGACTGGGTCAGAACCACAATGGTTAGATGCAACTGGAATAGTTCATCAACACTCTCAATATCTTGATATCACTTCATCAGCAGACCAGACGATTACAGGAAATCTTAGTATGTCTGGCAATTTACATGTTGGAGGAACAGCTGTATTTGCAAATGTTTCTGTAAATATAGTTTCAACTGGAACTATACAGTTAGATACTACTAGTGGTGCCCAAGATAATAAAGGAATTATTATAGATGATGGTGATGGTTCTTCAGCTGATGACCCAGGAATATTTTGGAATTCAACTGCTGAACGGTGGGGAGTAGGTAAGGCTGGAGCTTATGAGCAGCCTTTAGTAATATATGATGCAGGAGCTACTCCTACTAATGGAGCAACAGCTACAACATATTCAAGCGCAATAGGTACTATTGGATTTAATTCTGATAGTGTATTTATTGTTGTTGACGAATAAGGAGATAATTAAATGGCTAAATGGAAACGAGTTGTTACTTTAGTTAAGGCTACAGGTGACATTACATATCAAGAACTAACTGATGCAGGGTGGTTTGACTTGAATAATCTTCCTTATAATGTGCTTGGAGAACAATTAGTAAATACGGACATATGTATTCCTGTTAATACTGTATTTATCCCTGGAAAAGCAGGAGATAGTCCGCAAGCTTCTATGGAAGTTGATGAATGCGGAGGTAGATTAGGTTCTAATTTCAACTGGACTGATGGATTATTAGGTAATCATACTAAATGGCAAGTATCTGGTACTTGGGATGATTTTGTAGATAGTGAGGACCATGGACCTGATGGTGCATTTTATGGTCTGGGAATGGAATGGCAATATAGTCTATTTTCTGGTAGTGGTGAGGGTGCATACGCTACTGATAAACGATTAAATAATATAATTAGTGTTCCAATTCGTACACATACTGGAATATCTTGGGATACAAGGGAATTAGCTTATATTGGAGGGTATGGAATAGACCCACAAGGTAATGCTGGTCAAGGTAATAATCATATTGATTGGGATAATCTTTATATAGGACATTATAACTTTGGGACTACCAATAGTGTTCCTGGAGGAACACATGTAATTAAAGATGGAGTTTGGGATAATGTAACGAACCCCGAAATGGAAGCGAATACAACTAAACCATGGCTAGTTGTAACTGCTAGAGGTCATGACAATCCTGATATGCACGACTATTTGACTGCTCAAATGAACCAGTCTGTGGGCTATCCAGGAAGCAATACTCCTTATATTACTACATTAATGTTTAATGACCCCACGAACCAATTTGATACAAATGCAAAGGAAGGTACTGCAATCTTTATGGGAGACCATAACCATGGGGATTTTCTTTTAAATTATGGCGCTTCTGGGTCGCAAACATTAGTAGATTGTGAAAGCGAGAATCATGCTGGCTCCTTAGTAGGCCCTGATGATATTGTTATTGAAACTGGAAATACTGTTATTTATAAATTAAAAACAGGTGATATTTCGGGAATATATCACGATTTGGGTTTAAGATTACTGAGTTGGAAAGTTGGAATAACTGATTGTACAACACAATGCCATCTAGAAGAAACTGCTTCTGGAAATCTAAATAAAATATGGCATTGGTATGGTTCTAATGATGATTTAGGAACAGCTCTTCCTGCAGGTTATAAAGGATGGAAGGTAATAGGTGGAAGATATTTAGTTGTTTATGACCATACTGAAATTGAAGATGCAGGTGGCCAAACTGGTTCATTTGACCCTTCATCTGGTGAGTGGATTTTAAAGCTTTTGGATAATATGGATGGAGTTGCCTTCCCTCAAGGGCACAATCCTGCTATAGAGGATGATGTTCTTTATACTAATCAAATGCTTGAATTGAATTGGTCCGTAACTACCATCGAAGCTGCCAATATTAATATTCCGAATGATTTAACTTTACCAACGACACTTTTGATTTTAGATGAAGATGGGGAAGAGATATTAAATCTTGAAGAGTTTTCTACTTCTGCCGATTCAGCTTTTTTACTAACAGCTCCAGACAGTGGTATAGCTCAATTAGCTCTTAGTGACACACCTCTAAGTGTCAATTGGGCTGATATAGTATTAAACGATACTTCCAATTTTAAGAATCTATCAAGAATTCGATTAAAATACATTAATGGTGGTAATGAAACGTCTGATGTATCATTAGAGTTATCAGTGAGAGATTCAACTAGTTCAGAGAATTATATTGTTGGAGATTCAGATTCAAACATACTTTATAAAGGTACAGTTCCTATTTATTATGAATGCAATGTCATAGCAGACTTTTCCGACTTAATGACTTCAATGAATGTATCAGAGTTCCAGACATATTATTTGGAAAATTTAAGCAATTATGTTGATGAAAATGGTGTAACACAATTTCATGATTATGCTCAAGATGTTTTTGATACTCTTGTAGATAATGTAGCTGTCGGTTCGATGGTATCATTATCTCCTTCATTAGGTCAAATAACTTTTCCAGACCAATATATGACAGATGGTAGTGATATAGCATATAGTAATGCTATTTGGATTTTGACAGATGGTGCTGATGAAGCTGTATAATGCTAGAATATAAAGATATAAATTGGATTTTGAAAATTATCCGAGAAAGTTGTAACTTACGCGGAATCGATTTGGAGCAAGCTGTAGTTACAATACAGAAACTTCAAACAGTATTAATGACTTTAAAGCCAAATAAGGAGAATGAAAATGAAGAAGAGTAAAAGTTCAGTTGATTTAATAACTGCAAATGAATGGATGTATTTATTTAAAGTATTAGAAAATACTAATGTAAAAGGAAAGGAAGTCAAACCTTTTTCCGACTTAATGACAAAGATTGATGTTGTTATTTGCGAAAAAGTAGAAGAATCGCAAACTCAACAAGTTGCTCCACCTATTGCTAATGGTACAACTAATACTAGTTCTTTGAATGATAAATTAGCATAGATTAGATATGGCAAAGTGGAAGCAATTAGCTACAGTCGATATGTTATCAACTGCATCTGGTTCAAACTTTAAAGACATAACCACAATTGTTAATAATATAACATTAGCAGATGAAAACCATATGTATTGGCTTTGTAATGATGGGACTATTATTGATACAGGGGTTCCACAGGTCCCGACTACTATTACGCAAGAAAATGCACAAAGAGTTGTACATCATATAGGAAAGATTGATTCGCACACACTGTATAGAAGAGATTTAATGACAAAAATAGCATGCCCTACATTAGGTAGTTCTCCTAGTGGCTATATATTTGTAATAGATGTTTTTATTCCAATAGGCTTTGGGGGAGAAGCTATAAATGAAACTGATGATAGTCCTTTGAATGTCATACATGGTAACAATACTATAACTCTGCTTGATGAGAACCCTAAATATGGAATGTATGGTCATGACGACACTAATCTTACAATTGAAGTAGGGAATACAAAGTATGGAGTGGGATTTGCTTATTTAATAGGAGGCCTCACTCCTGGATTAGGTGATGCTGAAGATAAACCCTTAGATGTTACTATAATGAGCAGCTATGCTTGAACATAAGGATAAATAATATGGCAAGAGATAGAACTATAGTAGAGCATAGAGAGGATGTTATGCTACATCTTAAATATATTAAAGAAAATATTGATAATGCTATTATTAAATTAGATAAGTTAAATGGACGCGTAAGAGAAAATGAAAAAAGTATATCCTTTATGAAAGGATTAGGTAGTATGGTTACTATTATTTTTGGATTTATAATGTATTATATTAAAGGAGAGTAAGATGAAAGACTTAATTGCAAGTTATTTATTTAATGACGAAATGAAAGCTAAAGTTGTAAAAGAGTTGAATGATAATGTAAATATCCCTATTTTAAATGAAAAAACTGAAGAGAAGATATTTATTGCTATTTATGAGACAGTAGAGCAATGTGTTAAAGCAGCTATACTAAAGTAGATAAACTTGTCAGGCGTTTATATTAAAAATAAGGCTGGTAAAAACAAAGTTAGAATGATTGCTATTGATGATTTAAGAGAACATAAATCTCCAAATATCATTAAAGATATAAAGCTTGGTTCTTATGAAATCTTTGAAAGAAAGCCTAAAAAATGTGGCGCCTGTAATAGTAACTATATATATCAAATAGAATTATTCGGAGCGAGACATGCCCCTTTATTATGGGAATGTGGTAAATGCAGTAAAACATTCTTAAGATTTAACGCTGAAGCTACTAAAGAAGATTTGTTTTATGCATCTGAAGTATGGACTAATCCTCAAGATTGGGGATATCGAGAGCCCTCCGAATTTAATTAGGAGCTTATATGGGCAAATTAGTAAAGCGTGCTATTGTCACACCAGACAAGCATGCGCCTTTACACGATAGAAAAGCTATCAATGTAGTATGTAAAGCAATAGAAATGATTAAACCTGATATTTATATAGATTTAGGTGATTTAGGAGAATGGGGAAGTGTATCTCATTGGCAATGGAAAAGGAAGAAGAAACCTCCTTTGGAATATATGCTACCTAAAGTTAATGCGGATGTTAAAGCAGTAAATGATTTGCTTGACCAGATTGATGAATCTTTGGACAAGACAGGGTGCAAAAAGAAACATATGTGCGCTGGTAATCATGAGGATTGGTTAGAGGGATTTGTCGATGAACATCCCTATTTAAAAGAATATAGATTTGCCAATGCGTGCAAATTAAAGGAAAGAAATTATAAGTATCATCAATCAGGTGAGATGGTTAAAATTGGTAAGCTCTATTACTATCATGGGCATCATTTTGGCGGGCAATATCATGCTGCAAATCATCTTAGGAAGTTAGGTTGTAATGTGATGTATGGACACCATCATAGCATGCAACAAGATAGCATCACGCATATGGATGGACCTAAGTCTGCTTGGAGTATAGGATGTTTAAAAGATATGAGTGGAGAGAAAAATAGATGGTTGGGTGGAAGACAACATAAATGGGCACATGCCTTTGCTGTTGTTGATTACTTTAGCGGTGGAAATTTTACCGTACATCCAATACAAATTATTGATGGAAAAGCATCAGTATGGGGAGAGTTAGTTAAGGGATGATAATAGATATGCTTATATGGATACCAATAACTTTTATAGTAAGTATATTAGGAGTATCTGCATATAAATTACGTAAAGAAGAGAGAGAAAAAAGGGAAAAGCGATGTTGTCGATTAAGGAAATATAATAGATAATGGAACTTGGAATTTTTGAAATATTAGAAAGATTTGGATTG
>TARA_R110002020_G_scaffold58441_1_pt1 | contig 19079 bp, 9 predicted proteins | sample TARA_R110002020 | Tara Oceans TARA_R110002020 (sample SAMEA4396489) | marine metagenome | biome: Westerlies Biome; feature: [MES] marine water layer (ENVO:01000295) within the mesopelagic zone...; material: water (ENVO:00002006), including particulate matter (ENVO:01000060) such... | reverse complement strand
GATGAATTCTGGTTCAATTTCAAATAGTTCGAAGAGAAGCCATGCAACAACGCCATTGAAGCGGGTAAGAGTGGACAGTGTTTTGGCCGATGATTTGCCGCCCATAAACATATGAAGCGACTGCTCGATGTAAATGTGCTCGATGGGAAACGCGGAATTTCCGGGTACTCTATCTTCATTATTAAGTTGATACATTTCGTAAATGTCCATCAACTTTTCTTTTATAACGATTGTCTTAGCGAAAAAGCCTTTGTGCTTTCGCAAATCAATAGAGTCATAATACACAAGCACGTTGTCAGTTACGACGGCAAAGCCTGTGATGCTAGTGGAGATGTCCACTCCGAGTACCATTAGATATCCAATTTAAGTTTAAAGGACAATTCTTCATCTTCTTTCTTAAGAATCGGGCTTGATAACGTTGCAATTCCAATCAAGGTCTTGTTCTCATCATAAATTCCAATTCGTGAAATATAGACTTGTCGTTTAAAATCTGCGTTATATCCATTATAACTCGAACTGACCGTGTTGGCAACAGTTCTTTCAGGATTTTCTTCATAAATTTGTGAAGAAGTGAATAAAAGCTGGTCTTCTCCATAAGTTAAGAAAGTAGGATTATTAGAATAATTTGCCTCGCCGCGGCGGGCATGAGCAAACATTGTCATAATCTGTGTTTCGGTCGTTCCTTTAAATGAGATGTGGCTAGAAGCGGAAATAAAGGCGCCGCCGGCTGTTGCTGTGGTTACATCGTCATTTGCGCCGGCTCCAAAATAAATCCACTTAGGATTAACTGAGGCGCCTGATCCAGAAATCATTGGAAACGTTGCGGGTGATAAGTTCCACGAACCAGTCAACAGCAAGAATCCTTCATCATATAGGGCCACACCAGCAACAGAGCCAGAGCCAGTAGAGCCTACAGGTCCTGTTTGGATTATCTCTCCGTTTCTTTTTAGATCCTTAGCTTCAGCAGCCAATGTACCACTTACATAAAACTTTAATGAAATACTGCCGGGTTTAATTTGAGAACCAAAGAAAATCGATGGGACTGAGATGAGATTTAAAGTCTGAGTGTTTTTGTTTCCGAGGCTCGAAGAAACCAAAAAGTGTTTACTCTTAATTCCATAAAAGTTTAATCGATTTTTTAAGCTTCTAAAATGCAAATTAGCACTGCTTGACGGATTAGTGATATATTCTCGTGTAATGCTCGCAGATAAAGGATAACTACTGGTAACAACATCTCCATATTGAAATCCTTGAATATATTCGGTTGTGCTGATTGTGCTAAAGTTAGTGGTGGTACTTTGTTTGGTGACGAAAGGATATATCATCCCTGTGTCTTTAATACTTCCAGTAATATACCTACCGGTTGCGACCTTGGGGCGATCAATATTATATTCATATAAACTAACGAACCCAGGAGGCACGTTTCGTACATAAGTGTGGCGGGAACCCGATTGGTCAGGTACACTATTATAATAGAGGGCTCCATTATAGATAAGAAACTCATTGTGAGGATGAGCTTTCATCGTATTCAGAACCAGATCGTTGGCGCCAAACTTCTTAAAGGACATTTTAGTAGTCCAGTCTAACGCGCAATGTGATCTCGTTGGTGGGATCCTTACGCAGCGGCTCCGAAAGCTTGGCTACTGCCAAAAGCTCATTTGACGCGTTGTACAATCCAACTGTTGTGATATAGGTAATAGGCATATCAGATGCGACAGCCTTCACTCGAATCTTACTTCCACTGATGTATGTGGGATTAGAACTATAGTTGTACTTGTTGTGGGGCACTCTACAGAAATAAATGGTAGAGTTGATCTCGGTAGTATTGGTGAATGAAAGGTTTTGAATCCTGTGTCGAATAGCATCACAAGTACCTGAAATCGATGCCGAAATCCACGAACCCGAAACCGAGTAAGAGGTGCCATCTATCATTGCAAAACCATTGGAGCCGGCTTGATCGCCCGGGTCGACTTTAAATAGCGACGAGGTAATAACGGCAATTCCTGCTTGATAGAAAATAACACCTACGCCTCCTTGATCAGGGCCTGCACTACTAGTATAAAGAACCCCATAGTCTCCACCATTGGTGTTTTTAGTGCCGCCCCCGGCCACGGATGCAGATGCATCTGTAAGCGTTAGGATAGGCGCTACTGTTCCCCAGGAGCCTGTTCCAAGGGAAAGACTAAATGAGCCTTTCTTAATTTGATCTTTCTGCAGAAGGCGAGAGAAATTCAAGAAAAAGACGGACTTCATATAATTGTTGTTATCGCCAAGATTTAAGTCGCTCTCGAAAATCTCTACTTCGTTAGTACTGCCTGTATACCCCAACAGCACCTGTGCGTATTGATTGTAAATATTAATCTTTTTGGCCTGCTGAACGCCGCCAACATTAGCCGATGCAGACAACACAGATCGGTTATCATAGCCCAAAGTAATATCGAAAATGTGATTTGCTGAAGAACTTAAATATGGATAGTCATAGACAGATTGGAACATGCCGTGGGCATAGTTCTTAATGTTTCGCTCACTGTGGAACGTACCATAGGTTCCACTAATAATTGTGCCTGTTAGCGGAATCGCTTCATGCAACATAGTACGAGTGGTGGTAACATCACCGTTCGTGCCTACGTTTAAGGTTTCATAATTTTGTACGGGCATTTATAATCTCCAATATTTAGTTAGCCTACGGTAATCTTAAAAGTCTCACAGATAGTTGTATCGTTGCGGAACTGGCTTGTCCTACCACATAAACCATGGTGTCAATATAGTTATAGGCTCTGCCGGCTATAGTAACACTCGAACCATACTTAGTCCATTTATCATCTTTTCCAGTTCCAGAAAGATTTGATAATGAACCATCAACGTCGAAACTCAATATGGTGGCTGACCCACGTGGGCCGGCAAGCGCTGAAGTTGCTGTGTCAGCGGTAGTTTGGCCCGGCTGATAGTAAACACCATTCGGAAGGCCGGCTATATTGTATGTGTTATAGTTGGTAAGTTGCAATGTGCTTTGCACGGCTGGTAATTTTACAAAGGGTGCCCACGTTACGGATGCTGCGCCACCGCCAGTGGTTGCAAATTTATTACCTTGGGCGGCGGGCCCGAGTACCATATTGATAAATCGTGCATCACAATACACTGAAAAGCCAAGGTCTTGTAAGCCTTCGGCAATAATGTAAGTGTTCTGGTTAGGTGGAGAACCTTTTAAATCTGTTGTGTTCAGTCCGGACTCCAGCGTAATCCCCTTTGCACTGTCAAGGCCAGCAGTAGTATAAATACGACTTGACTGGCTATCAGTAGTTACGAGCGTATTATAAGTTTGGTCATTGACACAAACAGTGAATAAACCACTGTTAGAGCCCGTATTTAGCGATAAGTTCCGCTCGGCTGCGGTAAGTTTTTGATTTTCCACAATTGTAGGCAAATAAAGCAAATTCTGATTTGTGAGCGTCATCAAACCATAATTAATATTCGCATTGGCCTGGGTCATTCCTTGGAAAACCGGGCTTTGCAGAATCTCTAAATCATAATAGGCAGAACCAGACGGGTGATTCTTATTGTACAAGTTGTATTGAATTTCATCATCGCCCAATGCAAACTTATCAATGCGGAATCTTCCTTCCGAAAGTCTTTTTCTTCCTACATCCGTTATTACTGCATCCAGGATGATGTCGCCTGAGTTGTCTAAGAAGCCAGCCATTAAATTTTTCCTCTCTTGTATAAATAGTTAATTATTACTTTGCGTGCCAAAATATCGCATATTTTATCATGTGCCCGCATATCGAATTATCCTAATAGGTATTTGTAATCTTGCGTTAGAAGACAAGCCTTCTATGTATATAGACGAATCTATATAATCGTACTTATCAGATCCTCCAAACAATGTTTGATCTGTATATCCAAAAGTTGAAAACTTAGTATCAGGTGAGTGATTCGAGTCTCCTATCAATTCGGGTTTTAATTTTAATCCAATTCCTGCCATGGAGCCCCCGGGGCCCGATAATGCAGAATAGTCATCTGGGTTAGTAGTATTGTCATATTGATATACTTCGGTTGGGGCAGCTTCAACAATAAAAGTGTTGTAATATTCTACCGGCGGTGTAAGCGAAACCGGTACACTGGTGCCTAAAAGCTTTAACTCATGTTTCAGATTTCCGCTTAAATCATTTCGAAAAATGCTTTTACTATCCGTGCTTAGCACATTTGTCACTAAGCGCGCATCACAATAAACATTAAAATAATTATCCAAAAGCCCATTATCTATTAAAAGAGTTTTTCTATTTCTTTTGTCATTTAAAATATTGTTGTCGAGACCTGCTTGAAATACGAGCTTAGTTTGAGTAAGTGAGCCGGCTTCAATAAAATAATCATTGTCTTTAAAAATAGTTTTCAACTTTTTAGAGGTTTGTGAGTTTGTCGAAACATAATAATAGCTCCCTGTCGGCTTGGCGAAACCCCTAACTTTTATATTAGTTTTAACTACAGGGAGATAAAGCAAATCCTGTCTATCAAAAGTTATGAGCCCATAATCAATTACAGCATTGTGTTGAGATAGCGCTTCAAAAAGCGGCTGATTAGTTATCTTGGCTCCCTGTAAAGCAGTGGTGAGGGCACTAGCTGAAAATTCTCGATAATCAACTTCGTCATCACCTAGTGCGAATTTAGAAATCTTAAAGTCGCCTTGAGCCATTCGTTTGCGACCGATTTCTGTTAAAATCGCATCGATGATAATTGTGCCACTGTTGTCTAGAAATGCCATTGTTATACCTTATATATCATGTTTCTTCATTTATATGAAATTTTAAGTTAAGGTCTATTTTCTTGCCGGTCTTGGTTGAAGTTAACCGAATTTTAAAATCGCGGCCCCACAAGAGTTCCGATAAGTCCGCAGAGCCTACATTTAAATTTTGTAGTTGAGTTTCAGCCGGCTGGGAAAAATCTACATCCGTAGTATCAAGCATCAATTGATTAACATTCGGAATAATACTTAGAAGTTTTTTCAGGGGGATTGATGGGTTGATATCCCGAGGATCGCTTAACTGCTCTACAGGAAGTACCTCAAAAGTAGAATACACGTAGCTACCATCGCTTACTAGCTCTGCTTCAACAATTGGGGATAAATGCCCCATTGCCCCATGTTGATTAAAAAATCTAAATAAATAATAATATTTTTGATTGGTTTTTAGTTTATCATAAAAAACACATTTAGGATTAAAGGCGCCTTGAGCTACCTCTGTGAGATCTTTTTGTGCATATTGATTTGTAGCGAAGTCTTGAAGGTTTTGCGGTTTTTCCGTCATTCTATAAATCATCAACATCGCGTGTGGGGATTTAGTGGCCTTGGTAATATTGCCCCCTTCTATGATGTCTTGAGATTCTAGATAGGCCTCTTTATAGGTCTGATCTGCCGCAGTTAAAGGCGCGGGCATTGGGCCAACTACAAAGCTTTCAGTATTTAATAAGAAGCCTATTTCATGAGAATTATTCATTTTTTGAAACGGGACCACGTCGTGTGCATGGGCTGGATTATCTAAAACCGAAATTGTCTTCTCAAAAAGAGGGACTTCCACAATTTCAATAGTAGGTTCAAAATTAAGATTATAATCAGCTTGATATAACAGGTTTTCCGACGAAACAGACACATTTGGACTAAAAGCTCCAAACTGGAGATCGGTGAGGCTTGGATCGAAGGCCGTAGCCAAAGGTTTTGTGGGGTTACCGGTGGTAGGTTCATAATATTCAATACACTGCGCCCAGTCGAGCGGGCCCGAGCCTTGTCCAATATTTCTAGATAAAATCAAATCGGAGGCCTTATACTTGGCACCAACATTAATAACATACGCATATATTTTATAAGTGATATTTTCTCCATATCCTATTTGTGTGTCAATAAAGTTGTGATGGTCTATACTCAAATTCTCGTTATTATAGTTATAGAGCCAAATGTTTTGAACAATGTTTTGTGTATTTGATTCTCCAGATGCATTGCCAGCTATTTTTACAATTCGATAGGCAATTGTTTCATTATAGTTGGTAGTGCCGGCCATTCCATATAACCGATAGAGAAATCCATAGTCAATAGTAACGTCAGCAGGAAGCCCCGCGGGAGGGTTAGGGTCCATCATTGTTCCAATATTTTGAAGAAAAAGAGGATTGGGAAAAGATACTTTGTTCAAAGCCTTATTAAGAAACAACAATGTTAATTGCGAATTAATATACCTATAGGCTGAACCAATATTGGCGACCATATTCTCCGTATATTCGTTAGTATTAATTAAAATATAGTTTTTTTCACCTTCTCCATATGCCGGCATTACATCATTGTAATTTGCGATTAGGGCTGAAACTAAATCTAAAGTAGCAAATCTTTGATTTTCTACTTCCGATATCTCTGAAACTTTTTTTGTTGCGAGATCAGCCTCTTGTCGTGTTTTATAGTTTTGACACGGCAAGGTTCCTAGCATGCCTCTATTGTCTGCAAAGTGTTCTTTTAACATTCTCATAAAAAGAGGGACAAAATTGGGAACCTCGTCGGTGGTGGTCGAGTTTAAGAGGTTTTCTTCCAACATGTCTGCGAATATACGGTTGGTTCCATATGTTCCCATGACCTCATTTTGCCGCACTATAGGAATATTAATATTTACATAATAAGGTAATTTAGAAGCTTGTTCTTCAACACTCTTAAATGTGGTGCTCATCGCGCGGTCATCAAAAATTATATTATTGCCTAATCGAGTTACCCGATCCATCGTACTAGCTGAAATAGTAGTATTTGGTAACGTTTCATTGAGATACTGGCGCAAATTAGCTGTGTGGTCTAAATACAAACCTTCTGCGGTAGGATTAGTGGCATCTACCGTTTCGTAAAGATTAGAGATGGGAGGTAGATAAGAGACCGCTGTTTCGGCAAATAGAGTGTCAACCAAAGCATTATTCTCTAAAGTAATAAAATTTGTAAGGGAGGTATCTTTACTTAATATTTGAGAAACGACCCCGGCTGAGTAAGTGTGTTGTAACGTAGCACTGTCCTCAGAAAGTGCCCAATTGGTAAACTGTCTTTCTGCTAAGAGATATGCATTGGGAATCATTTTTACTGAATTAAAAGTGTTTATATGTTTTTCATATTGTGGTAAATAATAATTATACTTTGCTGAAATCTCAACTGGCGCCTCGCCATGGCTTGTGTTTAATTCAGAAAATTTATTGAATTCTTTGGCAGTATAAGCTGTGTTGTAAGTAAAATTAAGATTCTTATACACATTATTGGTATATACTCCTTCGAACGAAGAGGTGCCAAATGTGCCTCCAATCATAAATCTTTTCCAAAATTCATTATTTTTAATAATAGCGCTATTACCATACAAGCGTACAGGAAGGATATAAGAAGGAATAATTGTGCTACCGGTAGTCTTTGTTTCTAATTGCAACACGCTGGCCAGGGCCACGGAAAAATAGTCTCCAAAGGCTAGTTCTGAAAAAGAAGGTGTGTTTGGAAGGGGAGTTCGTTGATATTCCGGGACAGTCCCCGAAGGCTTTTGAACAGGCGCATAATAGTCTCCTAGCGCTGTTCGCAATGGTTCTGGAAAGCTCACCACTATCTTATTTTTAATGCTCATTAATAGGTTCCTGTTTCATCACTATACGATGCAGGTAAAGTTTCCGAAGCTTGAATATCAAGCGCTTGTGCCCTTTGCTGGGGGCCCTTAATTCCTGTTGCGTTGATGATTCCCATATCATTATAAGTTATCTTTGGGTTAATAGTCTGGTTACGTGTTGGAGATGATGACAGTTCTTCTAAAAAAGTTTGATACTTGCTTTTAAGTTTATAATCAATCGCTTCTGCCCCAAAAAGGCCGCTGATTGGATCGCCAGATCGGGCGGTTAAGCCAGCCTTCTCGGCCGCTGAATAAGTGAACCATGCTTGATAAATAGGGTTGTTTTCGGTAGGATCCCAACTCCACTGGAAGGAAGGAAAGGTAATGTCAACGGGCCGCAAGGTATAGTAAGTTTCAAAATTGTTCTCCATCAAGTCACTATGTCCAGCGCGCACGATTCCTACCGCACCAGCAGGCATATTATCAAGTTGAATGCCGGTGGAAGATCCTCCTGCGGAACTGGCAGCATTTGTAAATTCTGCCAATTCCATTTCGTGTATGGTGCCCCATGTAGGAGATCCATCAATAATAAATCCTTGTGTGTCAGTGGCAAAGCCAGAAATTACATTCCACAGCACTGATGCCATGAAATCGGGACCTACAGCATCTTGTGTAGTAACTGCGGTAGTGTCCGCTTGTTGGTTTTGCTGTCCTTGTGAGTTGTTATTATTAGATGCGGCCATTTATATTCCCCTAAAGCGTCTTTGTTGTGGAGGCGTATAGGACGCAAATTGTTTTAATTGACTTGTGGCGCCTTGTGCTGCGGCTGTAGTATTGAGCGCCGTAATATCTGAAATTAAAGTGACTACTTGCGTTGGCTCTTCTTCCTGTTGAGTTATATTTCTCATTTGATTTATAGTAAGACCTGGATCCATTTGAAATATAGGATCTGCTTGATTAGGAAAGTTATTTTTTGCCAATACCAGTGAATTCTGTACGTGAAGAAGCGACTTATTATTGTCTATATTTGGGTTTTTAAGCAGTGAAACATTTCTTGTATTAAGTAAAGAAAAGTTTTTTGTTGGACCTTTTACAATACTACACCCAATTCCGCTTAAGATATCTTTTGCCATTCTTCTCTCTCCCTCCTTGGTTTGAATATTTTGACTCGGAGAAGAGATGATATTTTGCTGTTCGAAGATTCGCGAACTTAGGGCTACGTTGGCCTTATTCGGGTCTTCATTACGGCTTATAAATGCATTTCCATAATTGATCTGGTCCGCTTGATTGCGGACCATTTGGGAAGCTCCGCCAGTGGAGATTCGTAAAGCGTTAAATTCTTTAGCCATGTGATGGTTTCCTTGTTCTATCTTAAATAGTAATAGTGACTAATTTATTCGCCCTCTATACGGGGCCAGCCGTTTGCCGCAAGGCTTGACTCGTTTGCACGAATCCATTCGAGTGACGGATATGTAAGGTTTCCAGGATCGCCATCAGCCCACACAGGAATTTCCCAACCACCCTCAAAAATAAAATCCATTGGGGTACTTGTCCATTCAGGAGCAGTTTGATTTCCTTCATAATAATACCAACCATAAGCCAACACCACTAGCCGACGATATGCATCATAATAAAAAGCCTTCGGGCCGGCGTTCGCTCCGGTTGCCTGACTCCACCCGGTTTTTGTAGCTGCATATTGTGTTGGATAATATTTCGCGTTGAGTACGGCTGTCTCGGATGGGATTCCGAGCCCATTGCCGATGTAGTAGCCACCCTGCTCTGCCGCGGGATCAAATATTTGCAAATTGTTATAATCATAAGAATCGGCTATGATTACAAGACCTTCCTGATTAGGAGTTTGAATTATTGGGTTAGTTTGTTCTAATACCTGTCGGATAGCGAGATGTGATATATAATCACTAATATTGATAGAATTAATCTCACCTGTCGCGTTTTTAACCCTAAAGTGTATAAATATCTGCAGAGCCAGCCCACTAATATATTCAGTCATATCTTTGTATAGTGGATCCCACCACATGTATTTATCAGCCCCGGGAGTACTTGTGTCCGGTCTGACATTTTGGCCAAAATCTTGCCTCTGTGCGAGACAATTTTGTAAATCGCTCATTGCTTTTCTAACCTTAGTGCGCCACTCCTCGGGAGTTATATACAGCGGGGAAAGGGGATCGGCCGTCACACCGTCCCACCAATTCTGATAATAATTAAGATTGTTCAGGTACCACTTGCTCGATGAATCAGAACTCATATCTTGATCCCAGAGGCTCTGCCGGACACCGGTGTCACCGGAGCGCCCGCCTCCAGGGTCACTGAGGTCCAGGTTCCAACCCAGTGCTGGAATTTGAAGATCAGTTATGGCGGCAATTGTGCCTCCTGCTTCAATCTGTGCAGCATCTGGATATGGAACAGGGACTGTGCCCGGGCCAAAAACATGAGAGATGTCGGTTGAGCGAGCCGCAATACTTTGGGCTAGTTCAGAATTGGGAGCGTAAATGACATCATAAAATTCTTTTGCCGCGGCATAAAAAGATTCCAAGGCGGGAAGTAATCCGGTCTCAGGATTAATTTGTTCAGATGTGAGAGTAACAGCTTCTCGAATTGCCGTCTCATCTCCGTTAAAAGTATCGTGAATCAAATCTTGGTGCAAATAATAAGCCATTGCCATTTCGGCCCAGGGTTTAACAGAAAGAGAACTATATTCAGCAGCCATTGCTTCACTAAAAAACGTATTAAATTTTTGTGTTAAAGAGTTGTAATTACAAGCTTCTGTGGCAGCAGTATAATATGTCGAAAAATCTCCTTCAAAAAGATTCTTATAAGACGCAGCAAGATCTTCATATAAATCAGGAGTTTTGTCAGTGCAGCGCACCTCAGTCTTGCAAGCATATCGATTGCCAAAAAGCGTCTCTAAATATTCATTCATACGCATCTCAGAAGCGCTTTCGGTGTCATAAAGATGCTGAAACTCTAAACAAACAAGATTATAGCGATCTAGTAATGGGGAATTTGAAGGAATATCAAAACTGCGGGGAAATAAATAAGCGTTTTCGGTGTCACCGATATCTACTTGGTGTTTTACTATGGGAGTTCTGGAGTTGGCTTGCGATATAAGGTCAACCGTTGTATACTCCGCCACTCCCTCGAAACGATCTGTGTCGCGGACGCGGCTCCAATAGGTTATCAAAGATCCATAGGCTTCCAAGTCGCTTGTGTCAGTGATCGAGTCCCAAGCAATCGGCTCATCTATTACTTCATTCTGATCCAAATACCAAGTATTATAAGCACGGGTAATATAATAATATCGTCGCATTATCTCTTTTCCAAAGATACTGACCAGTTTGTCATATTCAAAGACCTGTGCTATAGCACTCTGGGTACGAAATGCTTTTTCGAGATCAAAAAAGATATATCCATGAATTTGGCCTTTCCATGATTCGGCTGATACATCATAATACATGGTATGACTTGTTAGCGCATTTCTCCAATAAAGAAAGTCATTAACTCTATTGTAAGTCGGAACTTCTGGTAGGGTGTATCCGGATGGGCCGATGCCTCTAAAGTCAATTAGCTTAGTATTTCTAATTTGTTTAGCTGAGAGGACCCCTCCTTGTATTACTCGCTTATCGCTGGCAACTATTAATCCTCTGAATCGTTTATAAAAATTAGGAAGAACTCCGGCGCCACTTTTTTTAGGGAAAGCTTTGCGATATTGATTAAGTTCATATAGAAGATTTGAATCTTCTTTTTTGCTCTCTAGCACATAAGATACGCTATCTACTACTGCTTGAAGCTCGTTGTTTTTGCTAGCGCCTTGCTTGTATGAGTCGTTGAAAGCTTTGAAATCTTCTTCTATGGTCTGCAATTGAATTGCGGTATCTCCATAGTAGCGGCCATTAACACTTCGAATGGGGGTACCATTAAAGACGTCTCCGCTAGCATTTACATAAACATTCTGGCCTTCATTGTTTAGTAATCCCGGATTCTTAAAGATCTTTTCATATGCCACGTCAGAAAACTCATTCACATATAATACCTTATTGAGGGCTGGGTTCAAACCATATCTATATTTGAGGAAGCCCGGGCTCGTTGCATATTCTCCTTTCCACTTTACCTGCCATGGATGGCCTAGGGTGGGAGACCAACTAGTTCCATTTGCGCTTGTCATAGATTGCCAATCGTGTGCGAGGGGGGAAGTAAATGCAAACAGGGTCATTGAACCTAATTCGCCGGCGATTGCTGAGAAAAGACTATCGCTACCGTGGCCCAGATTCAATGGAGAGCCTGCAAGCCCAATATTAATATCTTGAGTAACGGTATACTGGATAATGGGATCTCCTTTTTCTGAATAAAGCTGCTCACTAGATTGAACCATGTCCCCTATGTCAACCATAAAATAGTTTGGAGAATCAATCTTCATAAAAAAAGTGTCAATGGTCGCCGAGGCGCCCCAATAATTGTTATACTCGGCAATAATAGGGCCTACAGGATCTGTGCCGGCTCGGCCCTCTGCCAAGCTGGCTAAGTAGCTGGAATCACTTATATCAATATTAGCCGTCGCAAATGCTGCGCTGGCGCCGGGGGTCAAGTACATTTGTGATTGAGCTTCACCCAACTCATTAAAGATCTTATAATTTTGCTTTTTAATCAAACTTTCTGTATCGTTGTCGCCTAGCACATAAAAACAATAAAGTTTTAGGCCTTTCAAATACTGATTAAAGAGGATCTGACCCTCCCCCTCGGTAGCTTCTAAATATATTGATAAGGTGACAGAGAGCCTATCGGTATAGATCTCCACTTTTTCAATTACCGGGGTGGGTAATTGTTTTCCCAGTTGGTTTATTAAATTTGCTTCAAATTTTAGGGACATATATCAGGCTCCGTTACCTTGCCATAAATATCCATTACAAGCGCCTCTCCGGTTGTTGGGTCACAATCAAAATCTAAATCAATATAATAAGATTTTTTATTAAACTCTTCCATCGCCTTGCAAGCTTGATCGGCATCTACCATATAATCAGTCAAAACATTAAAATAATAATCTATGCTAGAAGTCGCCACCGCAGCAGGAGTGTTGTTGCTTCCTGCATTTGAGCGAGCAGGGCTCGCAGGAGTTGGGCGCATCATCATTCCGTTTACAATTTGAGGTTCAACACTGTCGAAATATTTTCGAGTGTATTGTGTCGTGCTGGAGCTATGAAAAACTTCAAAGGCTTCGACATCAAAATTTTCAGTAAGCAACTCTGTATTGACCTCGTCTACATATACCATTGCATCTTCTCCGATTAGTTGAATATATTTATTATCACTAAATCTTCCGACAGTGTCAAGTACTTTTCGAGGAGAATTTACTTCTATTGGATTTTGAGTGGATTCTACTACTTTTTTGGTATAATTTACATCGATGTTAATTTGGGGTATGGTCAAATCTTGTGCCAAATTCTCCGTCATCGAAGACGAAATTTGGCCGGCTAAGGCTACTATTTTCCATGCTGGTGCTGCGTTGGCAGAACCATCTAAATATGCATCTCCAATAATAGATGTGAATTTAAAATTATCTTTACGCACCAGTTCCATCATTGCTGTAAGATCACCAGCATAAAAAGTCTTTTTATTTATGTCGGATGGTAGCTGGAGATTATTCTCTGCTTCCTCGAATAAAGTAAGAGTTTCAATATAAGGGGTTTCATCTTTGATGCGTTTGTGAATAGCGTTTTGTTCTTCATCGCGGCCAGTATATGAGGTGTCATAAATAACATTATCATCCATAAACGTATAATATTTGGGAGAAAATCTTCCAATCGAAAACAAATAGTGTCCATACAAAGTCAATTTTAAATCGATAACTTGTTGTTTTTTATTAATAAATGTAGCCATAATTAATAACCTCCACTGCCGCCGCGGCCGCCGCCGCCGCGATTTCTGCCGCGGCCGCGAGTCCGCGGTATTGTGGTCTGTGCAGGGCCACTAGCTTGAGTGTTAGTTTGAGAAGTAACATTTGTTTGCTGAACCCGGGGCATGCTTGTTACCTGGGGTGACGCCTGTTGAACTTGATTAGTAGGCAAGTATACTGCGGCTTGTCTCACTGCGGTTTGCTGTGCCGTGGACTGAAATACTTCCGGCTGTGTGGGGGTGGCCGTGTCAGTCGTCTCTTCTGGAATTGGGTCTGTATATAACACTTCAGCATCCATCTTAATTAGTTCGACAAAAGACACAAAGTCATAAGGCCAGTTATATTGAAGTGGATAACCACTTGGAGACGTTAATCCTGCACTGAGAAGGGAGGAATAACTTCCCACTTGGGGTACTTTTAGATCGCTATATTTTATTTTGGCTCTTTGCTTCACTTTAAAAACCATCCACCTTAAGTTCGGATTATTTAGGATGTTATCTGCGCTTAGTAATTCGGTATCCATTAATTCATGGGCTTCCGAGCTTTCTTCAAAAGTAATCTTCTTGTAGTCCCGGGGTGCCAAATTTTGCCAGATATAAGACAAGTCATCTTTATCAAGCCTATATTCAAATTCAAACATATACATCACAATTGGATCTACGTCTGGGTTGTTTAAGAAGTCAAACTGCGGTGGTAAAATATAATTGGGCATCTTCTCTACTAGTCGTCGAATGGATTCACCAGCGGCATCTAAAGAGTCCCCCGCACTCGTCCCATCAGTCGCTGAAATTGCAGCTTGATATCTTTCAGTTGGAATATCAATCCATTTCTTTTTAAGCTGCATTGCGTTTTGTCGAAATGCATTCGAAGGGCCGGAGCGCTGATCTGTCTGGGCGTCAAGGACGTAGGGTACTGCTACAACTGCTTCTTTGATGGTTCTAGATTGAGCCAATTGTCCTAGGCGCGCTTGAGAATTCTCAGATTCAAATCCAAATACACCCTTAAGAGATTTGACATTCTCCCAAAGTGTACTAGAGCTAGTAATCCAGTTTGACCAAGCGCGATCAGTGGATGATGGTGTCTGACCATCGGTGAGGTCCTTCGGGGAGGCGATGTGTTTATTATAAGCAGTGTCTGGGGTTAATACCACATCGTGATGATTTTTTAACCATTCTTGAGGAATATCGTCAATATCAAGGAAAATTCCTCTTGTTGGATCGGTTTCGGGAAGTCCATATTGGTGCCACATCCCATACGAAACACTTCCTCGTCCAAAAGTATTGGGCATTGTGCTAGCTGTTACTGGCCGCGGGCCGTGCTCTGTGCTGAAATTCATATGGGGTGTTTCAAACTTCGGTTTAATTACCCAACGCGAACCTACACTTACATTTTGTTGTGTAATGTGAGCGCCGGGAGCAACATTGGTAGTAAGCTCTAGATCATCTAAGCCTGGATTTAGCAGCGGAACCGTCACAGTAGGCACTTCTTCAATTCCAAACAAATCAATACTGGCGGAAACCTGCATTGCATTGTCATTAATATTTGCGCCACCATAAGGAGCATTTATTGTATCACAATCTCGGTCGGTAAATGTTGAAGAAGTCATAAAAAAACGATAAAGTGGACTGTCGCCGGATCCGGCGCCGCCGCGATGGTCTGCGGCGCCACGTCCCCACGCCACAAGGGCTCCTGAATTAATTAATCGATAGCCTTGATTATGTTGGATACCATAAATGCTCACATTTCCATATAGCTGTCTGTAGCCGGCATCACATCTCCAATAAACTTTTTCTGATTGCGCAAGAATTTCTTCCACATCATAGCTCCTTGTGTGGTTGGGCCTAAAAATAACATCACACCAAGCTTCTCCATTATAATAAGGAGGCGTGTGGGCCCAATAAAATCCATTTGCTGAATCCATGGGAGAGAACAGAGATCGATCTTTTCGAACTGACCAGCCCGAGACCGCGGTGATGGTGGTTTCCCCTTCCACCGTCTCATAAGTAGCAGATCCGGTGTTAATGGCGCCAAAGCCGCCTCCCACTAATATCTCCTGGGCTTTGCCTGTCCATCCGCCTACTGAAGCAGTGAAACCATAGGAGGGTGGGGAGCCTAATTCATAACCGGCCATGGGAGGCCCGAAGGCGCCCGGGCGACTATAAAGTGTAAATGTTTCTTGTATTGCCGAATCATTACGCGGATCTTGTGGTAATGGATAAAAAGCACCACTAATATGCATCGGCCAGTGGTAAACACCATAAATTCCGGCATTGTCTAATAAATAACGCTCAGCTTGTGCACCATATAGTCCATAATGATTATTAGAGCCGGTAACTTTTCCAAAGCCGGTGCCTCCGCCGGCGTTTATCGAAGAACTGATATAGAGAGAGCCCGATTCTTGATCGTAGCGGCGCTTACCGTTCATAGAACGTCTTAAGCGAATGCGAGTCATGTAAATACTTCCGCTCTCAAATTGTAAATTAGTGCCCATAGCTTTGGATTTAAGACCGGTATAATCGCGATTCTCTAAAAAGAACTCGGCTACTTGTCCAAAAAAGTTTTGAGCAAACGCAGTATACATACCATCGGAAGGTATTGGAAGTAATGAGGCTGTTACAACACCCATTGAGGCCGATGGGTGAGGTTCAATGCTCGTTAATTGTCGGCCGGCAATATATTGTTCTGGTGCCACAATCGCTTCGAAAGGAAATCTTTCATCAAAAATGCTTCCGTTTTTATAATAAGGTGTTATCTGGTCGGCACCTTCAGGACAGCCTGCAGCGCCACTCGGTTGAGAACGAGTGTCGATATTGACTAAATAATTTTCCCATTGTGCGGTGGCGCGCACATCGCCTGTTCCTTTCGCCCAAATAGTCTGATTTTTGTTCAGCGCTCGATCAGCTTGATACCATGCATCACTACCGGAGGCGCCTGCCTCGGCCGTTCCTGCTAAACCAAATTTTGTCATAGCACCGCCATAAACGCGCTCGGGGGTATGCACTACTGGATAATCAACTGCCATGCCGGCTTTAATTGAATTATAAAGAATACCTGGGGCAAACAAGGGTCTTAAAATAGCATTATATAGACCTGGGTATTTGGTCATGCCGCCGATGGCTTCAGGTCCCACATTATAGGAGGCCGAATCGAAGGAGGAGTAATAGCGCGCAACCATGGCTTTGATATAAGAACTCGAAAACATAGATGTCATTTCTAGTGTTCTTTGAGCGGGATAAAAACCCCTGTAAGGATTAAACCGAACGGCCGCTTTACAACTAAGCCTAATTTGAGTAGGTGTTTTGCCAGAGTCTAATTGAATCTTAAGGAAATCTTTTAAGAATTCAGAATTTGAATAATCGAGATAAAAAGAAGATGTAGCACTAGTTTCCTTTGTGCCAGGGATCTCAAAAGTATCATATTTATCAGAAGCATTAATTCCAAATTTAGTATAATCATCTATATGAGTACTCATCCTAAATTCAGGAACCACTGCATAGTCTTTGGCCATTAATTTTAAATCATGTTGAAAGTCGTCATAATCGCTAAACCACGGTTCAGAAGGGTCGGATTTAAAAACATAAGTAGACCCAGTTTTAACCATGATGCCTGCCTGTGACGGAGCATCCCAATAAGTGTCCCCAGCAAAATTCCCGCGGGAGCCGGGACCGAAATCACTACTGCTCAATGTAGAGCCTAAGTCCCAATCTGCTTGGAGAGGATCTTTCTGTATTCGACTACCTACTGTGTCATAAGTGGGGTGGCCACCAACCGATGAAGTTTCAGGAATTGGGATTCCAGTAGGTGAAACAACTGAAGTAGGAATTTGTAAAGTTTGCTTTCTCGCATAAAGCGCCGAAGGCTGCATATAATATACTTTTGGTTTTGCGCCGGCAGCGAAAACGGTGGGACTCATGAGATATCTCATATTATAATGGTTTTGTAGCTCGCCCCCTCCCGAGCCGGTCCAATAAGTATAATAGTTGCCTCCGGGGGTGCTTCCCGATAGCGTGGTGCGCGTTACAAAATCCAAAGTTGTGTCTAAGGGCCAACAAGATTGAGAAACTTGATTATCAGTAACCCATGGGCCTGCGCTAGTAAATGCTGGCCCACCCATAAAAGAATTTCTAAATTGACTGCCCACTAAACCTCGTGCTGTGGGTGTACCTCTCCAAAACTTGTTATCATAATTTATTCTCTGGGTGCTTGCGCTGGCCATCTCATTTCTTTCGGAAGGGAAAATGTTTTCAGTATACAGTACCCAATTTAAGTTGTAATTGGTGCTAGCATTTGTAATAAGCAGCATTTGATCAAGCGGAGTAGTAATTGCGGCCGCATCAAAGTCTTGAAGTTCATTAATATCATTTTGTCTCGGGCCCTGGAAGAAGATCTTTTCATTGTTACTCGTTGCCTTAATTGTGATATTTCTATTGCCATCGTCATAATTGACAAGAGTTGGGCGCCCTCTTAATGAAACTGGGCGCAAATCAAAACGAGCAAGTTGATAAATACCAGTATCAGGATCTGAACCAGTAATCATGGACAGCTTGTTGGTTTGCTTTTCGTAACGAATAATCGGGCTGTCGTCTGCAGCGCGATTGCGTTTCCATGTTGCAGCTTGCCATGGCCCATTTCGGTGAAGCATCAATGAGTTGAATATGGATCCTGTCATAGTCCCGTCGATGGCGCCAATAAAATCGCTATTGACACTTAATGAAAGCGCATCGCTTCCGTTGCCAATTGTATTCGTGCTGCCGCTGGCACCTTCAACGATATTAAAGTTTAAGCCAAGAATATCAACGGGCACGAATCCATCGCCGCCCTTAACATTAAAGCTGTCTCCCCATTTGCGCGTGCCGGCAGTTACATAACTTCCAAAATTACTAGCAGATACAAAATTATATCCATCGATATAAGTCGCAACTCCATTGACCATTCTACGCACTTGATAGTTTGCCGGCAAATAACCAAAGTGACTGTTTAAGTTTAATACTGAAGAGGTAATCCAGTGATATTGCGAATCAGAACGAGGGATTTGATGTTGAACCCAGAAGTTGTCATAAGCTGAAGAAGTTCTGTAGTTGTTCTCTCCGACCAACTTCATCACTGTCTTGGCGTTGCGATTGGGTTGGTGGAATGCGGGGGCTTGGTCGTAAGATGCGCCTGGGGCTATCTCGCTGGCTCGTGTACTAGCGTAAATTCCATTTGTGGCCTTGTAGATGGCTTTGATTTCTGCGGCTGTTAGAACTGAATCCCAAATGGCAGCATCGGCTAGCTTGCCAGTAATGCGGTTGGTGGTACCCCCTAGAAAGCAGGCGGATACAGTAATTCCATCCCATGAGCCGGCCGGCGCGGTGCCGAGCGGCCCAGAAAGCGTAATAGCTTCTCCGTTCACATAGATTACGGGATTATTAGCTGTACTCGATGCATCATAACTCACTGCAACATGAATCCATGTGCCTTCGTAATCATCCAAAAGTGACGTGGCTAACCACCATGCTGCGGCGCCGGAATTCCACTCGGTTTGAAAAAACATCTTGTTAGCAGCCTGTCTTCCAAACAGTATGTTGTCGCCGCCA
>TARA_R110002020_G_scaffold58834_3_pt1 | contig 19088 bp, 20 predicted proteins | sample TARA_R110002020 | Tara Oceans TARA_R110002020 (sample SAMEA4396489) | marine metagenome | biome: Westerlies Biome; feature: [MES] marine water layer (ENVO:01000295) within the mesopelagic zone...; material: water (ENVO:00002006), including particulate matter (ENVO:01000060) such... | reverse complement strand
ACGGTAAAACGAGTTCCTAGAGTTGCATTTAATTTAGAAAAATCTGTCGAAATTGTAGGTTCAAGTTCTGATACATATACTGCAATACGTCAACGGGTAGCTGCTGCATTAACACGAGACACCACAGAGATTGTACAAGGAACTATTCAAACATATGCTGCTCCTTTATATTATTTTGATAGTTCTGTTGCATCAATTGGGTCTACTAGTAGTACCACACAAACGTTTACATTAAGTAATGATACCCTTAATAGTACTGGGGCAGCCATGAATCCCCAAAATTATGGAATTACTATTGGCATGTGCGTAGCCAAATTAAGTGGCGATGACCCTACTAGTACATATGGCTACTTATCTGCAGTTACAACGTCTACTGTAACCGTAACTTGGGCTACTGGAATTGTTTCTGCTGACCCAGCTGATAGTATTAGATTTTATATTCCGCTTAAAGCGGGGGACACCATACACGTTCGCAATGACCACTATAAATTTACTGGTTCAATGTTAGTTAGCAGACTGGAGTATAGAGAATCGACTGGTCAAACGGAAACAGTTTTAACCGTTTCTGGTGTAGATAATACCTCTGCTAGTATTGCGAGTAGGATAGGCGAAAAATCTAAGGTTAATATGGGTAGTCATTTTGCAGATGACGCAACAAGTTTAATTGTTGATGATGGAAGCGCTTTTGCAGTACATGATATAATTTTAGCTGATGACGAATTAATGAAAGTTTCTGCTATTAGTTCAAATACTTTAACTGTTTCAAGAGAATATTTAGATACAAAAGCGGTACAACATGACGATAATACTTCAATATATACAGTAACAGCAGCTTTAGCGTCAGCTGGACCTAGGGCCTCTTTAGCATCATTTATAGGTGCTACAAATAAAGCCCTGGGAAATTTAGATATTCTTCCTAAACAACAACCAGGCGAATTAGACGCCAGCACAATTTCGACCACAAATGTGTTTACTGTTCCGAGTACGAATCAAGTTGATTGGGCAGCAGGTACTATAGGATACAAAGGCGAGGTTATTCCAATAGATGCGGGGACTACTGCAGGTACAATGGTTTCGTCTGCAAATGGGAATACAGGACAAAGTGGTACTACTTTAGCAACAGGTGGCGTAAAATATATTGTTTATTATGATGGGAATCAAGGTGGGTCTGCAACTGGAGCCGGCGCATTTAAAACAATTAGAAGTGCTGCATATGGGGCTTTAGCAGCAACAAAAAATAACTTATCTGTTCCAGTAGCATATGTTCAATATGATGCTGGTGGAGCTATTTTGACGGTTCTAGGAAAAGCTTCAGCCTCTGCTACAAATATTCTTGATTCACGAGTTAAGAAAGCGCCTTTTGGTACAGCAGCTTTGCCTGCGTATAGTTTTTCTAATAATACTAATACAGGTATGTATCGAGGGTCTGCGTCCAATGAACTTAGTTTTTCTTCGGCTGGAAGTAGGCGGTTATCTATAAAATCAGATAAGATATATTTTTATCAAGATGATGGCAATACTGTTATACTAGAAATGACTACTTCTAACGGAAATGTAGATGTTGCTGGAGCTATGACAAAAGGAAGTGGTACTTTTAAAATTGACCATCCTTTAGATAAAGATAATAAATATTTATATCATAGTTTTATTGAAGGACCTAAGTATGATTTACTTTATAGAGGTAAAGTAACTTTAGTAGGGGGTACGGCAACTGTTAATATAGATACAGTTTCTAATATGATTGAAGGAACATTTGTTGCTTTAACACAAAACCCAGACTACTATCTTCAAAACAACACTGGTTGGGATGCGGTAAAAGGCAGTATTTCAGGAAACACATTAACTATTACCTGTCAAAATAGTAGTTCAACAGATACAATTTCTTGGATGGTAGTAGCTGAACGTGCTGATGACCACATTAAAGCAACACAATTATCTGACAGCGATGGACATTTAATCCCAGAGTGGAATAAATCAGATATAGATTAACAGCTGAAAATGAAGACAGAGATTGCTGAGTATAGACAAGAGCATCCATACGATACTTTAGAACAAATTGGGAAACAATTTAATGTTTCTAAACAATATATTTATAAAGTATTAAAACAAGCGAAGCTTCCTACCAAAAGCGTCCAAAAACGCAAAGTTAAGTATTGTTTAGTATGCGGAAATCCCGGAACTAGACAAGTTTGTAAAGGACAGTGTCATTTTGAGTATTTTAACATCAAAGTGAACTGCGCTTTTTGTAGAATTCCATTCTATAGAAAACGAGGACAGATAGTAAATAAGTATAATAGAGGGTATAACAAAATTTATTGTAGCCGACAGTGCTACTATAGAGGCCAAAGAGACGGATTAAGTTGACCTTGACACCCTAATATGCAGTGTTTAGACTAAATACAAGAGCAAATCCTTCAAATTGGCTACTTGAGGCACTGTTGAATGATAGGAAATATGATTCAACTAGCAAAATACTTGGATTTTTTACCTGCTGATGCGCAGAAAGCAGTTGAACGGATTCGCAAGGAATCACGTGAACCTATTTCTATTGTTTCTGGGATTCATTGGGCTATTCACCACTTTGATGTAGAAGAAAAATTAGGTACTTTAATTGTTATTGAGCTTAACAAAATTTTACATTCATTACATTTATCTCCACATTCTTTAATATTAATAAATTCTGTTGCTGCTTTAACACTAACTCCAGATGCTTGTTATGATGAATGTTTTGCAGATTGGACTGATTATCCGGTAATTAAAACAATGGTTCCTGTTATGGAAATAAAACTAGGTAGACCTATGTTTTTACGCCAGCCGCCTCATTTAAATGTTGTAAAACCCAAATTATGGAAACGTTTACAACAAGATTCGTACTATCTCAAATTACGGAAGAATAAATCGAATGGAAATAAACGATGATTTAGTTGTAAAATGGGAACCAAAAATACAAAAAATGGTTTCTAATGTATTTGTAGTGGGAATGGAGCGAGATGACATTGCCCAGGAATTAAGAATTTCTTTGCTTAAATCCGCTAAAGCCTATGATGAAAATAGAGGCGTCTCATTTCATACTTATTTGCATACTGCCATGGTTAACACATTACGAACACTTATTACTAAAGCTAAAAGAATCCCAGAATTACGAAGTTTAGACAGTTCCTATGAAGGTTCAAACACTGTTCCGTTAGAAATTTTAAATGCTTTAATTGACCCTTCAAATTATGAACAAGTTATTGAGACAAATCATTTAATTGAGTCGAATAATTTAACTTTTAAAGAACAATTATTTTTAAAATTAAAATTAGAAGGTTTAACTATGGAAGAAATTACCGAAGATATAGGAGAGTCTGCGTATAAAGTACGACAAGGGTTGCGCGAAAAATTTAGTAATTTTAATGATACATATGAAACCAATTGATACATATAATGCAAAAGATATTTATTCATTATTTAGCACTTTATATGAACAAAAATATCAAAAACCTTATAAAGGTGTGGGATTTATCGGCAATGAAATGCATAAAATTAAAGAGCTTATTGACGAGTACGGTTCTACACAAATTGCGTGTGCTACAGTTAACTGTTTAAAACAAAGTACTACGTCAGTTTCGGTGCCTTATTTTACAGCCGGCATTAAATACTATATAATCCCACATAATCCAGATGTTTATTGGGCAGTAACTCAATACGGAACACCTAGCATACAAAAACAATGGAAACAATTTTTACTTTTAGATGCTAAATGGTTTCCCTCAGCTACTCAACAAAAACAATATAAGGATTTAGATATCAAACTAAAGGAGTGGGCATATGCCAAGACGAGTACGAAGACAGGGACGGCTAATACAAAAGCCAAAAAATGAACCTGATAATGATTTAAAAGCTGATAGATATTACATAGTTGGAGTAAAAACTAATTCTACGGCAGCGTGGAGAGAAGGAGAATTTAGAACTTTAAAAAAAGCAAAAAATTTCATTTTACAGGAACACGCATCAGATTTAGACATTTCCTATTATGTAGTATACGGCGACCAAAGTCGTGTATTGTTTGCACGGGAAGGTAGTGAATGATGACAACCGAAAGAGTTAGTTTTGAGTATATAGAATCGGCCCTTATTTTTGGTTTAGACAATAAGATTAATCTTCGGGCCTTTAAACATGGTGAAAAGGATTTTGTAAAACACGGAGAAGCGTATAGATTTATTTTAAAACATTTTGACGACTACGGAGAATTCCCATCTTCGGATGTTTTATGCAACAATTTTCCAACTTTAGATGTTACGTCACAGTCGGTAAATTTTGAATATGCTATGGAAGTATTTAAAGACCATGTTATGCAACGTCAAATTGTGCGAAATGTTCAAAGCGTTCGAGATTTAGTTAAAGATAACCCTAAAAAAGCGTTATCAACTTTAATGGTTTCTTTAACAGATATTGAAGTTGTTTTTGATGAAGATGTAACAACCTATGATACGGGTGGTCTAGAGAGATTATCGGAATTTAAAGAACGGACTAAAAAACGTAAACTTGGCGATGGGTTAATTGGAGTACCAACTAGCTTTAAAACTCTTAACGAAATGGGTATTGGCTGGGAAGGCGGTGATTTAATTGCTATGTTTGCGAGACCTACTATAGGAAAGACATGGATGTGTGTCCATGCTGCAGCAACAGCAGTTCAAAAAGGGTTTAGAACCTTATTAGTTTCTACTGAAATGCCTGTACAGTCAATTAATTTACGTTTAGACGTTGTTTTAGCAAATTTAATGGGTTATAAATTGTCACATGCTGACTTACGACATGGTAATCCTATAGATGAAGATGCGTATACTAAGTTTTTAAATGAGTCTAATGCTAGTTCGTTATTAGTATGTGACCATATATCTGGACAAAACGGAATTACTTTAGAATCTATTTCGGCTTTAGTTAGAAAACATGCTCCAGAATTTGTGGTAATTGACGGAGTTTATTTAATTTCGAATAATGATAGTCGCAAAGCCGCTTGGGAACAATCGCATGCGTTATTTTATGGGCTTAAGAATTTAGCTACGTCTACAAATACACCTATTATGGTTTCTACACAGGCAACACGAGATGCAGCAAATATGTTTAGTCCCCCTAGAGCCGACCAAGTAGCTTTTGGAGATGCTTTAATTAGAGCTGCTGATGTTGCTATGGCGATGTGTGCTTTAGAAGAAGTCGACGATAAAAGATTAGTACAATTTCAAAAATATCGTAACGGTGAGTTAGCTCACGATACTACAATTATGCAATGGCAAGTAAATAGTGGTAATATTTATGAGATGCCAGATTATGAATGGCAAGAATTTTAAGGAGGTATATATGAGTATTTTAGAGTATTTGGATTTACGGTACTATGTTGATAAAAGTATAGTTAAAACTGGTCGAAGTAAAGGTCCAGGGCGTCCGGCTACTCCAATAACCGTGGGGGATATAAAACGCGGAATTGTGACGGATGAAAATGGCTACGAAAATGAAATTGTTCTGTTTTTACGCAAAAATAAAGCAGATAAATAATGATTGATTGGTATTCGGTACTTTTAGACTATGGAATTTCTGTTCCACACATGGACCAAATTGTTATTCATTGTCCTTTGCATGATGACCGACGGGAATCGTGCGCTATAAATCTTGAAAAAGGTGTATGGGTATGCTTTGCGGGATGTGGGCAGGGAAGTTTAAAATCATTAATTTGGAAAGTTTCAGGAAAACCATGGAAACAGATTAACGAAGAATTAGATGAAAAAGAATGGGAATTTGATTTTGATTTATTAGATTCTTTTGGCATTGAAGAAGTAGAACCAGAACCTGAGCCAGAAACGCCTGAGTTATTTGAAGTACCAAGTGGTCATTGGATATATAAACGTGGGTTTATTGAAGAAACTATACAAAAATGGGGGTGTAAATGTGACGCGTATGATAATTTATGGATACCTGTCAAAACAGTTGATGAAAAAATTGTTGGGTGGGTAACTAGAAGACAGTATGCTATTCCTAAATATATGTATTCATATGGTTTTAAAAAATCTAATCATTTATTTGGGATAAATCATGCTAAGAATCGCGACCAATTATATATTGTTGAAGGAGCGTTGGATGCTATGTGGTTAGACCAGCATCATTATACCGGATTAGGTATTTTAGGCGCTATAGTATCGCAAAATCAGATTAATTTAGTAAGTACTTTAAATCCGGGAGAAGTAGTTTTAGCTTTAGATAATGATGACGCTGGTCAAAAAGGAATTGCAAAGGCTACATTTGACATGGGTAACAGGTTTTTGCTATCCTATTTGAAAATACCTAGACAATATAAAGATGTACAAGACATACAAGATATAAATATCTTAAATAAGGTAATGAAAAATACACAATTATGGTAAGGAGAAAGAAATGAGTGGTATAAAAAAAATACAACAACGAGTGTCCAGTAACGACCAGCCAACATCAACAGGCGACAGAAAAGAAATTTGGATAAATGACAAAGAACAAATGTTTTTTACAGCTGTAGCTACAGGTCATGATGATGATGTTCATATGGATGATTATTATAGATATGGATTTCAATCTGGAAACCGATGGAACTATATTTTACAAGATGAAAGACTAGATTATAAATCGATAATACCTGAAGGTTTAAGAGCACAGCATATGTTTGGTTTATGGATTTATGTTTATGACGTTATACATGTAGAAAAAAAGGTCGAGACTTGGGATGAAACTGAAACAGCAGACGGACGTAAAGTATTTGTAGAACATGTAAATGACTTTAGAATTTTAACTTTATCATTTGGTATGGGGGATGCAAATTGGAATAAATTAGTTAACATTTATTCTGAATGGGGAACTCTAGATAAAGGAGTTTTACGTTTATCACGAGTAGGCACACAACGAAACACAACTTATGACATAATGCCTACGACTAGAGAATTAGAAATTCCTGAAGATAGACAAAAAGAAATTAAAGACTTAGACCAAATTAAAGACTATTTTTATGAGCAAGCTGATGCTAGTTTACGCAAGACTTCTTCGAGCGAGTCCAGCACTACGGCTGAAATTGATTTAGGGTTTTAATATAAGTGTCCGTAGTGACATTGAGTACATTTGATACTCAATTTGAACAACTTCAAACTTATTTAGAAAAAACACCAGAACTGGTAGTAGATGTTGAAACTAATGGGCTCGAATGGTATGGATTTAATCAAATTTGTGGTTTAGGGGTAGGGGAACCTACCTCTTCCGGATTTTTACAATACTATCCATTTAGACATCATCAAGGTGAAAATTTAACTCCTGCACAATTAAAACAAGTTGTACAGTTATTAAATAGCCACGTAAAAACGTATATAGGTTATAATTTAAAGTTTGATGCTCATTTTTTAGAAAAAGAAGGAGTTCAGATAACTGATAAAATTCTTATAGATGTATTAGTTATGGTTCGTTTGATTGAACATTCTGAAACTAAAGATTTAGCTTTAACGCCTACAGCGTCACGCAATTACGGTCCTGAAGCTGTCCAGTATGATATAGATACAAAAAAAGAGTTACGTGCTAATAAATGGCATAAAGATTTTTCTATGGCACCACCTGATATGTTAGGAGAGTACTGTAAGAAAGATGTATATTTAACAGCCAATTTATATGTTGATTATTTAAAACAGATTCACAAGACGAATCAAGACCAGGTTTTTAAATTAGAATGCGATTTAACTAGTGTTTTGTACAGGATGGAGGCGCAAGGCATTAGCATTGATAAACAATATGCTGTTGAAACTAAAGAAGCACTGCTTGAGAGAATGAAAGAGGTTGTTCAAGAAATTTATTCAATTACAGGATGTGAATTTAATATTTCTAGTCCTGCTCAAATTGGGGAAGTATTTAAAACAATGGGGATTGAATCTCCAGTTAAAACGGCAAAAGGAAATGATTCATGGAATGAAGCAGCTTTAGTTAATATTAACAACCGAGTAGCAGGATTAATTAGACAACACAGAACTTTAGAAAAATTAAGCTCAACATATTTAGACCCGTATTTAAGTACGTCTAAAATGCATACATCTTTTTGTAATTGGGGAACTGCTACAGGAAGATTATCTAGCAAAGACCCGAATTTACAGAATATTCCCAGGAATCATTTTAAATTAAAAGAAACTGTTTTATCTGAGGTAGAGCAAGAAGAAGTAAGGCAAAAAATTTCTGCTATGGTTTCCTCTAAAGGAATAGACATGACAACTTATTTAGATGCTGATGTATTAGGTGCTTGGTCTTTTGTTGGGGACGAGTCTTATGATGCATCTGACGAGGCGCAAATTGCTATTCGTAGACTATTTGTACCTTGTCCGGAATATTCGCTAATAAGTTTTGATTATAGTCAAATGGAAGTAAGAGTGTTTTTATCATATTTGCATAATAAGTCAATTGCACAGACTTTACAGCGTAAAGATGTTGATTTTCATGCGGAGGCTGCAAAACTTGCTTTTCAAACTACCGAAGAGGATGAACAGTTTAAATTTTATAGGCAAGCTGCTAAAGCAATAACTTTTGGTACAATTTATGGGATTGGAAATGCGAAGTTAGCTAAACAATTAGGAACAGAAGAATACGAAGCTAAAGAATTTAAACGTAGATATTTTGCAGGTCTTGAAGGGTCACTAGAATTTTGTCAGGATGTGCAAGAAGCAGTAGCTACTAGAGGATGGATTAAAAATAAATATGGCAGACGGTATAGAATTCCTCCGTATTTAGCATATAAGGGTGTTAATTATTTAGTACAAGGTACTAGCGCTGACATTTTAAGTGAGCGTATGATAGTTATTAGTGATTATTTAAAAAATACAAAAAGTAGAATTTTATTACAGGTACATGATGAGATTATTTGTGAAATACACAACTCTGAATTAAATACATTGCCTGAAAAAATCCGGGAATTATTAGAAGTAAATACTTTAAATATTCCTTTAACGGTAGACATGGAAATTTGTACCCCTTCGTGGGCAACCAAAAAAGATTTTATTCCAAAACCAAAAGAATCAGTATTAGATTTTATTGATTGGTCACTTATTCCAGAAAAATAAAGATAGGAGAACAGTATGGCAAAAGTTAGTGTACATGTAGGATTCACATTTAGGGTAGGCCCATTAGACCAAAACCAATATGGCAGAGTAGATTTAAACATAGACCAGATTGATACGGAGTTACCACTAGATAAACAATTAGAAGAGTCAAAAGCAATAGCTGATACAGTATTTGAGGTAGCAAAAACTAAAGTAGATGCTCAAATTGATGATATGTTAATTGATTAACAATAAGGATTAAAATGAAAGATTCAGCTGAAAAAGCAATTCAAGAGTTGATTAAAGATAAAAATTTAAAACTTCAAATAGGAAACAGTGACACATTTGAATATGGTCGAATTCCATTTAATATTCCGTCTTTAGACCAACTTACGGGCGGAGGAATTCCTAAAAAGCGGTTTACATTAATTTATGGACCTACAAATGTGGGTAAAAGTTATTTAGCCTCTCAGATAGTAGTAAACGCTCAGAAACTAGGAGGTATAGCTGCTTGGATAGATACCGAACTTTCGTGGGATGTAGACTGGATGGCTCAATGCGGAGTAGACACTTCCGCAATTGCTGTAATGCAGCCTACGAATGGTGAGGAAGCATTGAATACTATACGTGAATTGATGGACCGAGGAGTAGATGTTATCGTTTTAGATAGTATTGCAGGTTTAGTTCCTACTGCAGTAGCAGAAGAAGAGTTTAGTTATAATCCTATGGCATGGCAAGCTAGGTTTGTAAATCAATCATTACCTAAATTATTAGCACATTTACATAACGGGTCAGCTTTTATAGCGATTAATCAGGTACGTGCTAGTTTAGGTCCGGTTGCTTTAGATAATATGCCTGGTGGATTAGCACAAGGATTCTTTGCTCACTTTTTAATGCAAGTTAGACGACATGGATGGATAAAAGAAGGAAATGATAACGTAGGTTTTGACATGGAAGTTAGACTACGTAAAACAAAAGTAGGTGGAGAAAATTGGAAATCCGCAGTAGTTCCTTTTAGAGTGGCGGGAGGAATTGATATTCTTGAGAGTTATATTAGAGAAGGCATCGCACAAAAAATTATTACTCAAGCAGGTGCCTGGTATACATATAAGGAGACAAAAGCAATGGGATTAAATGGTATTAAAAAAATATTTATAGAAAGTCCCGAAATGTTTGACACGTTGAAAAATGAACTTACCACCTAAAGATTTTACGCCACAAGAAAACATTATTGCAAAGTGTTTAGACGAATTTGGATTACGTTATGAACAACAGAGTAGTTTTCATCCATATACTGTAGATTTTTTTATTCCAGAGTTATGGTTAATAATTGAAGCAGATGGTATATACGGTCATTTCTCTAAACGTGATATTGAAAGAGACATGTATTTAATGAAACAACCAGCAATTAATCAGGTATTACATATTAAAGATAGCACTAAAGAAAAAATACGAGGCACATTATGGCAGGCATTAACCAAATTGGAGACTCCCAACCAGAACGACCGAGAAGTCGCAGACCTAGAGTAAAACAAGATGAGTGGTTAACAACTGCTATTGACGACTATTTAACTGGAGTAATGAAAGCACCTAGACCGGGTGTTTTTCACCCTTCGTCTTTAGGTAACCCATGTGATAGAGCATTATGGCTTAACTACCACGGAAAAATGGTAGACCAGCCTTTACCACCAACCTTACAACGAATTTTTCAAAATGGTAATTTTTTAGAAGACCGAGTTGATAAATGGTTTACTGGGTTACGGATTTTAATGGGTAGGGAAATTTCTGTTAAATATGAAAACCCTCCAATTTCTGGACGTATAGACTTTTTGATTAGACATGACGAACACGGAATTATTCCTGTAGAGTTAAAGTCGATTAATACGTCAGGATTTGGTAAACTTACTAGACCTAAAGAAGAGCACTTTATTCAATTACAACTTTATTTACAATTAGGGAAATATGAATGCGGGATTGTTTTATACGAGAATAAAAATGACCAGCAAATTAAAGCGTTTCTAGTTGTGCGAGATGATGCAGTTTGGGAGTCACTTTTAGAACGTTGTTTACGAATCCAGAATATGAATACAATGCCACTTATATGTACAGGTGCTCCATGGTGTGCTTGTAAATTAGTAACGGATGAAAATTAATGCAACAAGATAATATTAAATGGACCCCTAGTAGAGCTATACAATTAGCTCAACAAGAAATTGATTCGTTAAGCTTGCCGAATTTTAAAGTAGATTTAAATGACCGAGAAGATTTAACATTTTCTAGTTTAACAAATTATACAAATAAAGAACTAGAAGATTTTTTAACTATGTATGGTGGATATAAGGGTTATTTAGAAACTAGAGTAGCAGATATTGAAGCTATTGTAGGTGTATTAGATGCTTCTTTTAATGAATCCTACCACACTGCTTTATTTAAAGTGACTCAAGAGTATGATGAGCAAGGAAAGAAAAAACCTACTCGCGAAGAATTAAGAGGAGAAATTTTAACCAAATATGAAACTTTGAGAGACCTGAGAAAAGACTTAATTGGGCAGCAAGCATTGTTAAAAAAGATGCAAGGTTTGTTAAATACTTATACAACAGCTTATAATACAGTAAGTCGAGTTGTCGCATTACGAACCTATGGGACTCAACCATGATGTATTTAGGTTTAGACTGTTCGACATTAGCTGTACATGGAGCTCTTATTGACGAAAATGAGCAATTAGTTTCATTACATAAATGGGGAAGTAAAAACAAGAATTTTTTTGAAAGATTCCCCGAAATTTTGGTAGGATTTTCAGAGGAATGTAGTAAAATAAATATAGTAGATAGTGCTGCAATTGAAGCAGCTATTTTTATTCAAAACCCGAAAACAACAATAGCAATTGCAAATGTTGTGGGAGCTGTTTGGTCTACTTTGCTAATAGCTGGTATTTCAACGACTCTGATTGACAACCGACAGTGGAAGAAAATTATTTTAGATAAAGGGAATGCTACAAAAGAAGACATAAAAATATTTGCAGTAACTAAATGGGGGGAAATATTTCCCGAACAAGATTATGCAGATGCTGCTTGTATTGCATTATGGAATAAAAGGAGAACAGATTATGATGGGTAAAGGTGGTCTACAAAAAGTAGGACCAGAAATTAGACAAATTTTTAGTGAAAAAAGAAAACCAAAGAAAAGAAACTATGAAGACACATTTCCAAAGGATTTGCCAACTATAGAAGATGTAAAAGCTAAACATGGTGTGGTTGTGTGGTGTAAGTATACAGATTGTAAATACAATCAAGAAATAGATGACTTACAACGAACTAGCAGTTCTATCATGAAGAACAAAACATATAAACCTATAGGTGAGCAAGAACATATTTGGGTTAATATATGTACTCGAAACGAAATTTCAATTAAGTTTCAAGAAGTAACCCCAAAGAAAAATACTACTGTAAAAGTTCCGTTTTGTTTTACAGCAGCAAATAAATCATCTGGGCACATAGATTTTTCAAGGTTTTTGAATTCAGATGGAAGCCCATTAGGTGGGAACATAGATTCTCAACATGTATCAGATGACGGTTATGGAATATACGATTCTAATAACCATTACCAACAATAACGAGATATTTAAGATGCCAAAACATATACCTGAGTCTATAAAATTAAAAGCTATGAAACTTTATGTTTCTGGAGACAAAACTGCTAAAGAAATTGCAGATATAGTTTCACAAGATGGAGTACCTGTAAAAACTCCTACTATATATGCTTGGGCAAAAAAAGAAAAATGGGGCCAACAAAAAGCAGTTGCTATTACAGATGAGCAACAAAAAGTTGCAGAAACTGAGGGAGCTAGATTTGCTCGAATGCAACGAGAACAACTCGATAACTATAGTGTTGTCGCAAGTAAAGCATATACTGAACTAGATGGATTACATTTTGATAAAGCATTAGACGCTGTTAAAGCGATAGATGTAGGAATTAAAGGACAACGAGAAGTTTTATCGGGCATGATAAATTTACAGTTTGTTCAAGATGTGTTAGGGATTTTAATTGAAGAAATTTCGGACCAAGATACTTTAAATAAAATTGCCGTTAAACTTAAAACATTGGTTCAACAGCAGGAGGACATGTAGGGTGGCGGCAAAAGACATTATAACTATAGACAATGCTTTTGATTTACTATCAAAGGGATTAGCAAAACAAGAACGATATCAAATAGGGTCTTTTAAAGAATTCTTACAGAATATTTGGTGTTATAGTTATGATAATCCTGAATATTTTAAAGCATGGCATGTGGGAGTTATTGCAGATGATATTCAAGAATGTTTAGAAACAGGTTTAAACTATGTGGCTATTCTGCCACGGTTTCATTTTAAATCTACTATTCTAGGACATGCTTTTAGTGTTTGGCGATTATTAACAGCCCCACGAGATTGTTCTATTTTATATTTATCTTATAGTGATGGAATGGCTAGATATCATATTGCAGAAATTAATAAAGCTATTGCTAGAAATCCGATTATTACGGACATGTTAATTAACCGTAACCCTAAAGCAGATTTTTCAGCTAGGTTTTTTAAGAATAATCAACCCATGGAAATTATGCATGGAGGTCTTTTTTCATTTAAAAGAGGTATGCATATTAATGGAGCTTTAATTGCAGACGACATTTTAAAAGACCCTGAGAATCCACTGAATATGGGACAGATAACTAAAATTGAAGACCATTTTATGACAGAAAGTTTGTTTATACCGTTAAAAGGTGTTCCCGTTATAGTGCTAGGTACACCTATGATGCCGGGAGATTTACTTTCTAAATTACAGGAAGACCCTAGATTTAAATCTAGAGTATTACCAGCGTTAGACCCGGCTCCTGACAGGCGTGTATTAATGCCTGAACTATATACGGAAGACTGGTTATTACAACAACAACAAGCTAGACCTAAATCTTTTGCGTCAGAATTTATGCTAGTTCCTCATTTTAGTACAGAAGCGTATTTTGATGATGAGGATATAGTTAAATGTGAAGATGAAACATTACGGTCAGCTCCAGCAACTAAAGTTTATTCTGACTTAACAGGCGGAGACCAAATATTTGCAGGATTCGATGTAGGTAAAAAACGTCATCCTTCACACTTAGTAATATTTAAAAAACACGGTGACCGAATTGAGCAGATTCACCAATCATTTTTAGATGGGTGGAATTATTCAGACCAGATTGAGTATTTAAACGAAGTTGCTGATAATTTTGAATTAACTGCTGGCTATGTAGATAATACACGAGGCGAATTAGAAGACCGAGGGTTAGATACTAGGTGGAGGTCTATGACTTTTACACGCAAGTCGAAAAATATTATGGCTCAGGTTTTTGAACAATTTGTTCATTCAGGAAATTTAAAATTAATAAAAGATGAAAGACAAAAGCAACAAATTTTATCAGTAAGTAATGAGTTAAAAGCTCCAGAGACTCCTATGGGTCACGGTGATGCTTTTTTCTCTATTGCTATGGCATTACAAGCAGCACATGACACTGCGTATAAGTTTGTAGATTTAGGCAGTGCTACGGATTGGTTTAATGCTGTAAGCCCAGGCGAAACTCGTGAGAGTCAAAAACAGTCAAGAGAATTATTCCCTGAGAAACAAGGATTAGATTTTGATGATAAGTCTTCCGGGAATCCCTTGCAGATGGAGCCGGTAAACCCACAGGTTAGAGCAGAATCTGCCCCAAACCCGCACTGCAAAGAATCCGTGTGTAGCCCAGCATTTTGGGTTCCAGAGCGCGGATTGTGTTTGTACTGTGCATATAGACAATAATATTTTTTTGGAGGACTATCAATGACAATATCTAGTCGTGTATCATTTAACTTATCGGAAACTTTAACATATAAGGAATTATCCGAACAATCGAAAATAATTCTTAATCATCGTTATTATTTAAAAAATAGTAACTCTCAACCTATAGAAGATGCTGATGGTTTGTTTGACAGAGTTGCTTGGGCATTAGCTAAAGTAGACCAACAATATGGAGCATTACCAGTAGAAGTTGAACTTACCCACAAAGATTTTTATTTTATGATGAGAAATTTATATTTTCTTCCTAATAGTCCGACGTTAATGAATGCTGGTACAGCGCAGGGCACAATGTCTGCTTGTTTTGTACTGCCGTTAAATGACTCTATGCAAGATATTATGAAAACTGCAACTGACATGGCTATGGTACAGAAGTTTGGTGGGGGTACAGGATTTGCTTTATCTCAATTACGTCCTAGAGGCTCTCATATTAAAACTACGCATGGAGCCGCTTGCGGACCAATCCAAGTTTTAAAGACCTTATCTAGCGTTTCAAGCATGATTACCCAAGGCGGTAAACGTGATGGAGCTAATATGGCTGTTATGGATATCCGACATCCAGATATTTTAGAATTTATTCGCTGTAAGTCAGTAGAAGGCGATATTCATAACTTTAATATTTCAGTTGGAGTTGACTCTAATTGGATGAAAGCTGTTGAAAATGATATGGACTACGATTTGATTGACCCAAATACTAATCAAGTAACTGGTCAGCTAAATGCAAGAGAAGTTTTTAATGAGATTGTACAAGGGGCGTGGAAAAACGGAGAGCCCGGTATGATATTTTTAGATAGGGTTAATGAAGATAACCATGTAACTAAGCAATACGGAAAAATGATTGCAACTAATCCTTGTGGTGAACAGCCATTACTGCCTAATGAATCGTGCAATTTAGGCTCTATTAACTTAGCTCGATTTTATCAGCATAATATTGTTACAAAAGAATGGAACCGGAAAATTAATTGGGAAAAATTAGAAAAAATAACTAAAACCGCTACACATTTCTTAGATAATGTTATTGATGCAAATGAATATGCTACTGATGATATTGAAACTATGACTAAAGCTACTCGCAAAATTGGATTAGGTGTTATGGGATTTAGTGATTTATTAATTCAATTAAAAATCCCATATGATAGTGAAGAAGCTAGAGAAGTGGGTAGTAAGTTAATGCAAAAAATTACTCAATGGGCTAATGAACAATCTATTGAGTTAGCTAAACAACGTGGAGAATTCCCTGCGTGGACTATAACAACCTTTGTAGATGAAAATGAAAACCCTATTCATTATAGAAACCATTGTAAAATGACAGTTGCTCCTACTGGCACTATTAGCATGATTGCTGACTGTGCTAGTGGGATAGAACCTACATTCGCATTGGCATGGAAGAAACAAAACATATTAGAAGGCAAGACCTTACACTATGTAAACAAATATTTAGAACAAGAACCTTTTTATTCTGAAGCTTTATTAGAACATTTAGCTTCCGGGGGCACCTTAAGTGACGCAGACGATACTTTTAATATTCCTGACTGGGCTAAAAAAGTATATATAACTGCTCCTGAAATTGCGCCTGATGACCACGTATTAATGCAAGCTGCTTTCCAAGAACATGTTGATGCAGGCATCTCAAAGACTATAAACTTTGATAACAGCGCTACCCCTGCTGATGTCGAACAAGCGTACTTCTTGGCTTGGAAAAGCGGTTGTAAAGGTATAACGGTTTACAGGGCGGGTAGTAGAGAAAAAGAGGTACTTGTTAAAGGAACTATCGAACAAGAAGAAGAGCCTTGTTGCGACACACCACAAATAGTACAGGATAGTGGCTGTGAGACATGCAAGAGCTGTGGATGGAGTGCCTGTACAATAGCATAAATAAATAAGAATATTTGAGTATAATATAAATAGTAGTAGTTTAGTAGGAGGCCAAAATGCCGTTAGGTAATATTTTATCAGGCGCAGACCAGCAATATGTTGGATTAAAAGATGAGACTGGGACCTGGCGTATCTTAAATACATGGCATGAAGATTTAAAACAATTAGATGCTGATGATGATATTCCAGATACAAGTGAAGCAGTTACTGTTTTGTCAGAAGGACAGTTTATTGCATTAATTAAAGAAGCAGCCAGTTTAGGAGTATTAGAAAATGTGTCTTTTAGTGGAGACACAGAAGAATACGAATATGAAATTGGTGAATTAAAAACAACAATTGAGGAGCTAAAAACGGAATTGAAAGCTAAAAATACCGTAATTGAAACCGCGACTCCTCATTCAGAAGAATATGATATACAAGTACATGCAATTGATTCAATTGTTAAATTAATGTCAGTACAAAGTATTTCAAAATTAAGTAAGGACTAAGTATGAAATTATCTGAATACTTACCACAAGTACCACAATTACAACAAAACATGGCTGATTTAAATAAACAAATTAGTTTATTAGATGTTATGAAGTCTTCAGGCGATACAGGCCGAGCACCTACTATAGGTTTAGACCATGTTGTAAATACGTGGGTACGCCATCAAATGGCCTACAGACAACAATTAGTTATGGATTTACAAACTATTTCCATGTCTGTTGAAGAAATTAGAGGTCCTTTGAGTCACATAACAGGTGAAGTATTTAGACGTGGGTTTGAAATAGTAGCAAATAAAGAAAACCCCGATACTGAAGAACGTGAAAAATTACAAAATTGGATAAAAGACTGTAATGTATTTGACCAAAGTCTCGAAGAAGTTCTTAGACAGTTTCATTTTGATGTAAATTCTTTAGATGATGGGTTTTTATATTTAGCTAAAGAATATAAAGATATGGGAGATGGTAATGTATCGTCTAGATTACAAGAAATCAGGCGATTAAATCCTGCGTTAGTAGAATTTGACTTAGATTCTGCCGGACTACCTAAAAATGCACACTTTTTATGCCCTATTCATAGAGAAAAAATTCAAGAAAACCAAGGTATATGTGAACAAGAAGACTGTAAAGTTAGATTAGTTCCAGCAATGTATAAATATTATCATCGAAGTAGACATATGTACTTTACTGACGGAGAAATTATTCATTTATCTAAGTTTTCGCCGTCTGAGACGTATGGCTGGAGCCCAATGCTTACAATTTTTGAAAAAGCTTTAACTTTGGTAGGCATGGACAAAAATTTATACAGATATTTCTTTGAGCGTAAAATGCCCGCATCTATGTTGATGGTTACTACGGACGACCCAGAAAGTTTACGTAGAGAACGCGAACATATTGCAGCACAAACTAGATTAGACCCAAATTATATTCCTATGGTAGCAGTTTCTGCTCGAAATCAACGAGGAAGAGTAGATTTAGTCCGATTATTTCATAGTTTACAAGAAATGGACTACTTACCTGTTAAAGATGAAATTCGTGAGAGGGTTGCAGCAATGTGGGGAGTAACTCCGGCTTGGCAAGGTGCCCCAGAAGCGTTTGGAGGACTTTCAACACAAACCACGCAGTTAGTTGTTATGTCTAGAGTTGTTGAAGGTGACCAACGTTTGTTTCACGAGAAAGTATTTCCTCAATTACTTAAATCATTTGGTATTGAAGACTATGATATTCAGTTACCACAACCTGAAGAAAAAGCTGAAAATACTCGTTTAAGCTTTGCGCAACAAAAAATTTCAATTGTTAATCAATTTTCACAACTTGGTTTTGATGTAAAATTAAAAGAACAAGATGTTCCCATTTGGGAAGCTGATTTTATTGTTAGTGGTGAGCCTATGCCTACGGCAAAGATGGCAGCCGAACAACAAGCTATGGCTATCCAAGAACAACAACAACAAATAGACCAGATGCAACAACAAGCTGAGATGCAAGAAGAAATGGATGAGGAGTCTGGAGAAGACGATTTTAGCGAAGGTGGAGAAGGTCCTATCCAAGCTATGTTAAAAAATGAACCTGTATCTCAACGCAAATTTAAAGGCCGAACAGGTGGTGTAACCCCAAATTGGGCTGATAAACACCCCGATGAAGAACGAGATATAGACGCTTATGCAGAAGCACGAAGTAATAAAAACATGTTAACCCTGTCTAAAACATGGGTAGAAAGTTTAGCTGAAAAGGGGTTTTCATCTCCTATTATTAAAGATATTACACCTAATTTAACACAAATGTGGTTCTCACAAAATAATGTTGAATATGTAGCTGA
>TARA_R110002020_G_scaffold409910_1_pt1 | contig 19095 bp, 20 predicted proteins | sample TARA_R110002020 | Tara Oceans TARA_R110002020 (sample SAMEA4396489) | marine metagenome | biome: Westerlies Biome; feature: [MES] marine water layer (ENVO:01000295) within the mesopelagic zone...; material: water (ENVO:00002006), including particulate matter (ENVO:01000060) such... | reverse complement strand
AGTAACCTTAAAGTATTTAAAAGTGATAGGTTTGATGTGGAAGACGCAGCAAGCCTATCACTTTTTTTGTATCCTGACTCCTTATTCATTTTTGCTAAGGATAAGAACCAGTCAAATATTTGCATCCATGAGTACATGAATTTCGAATGGAATTCATTGGAACAATTGGTGATTTCGGATCACTTACTTAAAAACGATATTCCAGCAATGGTATATCTCCATAAGCCAGCGTTCAGTCTCGTACCGGGAGTTTTATTCCAGCCAGGCGAAGAAGCTACTTACATGGAGTTTGCGGGAGATCTAAAAAGTAATACAAGCTATTTTAATACACCTCTCGACAGCAATAACCTTCAAGTCGTATCAGGAGTGTCTACGAAGCTCAAGAAAACGCTAGAGGCTAGATTTTCAGAATTGACTTTTCATCATGGTTCTGTTTCATTCCTCTCCTATTTGTTCAAAGAAAGATTCAACCTGATCGGTCAGGAGATTTTGATCAGTGTATTTGAAAATCAAATCTATGCTGCAGCATTTTCTAATCAGGAACTTTCAGCTTTCAATATCTTCTCGATTGATTCAAAAGAGGATATTTTAAAATATGCCTTAATTCTTATAGAACAACTGAAATTTGATCGAAATCACGTACGAGTAAGCCTATTCGGTGCTACCAGCGAGAATGAAATCACCGAAGATTGGGGGAAGCAGTACTTTTACAATTTCCGTCTTTTGAGTCCGCATGCCAACCAAAACTTCACTCACGGTTTCAAACACCTGAAATCAGTCAACTTGTTTGAAACGAATTGGCAATTTAATTAAAGCACGAGATAGAGGTAATAAAGTTAAAGAATGCCTTAGTCTAGAGCATGATTTTGTTTTTCACCAAGGTACCTGACATAGAAAATAAATTAAGCGCATGAAAAAAACTGCCATTTTCCCAGGCTCATTTGACCCATACACACTTGGACATCACGATATCGTGATGAGAAGCCTTAATTTATTTGACGAGGTGATCATAGGAATCGGATACAATTCTACCAAGAAATCCAGGTACTTTGAGATCGAAGACATGGTGAAAAAAGTGGAAAGCGTGTATGAAAACATCCCTGGAGTGAAAGTCATCGTGTACAACGAACTTACTTCTACCCTCGCTAAAACTCACAATGCGCAGTTCCTTATTCGTGGATTGAGAAACACTACTGATTTTGAATATGAAAATACAATCAGCCAGATGAACAGATACCTCAATGCCGATCTGGAGACTGTATTTCTAATTACTTCACCGCGATATGCAGCTATTAGCTCTACTATCATTCGAGAAGTACATCGATTCGGTGGAGATGTCGCAGAGTTTCTTCCTTACAACGTCTGAGGCTTCAAATGATTCTTGATGTATTGCTTGAAAAGGTAGCGCATCGAAGGATATGAATTAATAAGAGCGATTTTTGCATCGCCTTCATAAAACCAACGAATATCATCTATTCCCTCTTCTTTTTGCGGCGTCATCTGTGCGTCATTCAGGCAGTCCATCTCATACCAATACGTCTTCTTTAGAATACTTTTCCGGTCTTGCGTATAGGTATGCCAAGTATTGCAGATACGTTTGCTTGCTTTCACTTTTACGGCGCACTCCTCTTCTACTTCACGAACAGCACATTGTTTAGGAGTTTCTCCTTTCTCGAATTTCCCCTTCGGGAAATCCCATTTTCCTAGCCTAAAAATCAAGAGCATTTTGTCCTTTTTGGACACAATACCCCCAGCCGCTTTGATAATCGAAAATCGGCTTTTCACGAACTTCTTTAAAGCGTCCTTATCCTTACTAACCAACGTAATAGAATCCAGATCCTTTAATTTCCTAGTTCTTAACGTATACAGCAATCTAATAATCAAGTCATGAGAAGGCTCATGAAATAGGATGTCATCTTTCCAAGGTAAATGCGAAGGCAAGTCCTCTTGCTGGTGATAGACTGATTCATACGTTTTATTAGGATTCAGTTCCTCGTAGCTAATCAGGTCAAATGGTTTGTCATTCACGAAGATTCTCATGGTCGAATCAGGGGTTTGGCAGAGTTGGGATTAATCAAAAGTGCATATTTTTTTGACTTGCTACAACCTTAGCCAGAGTTAATCTCTTATTTTTGAGCCATGGAAATTTTAGACAAGAATGTAGCTGCTGAAGTAGCTGATAAATTACTGGAAATTCAAGCGATTAGACTTCAACCCGAAAAGCCTTTTACCTGGGCTTCTGGCTGGAAATCACCAATTTACTGTGACAACAGACTTTCTCTTTCTTTTCCAAAGGTTAGAAAGATGATCAAAGACCAACTGGTCAGAAGTATTCAGCATTATTTTCCAAATGTAGAAGCAATCGCAGGCGTGGCAACTGCTGGCATCCCTCAAGGAGCTTTATTAGCCAATGACCTAGACTTGCCTTTCATCTATGTCCGATCAAAAGCTAAGGGGCATGGAATGGAAAATATGATCGAAGGAAAGGTAGTTCCAGGTCAAAAAGTAGTCGTCGTAGAAGACTTGGTTTCTACTGGCGGAAGTTCATTGAAAGCTACTCAAGATTTATTGGATGCTGGATTTGAAGTACTTGGCATGGTTGCCATTTTCAGTTATGGATTTGAAGTTGCTAAGCAAAACTTTGAAAAAGCTGGTGTAAAGCTTGTATGCCTTAGTCATTACGAAGCAATGCTGCCGAGAGCTGTAGAGAGAAAATACATCGCAAACGATACGCTTGAATCTCTTTCGGAATGGAGAAAAGATCCAGCGAGCTGGAAACAATAAAATAAAACAAACAAAGGCAGTGAGAAATCACTGCCTTTGTTTGTTTAATCCAAATAGGAACTATCGCTCAAAAAGCCCGATCGATCCCCCTACCCAATCTTTGTCCTTATTGAATTTCACACCGATCATCTCTCCGCGACTTAGTCTTGAAAGATTACCTACTAGCGTAGGTTTGGTGTCAGCCTCCGGCCACAGTGCCAATATCCTGACCTCCACTTTCACCTTCCCTTCTGGCGCTTGGATAACCGCCGCATAAGTGACTTTTTTCTGCAAAATGTAAAGATCCTTATCCTTCACATTTTCGATATCAGATTTCTTAACGTTGAAAACCACGCCTGATCCTGAAAACGAGAATAGTGGCTTCAATACATAATTTTCCAAATCCTCCGGAATTTCTTGCAGTTCGCTCAGAAGCTTGGTTTCTATAAAATATTTCCCCTTCAAAAAAGGGAGGATAAACTTGGAAATTCTAGTGTACCAATTCGGGTGACCAGCCCATTCCACATCCAATTCCTCTTCAAAACTAAATTGCAGTACTAAATCTTTTCGAAGGTCCAGCTCGTCAAAAATCACGCGGTTATAAACCCGTTTGATTTTCGTTTTTTCATCAGCTTCATTTTTATAAAAAAGCTGCTTTCCTTCCTTTATCACATCAGTCACACAGATAATAGGAATCCCCAAATCTCTATGACAATAGTAGAAATCAATCTTTGTGTTCTGTTTCTCGGGCTCAATTTCAAGAAGTACGACCTCCGATTTGTCGTAACCACTCAGGACAACTTCTTTTAATTTTTTCAAATATGCCTCTTCATCCATGCCGGACAGATAAGGAGTCAATTCAGCAATGAAAGGGTAATGATTCTGAAACTTGCGAAATAGATTGAATTGAAAATTGAAAACCGATGGAAAGCCCTGAACCTCTATCAGTTTTGGAACGATCTTGCCGTTTTCTTCACATATCCCGAAATCTATCGCCATAAACTGCGTATGCGCATCTTCATTCGGCACCGAGGTAGTCAAGTCAATGGATCGCTGGGTAATCTTTTTGAAATCTGGCCTTCTTACAAAATCACAAACTTCTCTACAGGCTTCCTCCAATTGAGTCCTCACTTCATTAGGGATAAAAAAAGGAGTTTCCGCAATTCTGAAAGTAGGTGCATAATTGAAATCCTCAGCTAGGTCATCAAGAAGTTTTCGATACTTTTCGTTAGAAAACTCCTTATTGAATTGATCTCTGCGGGATTCAATCATAGTGCATTAAATTAAGGTAAGCGATTTTGAAGCTCTTACTTTTTTGATGGACAATTCCAGAAAATTGGGGATCAGCGTCTCATTGGTCTTGTAGATTTTATCCTCATCGATCATGTGCTCAAGCATTTTTCTAAACTTGATTTTACCTATAGTTGCAATGATTTTCTCTTTGACTTCAGCTTTTTTCAAATGAGCTAAAAAACTCACTGGATCAGCCTCTGGGTGAAATTGCGTCCCTACCATCTCATCTGAAAATCGAATTGCCATAATAGCTCTCTCATATTGGACATGATCACGGATTTTTTCCAGAGCGATAATCTTTGATCCAAGTAATTTAAATTTCTTCAAGTCTGGTTGTACTACTTGATAATCTCTCGAATCAACAGCCCAGAATGGATTATTTAGATTATTCAGCAAAGAATCCTTCTGCCCATCAGCAGTCTTGTGCACTGACATCACTCCAAACGAAGTGGACCTTCTCTTTGTAATTGTACCTAGTCCAAAATGCCTACAAGCCATTTGGAAAGAATGGCAAATGAAGAGAATGTGCTTTTTATGGCTATGATTCTGATTCCAAATCCAAATCTGATCTAAGAAATCGAAGTACTTTAAATCCCAATTTCCATCTCCATCCATTGGATTTCCCGGTCCGCCAGTCGATATAAAGAGATCGTAATCTCTTATCTCGGGAATCTCAGCCTTCCCTCTCACATCAAATATTTTACAAGTGACTTGGCTATCAAATCTAGCTACGATCTCCTTGATACAACGCATCCCCTGATTTGGCTCGCCATCGTACATATCTAAGATCGCCAAGTTCAATTTTTTCTTTCCCACGTTGCCTTTATATTAATTTTCGCCCGCAAAGGTAATCAAAGCACTTAAATCCCCTCTGTAAACTTTGAAGTGATCATATCTACAACTTTCTTCAAATCTTGAGTCTGGTCAAAAACAGCCAATTGCTGGTCAGCTCCAGTTCCACTTTTGAGAATTTGGTGCACATAGTTGATTTCTTCTCTGCTATCTAGCTCATCTACGACATCATCAATGAAATCAAGCAGTTCCATGATCAATTCAGAAGTTGGAACCTCTATTTTCCTACCGAAATCTATCAGTTTACCTTCTATCCCATTTCTGGCTGCTCTGAATTTATTTTCACGAATCAGGGCAATTCGGTAGATGTTGAAACTGGTATTGCTCAGCAATAACTTATACAATTTGGCTACTACTGCTTGAATTATCGAGACAATACAAATCGTCTCATCGACTGTGAGACACATGTCGCAAATCCGGAATTCAATCGTGCTGAAAAATGGATGGATTCTAAGATCCCACCATATTTTCTTTGGATTATCTATACAATTGGTTTTCACCAGTGTCTCTAGATAATTATCATAAGACTGAACTGAGTCAAAATACTCCGGCAATCCAGTTCTAGGGAATTTGGCAAAAATCTTTGCTCTAAACGCTTTAAAACCTGTATTTCTACCTTCCCAAAAAGGAGAATTGGTAGTCAAAGCATAAATATGAGGAAGGAAATAGCAGGCTTGATTCATGAGTTGAATCGCTATTTCCCGATTATCAATTCCCACATGGACATGAAGTCCAAAGATCAGATTGGACCTAGCGATATCTTTCAACTCATCTACGATGGTGTGATATCTAGGATCGTCTGTGATCTCCTGATCTTGCCATCTAGCAAAAGGATGCGTACTCGCGGCCCCAACTACCAAGTCTTGATTTGATGCTAGTTCGGAAATTTTATTTCGAAGAGAAGAAACTTCAGCTCGAGCCTGAGCTACATTCTCACAGACGTTTGTCCCAACCTCCACCACAGATTGATGCATCTCCGCTTTCACTTGCTCCTTGAGGGTGATTTTTCCTCCCTCCACTATTTTTGACATGTGTGATCGCAGATCCCTGGTTTCGGGATCGATGATTTGGTATTCTTCTTCTACTCCTAAGGTGAACTTTGGGAGCTTTTTTGGGGATAATGCCATGATGGGTCGTTATTCTAAAAATTAAAACCGTGTACTACTTGCTACAGCATCTTTCATGAATGTGCCCCAAGTCAGGTTCATCTTGCCTGGCATTTGTGCTTTAGCATAGGCAATTGCCATTTTTGCAGCTTCTTCTACCACCCAGTCAAAATTCTCCTGACCTACAGAATTCACATCTGCATCTGGAGCCGGGTTTCCAAAGTCTATTGCATAAGGAATTCCGTCTTTCACGGCGAATTCAACGGTATTGAAATCGTAACCAAGTCCTTTGCAAAGACGAATGGTGTAATCTTTCACTGTCGCCAATAATTTCTTTGAAGCGGGTGGCCCATCTACGACATAGCGCAAATGATGTGGATTTCTTGGCTCATAAGGCATGATTTTCACTGCTTTTCCACCCAAGCAATAGACTCTGAAATATTCTTCAAAGACTATTTCCTCTTGAAGCATCATGACGAGTTGTCCCGTTTCTGGGTGAGTTCTGAAAAACTCTCCCTTATCCTCCAAGCGATACACATTCTTCCATCCACCACCTGCATAAGGCTTCATATACGCTGGAAAACCCACATAGTCAAAGATTCCTTCCCAATCTAAAGGAGCTACCAGATTCCTAAATGATTTGCCTGTAGTATCATCGGGATGCTTTGCCGAAGGCAAAATTACAGTCTTTGGAAGTGGCACTCCCAGCTGATCTGCTAGCGCATTATTGAAAAACTTATCATCCGCACTCCACCAAAATGGATTGTTGATGACAGCCGTACCAGTCAAAGCGGCATTTTTCAAATATGCTCTGTAGAATGGCACATCCTGAGAGATTCTATCTATGATGACAGCGTATTCTGATAGGTGATTCTGAATCACTTTATCAATTTTCACTGCTTCTGCAATGATTCCTTTTTCAGCTTTTTGATTTACTCTATCAATAAAAGCTTGAGGAAAAGTGTCCTCCATTCCGAAAAGTATTCCTATTTTTTTCATATCAAAGATTTATAATTAGCTGATCTAGTTAAACTTAATTCGGCTGAGGTAATGAGGAAACATTTCCTTCCAAACATCCCAATCATGCTGACGGTTTTGACGCACATCGAACCAATGGTTTACGTTTTTTGCTTGCAGCGTATGGTGTAGCTTGATGTTAGCATCATAGCAGATATCCCAGTTTGACGTTCCCAATACAATATCCATTTTCCATAATTCCTGATCATGAAGTCCTGGAAGATATTCCAGAGGATTATTGTAAAAGATATCATCGTGTTGATAGCCATCCATAAAGCTGCGAATGTCAAATGCCCCAGACATGCTAAACATGTGACTTACATATCCTGGATGTCTAAAAGCAAAATTGGCAGCATGATAGCCTCCAAAACTACAGCCTGCCATTACCACTTTGGCAACTGATGTATTCAGTCGGATTCGTTCTACTATTTCATGACAAATCATTTTGTCATAGGCCACATGGTGTTGGATCCGTTGATGAGGATGAATATTCTTGTTATAAAAACTATCAGCATCATTACTTATGGGACAATAGATTTTGATAAGTCCCTGCTCAATATACCACTGAGCCGATTTCACTAAACCCATGTCCCGGTTTTCATGAAAAGAGCCTTTTGAAGTAGGGAAAAGAACAACTGGATACCCAGCATGCCCAAAAACCAACATTTCTACATCCCGATGTAGATGCGGAGAAAACCATTTCAAATATTCTTCCTTCATAGATAAAATTTCAATAGTTATTCAAAAAGTAGAGGTTTTCTCTTCCTTTCAAATACTAGTCAAAATTTCCTAAAAAGAAAAGAAACTGGTATTAGCTTATCAAGAAAAAATTATTGCATTTCAACCCTTGACATCTAGATCAGGCTGATTTCTTAAAACATAATTCCTAACCAAACCTACAATTAGAAACAATACACAACCTAAAACACAAACCCATTTTGCAGTAGTAAAAAAAGAGGCAAAATATCCTAGTATGTAATTCTCAGTTGGGAATGTCACTATGAGGGTGGAAACAATGACGTTTTCAAGGAAATCCAATGCAACAATGGCAACTGGTAAAAAGAGAAATTTTCTTCGCTTCCATGTTTTGCTGAAAAGCCCAACTAGTAATAAAAAATAGATCATCATGTACGGAGTGTCCAACGCCCAGATGACCATCAAATATTTTTCTCGGGTTTCCTCCCCCATCATTTCCAATAGATGATATGCTTCGCTTGCCGAATAGGCAAAGCGGATATCCAATGCCAAACCCTGAGGCATAAATCGATTAAGAAGGAAGTTGAACAGAATAAAAAGGATGAATAATACGAGAAGGTAATTCTGCTTTCCGAGTTTTTTGAAAAAAGAGTCCATTGAGTCTAGAAAAAATAATTTTTGAAAAAAGAATATGATCAAAGTTAAACTATTTCAATTTAACTAGTGAAAGATTAGGATCCCTTAAACCTATTGGTACCTTATATTTTACCTTGGAACCAACTTGCATACATCGGGTAGTTCTTAGCAGTTCTGGTGATCACTGCATCCATAGCTTCTCCAGTATCTTTTACTTTTTTGGCAGGCATTCCCGCATAAATACTGTTTGCCTCAACAATTGTATTCGCCAAAACTACAGCACCGGCTGCGATCACTGCACCCGAATGAATTACTGCTCCATCCATTACGATAGCTCCCATTCCTATCAAAACCCGGTCATGAATAATGCATCCATGCACAACAGCATTATGAGCAATAGATACCTGATTCCCTATATAAGTTCCTGATTTTTGGTAAGTACAGTGAATTACTGCCCCATCTTGGATATTTGTATCGTTACCGATTTTAATCTCATTTACATCACCGCGGATGACGGCATTAAACCAAACCGTGCAATTTTCACCCATTGCCACGTCACCCACAATGGTAGAATTTGGAGCTAACCAACAATTCTCACCAAAGGCAGGAGTTTTCCCTTGTACTTCCAGAATTAAAGCCATATCTGTGCTATCTCTAATGTTTCGATTATTAAAATATCATAAACAAAGTTTCACTTTTTCTTTTCTGTATCGAACTTTTTAGCAAATTTTGAGTTTACATGTATATACATTTAATTTGAAACCAAACTATTACCATGAAAACTATCAAACAAACTGGCCTTGTTCTAGCGGCCGCACTGATGACATTCGCTTGTAGCAAACCTGCCGATACGGTAGAAGCAACTGAAGCACAGGAAGTAGCACAATCTGAAGGAACTACGCTTACATTGAATCCAGAAGCATCTAAAATTGCTTGGATGGGTTACAAACCAACTGGCCAGCATAATGGAATCATTCCTGCTACTTCAGGAACAGTAACTGTTGATGGAACAGAAGTAACTGGCGGGTCATTTACTTTCGATATTACTGCACTTGAGATCCATGACATGGAAGCAGGAACTGAAATGCATGGCAAACTAAGCACGCACTTACAGTCAGACGATTTCTTCGATGCAGCTAACCACCCAACTGCAACTTTCGAGATAACTGCTGTTGAGCCTTTCTCAGCAGATGATGTTGTAACTGACGAAGAGCAGTTTGTTTCTGACAATACTCCTAAAGCAAACAGCGAATTAGCTCCTGAAGCTCCAAATTATTGGGTAAGCGGTAACTTGACTATGAGAGGCACGACTAAAAACATCAAATTCCCTGCAACTATCAATGTAACTGATGGAACTGTGACTGCTAAAGCTGGTTTCAACATAGACAGAACCGATTGGGGGCTTGCTTACGGTGACGAAGCATCTGTGGCTGACAAGGCAAAAGACAAATTCGTTTACAACAACGTTGGTGTGGTTTTGGATGTAAAAGCCAATTAATCATAACAAACTCATTTGAAAGAGGAATTCTAACAGGATTCCTCTTTTTTTGTGCTATCAATGAAAAGCACTTCCTTCATATACCCTATCTCTGATCCACATTTGATCGAAAAGTTGTGTCGTTGGGCAGACTCTAAATTCGACTTTTTTGCGTTTACAAATGGGAATGGGCATAACTATCCTGAAGGCCCCTTTGCTTTGAGGTTTTTTGCAGGAAATAATCAACTAGCTGAAAAAGAAGTCTGGAGCAATACTTCCACATTCTTAAGGGTGGGGATCATAGGGTATGATTATAAAAATCAATTAGAAAAACTCTCAAGTGAAAATGAATCCTTTTTCGATCTTCCGGAGATTTGCTTTTTCCAGCCTACTTTTACACTTGAATTTCAATCTGAAACTATTCATTCCGATATTGAACTCACAGAGGAATTCTGGGAAGAAATAGAAAACACAAAAGTCCCATATTCATCCAATACAGCTTGCTCAGTTTCTCCACAAATCTCTAAAGAAAAATACCTGGAGAAGGTAAAAACGATTCAAAACCACATAGTCGAAGGCAATACCTACGAGTGCAACTTTTGCCAAGCGTTCTCTGGTAATTTTGAAAAGTGGGACCCAATCGCAGCTTACTTTGAGTTGAAAGAACTTTCCCCTATGCCTTTTTCAGCATTATTCAAGGCAAATGAAAAATGGCTCGTTTCAGCTTCTCCAGAGCGATATCTGAAAAGAACGGGAAGTAAAATCATTGCTCAACCCATAAAAGGTACGATCAAACGAGGCAAATCAGAGAAAGAAGACATGGTCAACAGACAAACATTAGCCGGCAGTGAAAAGGAACAAGCTGAAAACTTGATGATCACGGACTTGATGCGAAACGATCTTTCAAAGGTTTCCAAGACCGGATCTGTTTCCGTCACAGAACTTTTCGGCATCTATCCTTTGCCGAGGGTGTTTCAGATGATCAGTACAATAGTATCTGATTTGCAAAGTGAAATACGCTTCTCCGATATCATTCAGGCCTCCTTCCCGATGGGAAGTATGACTGGTGCACCCAAGATCCGAACGATGGAAATCATAGAAAAACTTGAAAGTTTTAAGAGAGGTTGGTTTTCCGGTGCGTTTGGAGTGATTGAAGAAAACGGAGATTTTGATTTTTCAGTAGTCATTCGCAGCATCATCGCCGATTTGGAAGTGAAAAAACTCTATTTTGGAGTCGGCAGTGCAATCACTTATGACGCCAATCCTAATCAAGAATATGAGGAATGTAGTCTCAAAGCTCAAGCAATTCTAGAGGTGCTTCGTGAAAAATGAAAAAGATATATATCCGAATCCGATCAGGAAAATAATCCACGTGGACATGGATGCATTTTATGCGTCGGTAGAGCAACTTGATCATCCTGAATGGCGCGGAAAGCCACTTGTCGTAGGCGGAAATGCAGCTAGAGGCGTAATCGCTGCCGCGAGTTATGAAGCTCGGAAATACGGCGTTTATTCAGCCATGCCTTCGGTTTTAGCCGCTCGAAAATGCCCACAGCTTATTTTCGCTCCTGCGAGATTTGATCGCTATAAGGAGATTTCCATTCAGATTAGAGAAGTTTTCTATGAATACACCGACCTAGTTGAGCCTCTTTCTCTGGATGAGGTATTTATGGACGTCACGGAAAATAAGAAGGGATTAAAATCTGCCATTTTAATTGCCAAGCAAATCAGGCAAAAGATCAAAGAACGAACAGGATTGAATGCCTCAGCTGGTGTTTCTTACAATAAGTTCTTGGCCAAGATTGCATCCGATCTAAACAAACCCAATGGTCAAGCTGTGATTCTTCCTGAGGAAGCCGAGGATTTTTTGGAAAAGCTCCCTATCAAGAAATTTTTTGGAATAGGAAAAGTGACAGCCGAGAAAATGAGTGGATTTGGGATTCACAACGGTAAAGACCTCAAGCAATTTTCACTTCAATACCTCACAAAGAAGTTTGGTAAATCAGGCATACACTATTTCAATATCGTTCGGGGCATTCATCTTTCTGAAGTTCAGCCACATCGAATTCGTAAATCACTCAGTGCAGAAAACACCTTTGAAAAGGATCTTTCAGATATAGAGGAACTATCTGAAGAATTGAAAAAAATCTGCGCTGAGCTTATCAAACGAATCAAAAAATCCGGGATTAAAGGGAGAACGGTCACCTTAAAAATCAAATATTCCGACTTCACTCAACAAACCCGAAGTAAAACCCAGGAGCAATATCCTGACGAAGATCATATCTGGGAAATCGCTCAGGAGCTTTTAATTCAAGAACCTTTCACCAATTCAATTCGCTTACTCGGATTAGGCATATCCAACCTCAACATTATAGAAGAGCACCAGCATTTTGGTGAACAGTTGAGGATTCCTTTTGAAGGATAAGCTTCTACTCAGTCCAGAACTTTATTCAAGCAAACTAGGCTAGCTATTACCGATACAGGAATTAACAAAATAAAAGAATCAGACATCCTGCCATTTTGTCCGCATTTTCGTAATTTCGCCATCCCAAAGAAGGAAAGAAGAAGTACATGAATAATTTGATTGCAGACATTGATATCATCTCAGGGGAAGAAGCACAAGCATGTGACTTCAAAACCACTATAGATGAGAACACCGGAAAAACCAAAAAACTCTACATTGAAAGCTACGGATGTGCGATGAACTTCGCCGATTCCGAAGTGGTAGCTTCGATCATGAAAGAGGGAGGATTCGACACCACTTCTGATTTTTATCAAGCCGATGCTATTTTCCTTAATACTTGCTCCATCCGTGAAAAAGCTGAGCAGACCGTAAGAAAGCGACTCACAGATTTTCAAAGAGCCAAAAGAGCTAAACCTTCACTCACAATCGGAGTTTTGGGCTGCATGGCTGAGCGATTAAAAGAAAAATTGCTTGAGGAAGAAAAACTGGTGGATATTGTGGTTGGTCCTGATGCTTATCGCGACTTACCAAACCTACTTTCAGTTGCTGAAGAGGGTCAAAAAGCAGTAAATACATTTCTTTCTCGTGAGGAAACTTACGCTGACATCTCTCCTGTTCGACTGAATTCCAATGGAATCACAGCATTCATATCTATTATGCGTGGATGTGATAATATGTGTTCCTTTTGCGTAGTACCGTTTACTCGAGGTAGAGAAAGAAGTCGCGATCCACATTCCATAGTGGCTGAAGCTCTAGACCTTTTCTCTAAAGGATACAAGGAAGTGACCTTACTTGGCCAAAATGTCGATAGCTACAAATGGTCTCCTGAGGAGAACAATAAGGCAAGACTGAACAAAAAAGAAGAAGAAGTAAGTACCGTTGTCAATTTTGCCAATTTATTGGAAATGGTAGCATTGGTAGATCCATCTCTAAGAATTAGATTCTCCACTTCTCATCCAAAGGACATAACAGATGAAGTCTTATACACAATGAAGAAGTACGATAACATCTGCAAATACATCCATTTACCAGCGCAAAGCGGGAATTCCCGCGTATTGGAAATGATGAATAGAACCTACGATCGCGAATGGTATTTGGAGCGAGTTTCCAAAATCAAGGAGATCTTGGGAGAAGAATGTGGTATCTCATCCGATATGATCACTGGGTTTTGCACAGAAACTGAAGAAGAGCATCAGGATACACTTTCCTTGATGGACATCGTCAAATTCGATTTTTCCTACATGTTCTTTTATTCTGAAAGACCAGGAACTTTGGCAGCAAAGAAGTATGTCGATGATATTCCAATGGAAGTAAAAAAGAGACGTTTATCTGAGGTCATTAAAAAACAAAGTTCATCTTCCCTAGAAAGAAATAAGCTTGATTTAGGCAAAGAGCAAATAATACTTGTCGAAGGGGCATCTAAAAAATCAGCTGATGAATTCAAAGGAAGAAATTCCGCAAATAAAGTCGTAATCGTCCCAGCTGGAAACTTCTCCAAAGGCGATTACTTAAAGGTAAAAATCACCGATTGCACTCCTGCAACGCTTTTTGGTGAGGTGATTGAAATAAACCCGACTACTAAATGATTACAAATCCGGAAATACAAAGTGTAAAACAACGCTTCGGAATCATCGGAAATAGCCCTTTGTTGAATCACGCGATTCAGGTAGCAATGCAAGCAGCTCCCACCGATATGACTGTGTTGATCACAGGAGAAAGTGGCAGTGGAAAGGAAAGTTTCTCGAAGATAATTCACTCACTAAGCGTAAGAAAGCATGGTAAATTCATTGCCATTAACTGTGGTGCAATTCCAGAAGGAACGATAGACTCAGAACTTTTTGGACATGAAAAAGGCTCCTTCACAGGAGCTCATGAAGCTAGAAAAGGATACTTTGAGGTCACTGATGGCGGCTCTATATTCCTTGATGAAATTGGAGAAATGCCATTGGGAACTCAGGCAAGGCTTCTGAGAGTGTTAGAAAATGGCGAATTCATCAAGGTGGGTTCTTCCAAAGTCTTGAAAACGAATGTCCGAGTGATCACTGCTACCAATGTCAAACTTTTGAAAGCAGTAGAAAAAGGGAAGTTCCGGGAGGACCTTTATTACAGACTAAACACTGTTCCGATTTTTGTCCCACCGTTGAGAGAACGTGGGGAGGATGTAGTTTTACTTTTCAGAAAATTCACCTCGGACTTTTCAGAGAAATATCATGTAAAGCCAATTTCTCTGGATATAGAAGCTCAAGCTGCTTTGATGCGTTATTCATTCCCGGGAAATATTCGTCAGTTAAAGAACATTGCGGAGCAAATCTCTCTTCTGGAAAGCGAAAAGGAAGTAGATGCAGCTACACTTGCGAAGTACCTCCCGTCAGATAATTCTCGTCTTCCGATGGCACTTCCCAACATGTCAAAAAACAGTGATTCATCCGATTTCTCAGAGCGGGATTTACTGTACAAGGTGCTTTTTGATATGAAAAAGGATATGAATGAATTGAAGAAACTCGTCCTGGAGTCGTATCAAAATGGTGGATTAAACCAAACTATCATTCAAAAGCATCAAGGACTTTTTGAAGATATGGATAGCGGATTTGGCTCAAAGGAAAGTACAGAATCGAGTTCCAGTTTCGTTCCTTTAGTGATAGATTCCCAGAAGGCGAATTCGTCCAATGAGGATGACTATGAGGATGATGCCATTGAAGACATTATCCATGAGGAAGATGACAACTCACTTTCGCTTGAAAAAAAAGAAAAGGAGATGATTTTGAGAGCTTTGCGTAAGCATAATAATAAGCGAAAATACGCAGCAAGTGATCTAGGAATATCCGAGCGCACCCTTTATAGAAAGATAAAACAATATGAAATTGACCAATAAGCTCCCTCTATTTGCCTTTGGGTTAGTCTTTTTCTTATTCCAAAGCTGCTCCGTCAAATACAGCTTTACGGGAACAAATATAGATTATGACCAGGTAAAGACATTTACGGTAGAAAACTTCTTTAACGACTCAGGAGGAGGGCCTGCAAACGTAGAGCAAAAATTCACCGAAGCACTGAAGGAGTACTATCAAAGAAACACCCAACTGGAGCTGGTGAGATCAAATGGCAACTTGCAGTTTATGGGGGCAATTACACGATATACTTCGACTCCACAGGCCGCAGTATCTAGCAGTGACCCGAATCTTCCTGATCGTGCTGGAACCATGCGCCTGACGATAAGCATAGAAGTGGAATATATCAACACCACCAATGAGGAGGAAAATCTCAAGAGACCATTTTCCTTCTTCAAAGATTACGACCCAAGGACTACTACTTTATTGGATGTAGAGAATGAACTTGTAGACGAAATTTTCACGAATATTATTCAGGATATCTTCACTGCGACGGTCGCAAACTGGTAATTTGTCTATATTCAAGCCCAAAGAACTTTACACTTGAACGCTGCCCAGTTTTTAGAAATCATCCAAAAAACAAATTCTTTAGATGGTAGTGAGATAGTACAGGTACAGAAGGTTCAGAAAAATTTTCCATATTTTCAGATTCCATATATCCTTGAAGCACGCTATGAATTTCAGAATGAAATAAGCGAAAAATCATCCGCCCTAGCCTATGCAGCGATCACAAGTCCTGATAGAGTTTGGATGAAAACTCAGATCGAAAGGAAAAGAGCAAAAGAAATCTTGCCTGAGGAAGAGAAAAAGGAAGAAGTTGCACAAGGGAACAAGGCAATAGACCTCATAAAGGCTATTAGCAAAAAAGAAGTCAAACTGGAATCGATCAAAGAGATCGAAGCAAACCAAAATATTAAAAACCAAGGCGCAGGTAGCAGGCCGATTATTTACAACTTAAGCGCTGCCACCATGCGCTTAACTATTGTAATTGAGGTAGAATATATCAATACTTCCAATGCAAATGATACTTTAAAAAGACCTTATACGTTTTTCAAAGATTACGATCCCCTAACAACTTCATTTTCTGATATGGAAAGTAAGTTGATAGCCGAGATCGCCATTATCATCCAAGATATTTTCACTTCGACTGTCTCTAGTAATGATTTTACTTATATTCAAGCCAAAAGAACCTATCACGTGAACGCATCCCAATTTTTAGAAATACTCCATAATTCAAATTCGTTAGATCGAGGTCAAATTCTTCAGCTACAAAAAGTGCAGGAGAATTTCCCTTACTTTCAAATCCCTCATGTACTCATCGCACGCTATGAATATCAAAAAGATGGTACAGTATTAACTCCAGCAATGGGATATGCCGCGATCACTAGTCCTGATAGAATTTGGTTGAAAACATTGGTTGAAAAGCCTGGCGAAACACTGGAAGAATTGCAAGAAGTTGTATCGACCCCGGAAGTCAAAACCAAAGAAGAGGCGCCTATTCCAATCAAAGAAGAAGTCCAAAGTCCAGTAAATACTTCGGAGGATATAGCCACACCTGAGCCAGTCAAACCAAAACCTCGAAGAAGAAAGCCTCCAAAAGATGATCTGATGGAGACGATTAAAAGAAAGGAGAAGAAGGAGATTCTTGATGAGAAAAAGAAGCAGCAGATTGATTTGATTAAAGCATTCAGTAAAAAATCAATCAAAATGGCCACTATCAAGGAGATCGAAGCAAACCAAAACACGGAAAATCTGGCAGCTGCCAGCACCAAGATCAACGACAACTTGATCTCAGAGTCTTATGCAAAGATTCTTGCGAACCAAGGAAAGAAGCAATTGGCAATAGAAATTTATGAGAAGTTGGTATTGAAGTTTCCGGATAAAAGGACTTACTTTGCGGACTTGATTGAAAAACTGAAAGATTAACACCCACATTATATGTTTACTTTATTGATTACTATTATCCTAATTCTAGCTGTATTGCTAATCCTAGTTATCCTTGGCCAGAATTCTAAAGGTGGAGTTGGTGCGGCTTTCGGCGGCGGTGCTTCTCAAATCATGGGTGTAACCCGTACCGGAAATGTGCTTGAAAAAGCAACTTGGGTATTAGCGGTTTCCATTCTTGTGCTTTCATTGGCATCTTCTGCTTTCTACTCAGGAGCACAATCTAACCAATTCTCTTCTCCAAACATTGAGAATGCTAAACAGCAAGTGGTAGCTCCTACTTTTGGTGAAGACCAAAGCTTACTTCCTGCAGCTACTGAAGAAACTGCAACTGAGCCTGATACTACTTCAGGAAACTAAGAAGTAAAGTTCTAAGATAGTTCAAGTCTGCTCTTCCAAGGGCAGACTTTTCTTGTTTACGGCCTATTTACATTGAAACAGACTTGAGTAAAAGCCGCTTGCTGATAGGCACCAGTGTTTCTTCGAGTGGAAATTCCTGTTGGCTGTGTATCCTCCAAGTCGCAGGATTGGGCAGCTCCTTGATCTCTCGGATCAAATCCATTTTAATCCTTTCAAGGGTATTCACCAAGCTTCGCTGAAAAACGCCAATCAGCCACATACTGATACTTCTGAACTTTTCCCCGGCAAAATGCAGCAAACTGGATTTGTAGCGATATGCATGAATATCCTGTTTTTTGTCCCGGGACATCAAAATGTAACCTTCTTTATTGTAAATTGGGACGATACCAACTGGCTCAAATTCCAGTTGATCTTCCACATAATCGTAGATCTTCTTTCCTTCCTCGATCTGTGATACGATTTTTGGCAAAGCAAATTCAGTAATCATCGATAGCTCCTTCATCACTCCGTCCTCTCCCACTTTTGATTGGTAATTCAGTTTTCCTTCAATAAAATCTATGGAATCCAGTCGCTTTGGAAAAAGCTCATTCAGCTCAGAACTGTTTGATTTCAATTCATTCAAATCACGGTAATGATCTATCAGGTCGCTGAGAACAGGATAAATTTTCATCTGATTGAAATGCTTGTTTGTTTCCTGCAGATAGGCTAGCAATTGGTACTTTTTATACTCAAAATCAATCAAGCCTTCCGTAATCCAATTTTTTGGCAGGGTTGTCATAGGAAATAGGTTTGGTAATAAATTACAAATTTCTGACAAGTTTGAAAGGTCTTTAGCAAAAATGGCAGTCCTTTCTGCCAAAAAAATCCCAATCCGCGCCCTAATTCCCCACGAATGACAGCCTATTTGTCAGCCTTTCTCCCTAATCCTTCCTTGGCACAGGAAGTGCTATTAGGGAGTTACATTTTAATCTAACCTTAAACAATTTATATTATGTCAAAAGTAAACATCAAACCTCTTGCAGACAGAGTTTTGGTACAACCTGCTGCAGCTGAAGAGAAAACAGCTTCTGGTCTTTATATCCCAGATACAGCTAAGGAAAAGCCACAGAAAGGTACTGTTGTGGCAGTAGGAAATGGTAAAAAAGATGAGCCTTTAACTGTAAAAGTTGGCGATACTGTTTTGTACGGTAAATATTCCGGTACTGAGCTAAGTGTAGAAGGCAGCGATTATCTTATTATGAGAGAGTCTGACATCTTTGCAATCCTTTAATAAATCATCCTTAATCGTTAACTCAAAATAGTAACAATATGTCTAAGCAATTATTTTTCAACACAAGTGCAAGAGATCAACTGAAGAAAGGCGTTGATGCACTTGCTGACGCAGTAAAAGTGACATTGGGACCAAAAGGTCGTAATGTGATTATTGACAAAAAATTCGGTGCACCTACTATCACTAAAGATGGTGTGTCTGTAGCAAAAGAAATCGAATTGGCTGAGCCAATCGAAAACATGGGCGCTCAGTTGGTAAAAGAAGTAGCTTCCAAAACTGCTGATAATGCAGGTGACGGTACTACTACTGCAACTGTACTAGCTCAATCTATC
>TARA_R110002020_G_scaffold200054_2_pt1 | contig 19105 bp, 29 predicted proteins | sample TARA_R110002020 | Tara Oceans TARA_R110002020 (sample SAMEA4396489) | marine metagenome | biome: Westerlies Biome; feature: [MES] marine water layer (ENVO:01000295) within the mesopelagic zone...; material: water (ENVO:00002006), including particulate matter (ENVO:01000060) such... | reverse complement strand
TTTTTTTCATATTTATTAATTTAAGTTTTTATTTACGCAACATTCTATATACAAAGAACGTTATAAAACATTTAAGCCGTGTCTATAAAAACATCTAAGGCTATTTCTGTCATAACAAGTTCGTGTAATTGCAAACTTTCGTCTAATTCTAAATTCTTTCAAGGCTAAGTGTTTTAATAATAATTCTTTACTTTTCATTTCTTATTTATTTAATTTTATTATTAATCTCTTTTACAAATCTTAATTTACTACATGCAAACAACAAGGCGTATAAATTCATACTTGCTTGTTGTTTTAGCTATTATATATTACAGTGTTTTGTTATTTTACACTTTTGTATTTATTGATAGCCTTTTTCCACATCAATAGCTGTGAATAAAATTAAGAGTACTATTTAAAATAGCATTAATTAAAGGTTTCGTCTCCTATTTTATTAATATTTTAAAAACTCTTTTGCACGGGATGACAGATTCGAACTGTCAATGATAAGTATGACCTTATCATTACCATTGAGTACTCATTCAAATCCCGTATTTTAAAAACTCTTTGCTCCACCTTCAGTCTTGTGGGATGTGTAACATCTTTTATAATCACAACTTAATGCTTTAAAGTGTCCTCTCTTTTTTTATAAGGTTTGCTCCTTACAAGACCTATGTTCTTACATCATCATCCAATAAACAACAACTACTCTGAAATGTAGTTTGTAAACTCTATCAGTAGTTTAAGGACTTTATACCTATGGTACGTTAGCTACCATTTGATTACTGTTTATCTTCAAGCAAAGAGTTTGATTTAGTATTGTTCAAGTCTTCACTTGTATCGTTGCGTGATAGTGGGAATTCATCCCAAGATAAATAGAACTTAACTCTAGTGTCTTCACGGTGCGAGTGGTCTAAATCTTATCTATCACGAATAGTATTGTTCAACTCTGCAGTTGTATATGTGGGAAGCTATTAACTCTTCCCGAAGTACCATGAATACTGATAAATTAATTATGTTATTGAGCTGCAGCAAAACCTGCACTATCTTTCTCAAGGATTTGACGCTCAACATTTGTTTGAGATTTACCATAATTAATTGTTTTAGCTATTATATATTACTTTTTAGCTATTATATATTATGGTGTTGAGAATTAATTTGGTAAGAATAGGGCTGAAAGAGGGGTTGTGGGACTATCAATCCCCTAACAATGCCTCTTCCAACCTTGTATTCTATCTACTAACCAATTAATTATCAAACACTTAATTGCATTTGTTGTATTACTATAACATTGTATTTAATCAAAGAATAGCTACTTTGTATTTAGTCAATAGTTGTTGACAGTTGAGTGTTGCCTGTCCTCCGAAGAGGACAAGCAAGCTCAATACTGTTGCTCAGAGTCTGTTACTCAGTTACTGCATCTGTTGCTTGAGACTTAGATTCCTTAAGGAAAATGTCTTTTACATTCAAATCAGTAGTAAAGAAAGTGTTTCTGTAAACAGGCTTTCCTTGATAAGTAATAACCTCCTGAGTAGAAGGGTTAATCTTTGGGTCTTGACGTTTCTTTCCGTCCTTAGATACCCAAGGTTTAAGAGTTTCTTCAATAGCTAATCTACCCTCTTGAGGCCATACACCTCCGTCAACTAGATAATCATCAACAAACTCTAAAGCCTCTTCATTAAGAGTGATGAAAGCTGTACGCTTAGATACTCCTCCTACAATGCTAGTGCCTGTTAAGGCTTTTTGTTGAACTTGAATTACACCTAATCTAGACGCGTTGCCGTCTTTATCAGTTATCATTCTTTCAGTTACTACATTACCACTGTTAGGGTTTGCTACAATAATTACATCTGTGTTCATAATAAGATTATTTTGTGATTAAACTTTATGTTATAGTTGTTAGCTTTGTTCAGGTGCTAACATTAACCTGTTGAGTGATTAGAATATCAATGTCACGTACTGTGAATTCGATACCCTGCCTCCCAAAATGTAAGAAGGGTAGGGGGTGAAGTTGTATTTATCCCTCACTCAACTATGTCTCAAAAAATTTAAAAAAAAAAAAAATAAAAATAAAAATTAATTTACCCTACTGATTTACCCTGAATATAGCCATAAGCCTCACTTCTATTCCAGTAGAAGTATATTATATTATAGGTATGAAAATACATCCCTTCATATCAAAATTAATAGTCACCATATTTTATTTCCACGGTGGATTGGTGAGAAGAGATCAAGTACTCATGCCTAAGATAATGCCATACATAGGATTCATTTATTTCTGGGGAGGTACAATATATTTGTTAGTTGAGTTATTTTTTATTATCTTAGCTAAATGAATGATGAAGAAGAAACTAAAGCACTACACAACTTATACAAAGATAAAGGCTTATCAAACTTTCTGGACATGGTAACTAGCGATATGGATAATGATAAGGAATTCACATGGTATATTCAAGGAAGGAAGAGAGATATATGTAAACCTAGATCTAAAAAGTTTATAAAATGACCTGGAAACAATACTTATCAGAACAAGGATTCATGTACTCAGAACTTAATGGAGATTGGAGAAAAGGTAAAGGATTTGGTCAGAGTGTTAAAGTAGCAATGATAATGAGAGGATTGTTTGAAATCAAAAAGAATGATAAAGTAGTCTTCTCTCACTTCATAGAATCATTTGATGAATTTAAAGATAAAATAAAAGAATTAGAGGTATGAACGACGAACAAGCAAAAGATTTAGTAAGCAATTACATAACAACAACAGGAACAGATCCAACCAGCATAGTATTTGATGAGGCAGGTCAATTTGGAACATCAGGTAACTCAGGACAGATATCAACTAGAGTTCCTTGGGTAGGAGGGACAGGATGGTCAGCTGGTGGTGCATCACAATCATTTAGATTTGATATCATGGAGTTTGAAGAACCTACAATAAAAGCTCAAAAGAAAAGATTAGATCACTTATTAAGGGAAGCTGCAGATTGTAAAAGAATACTTCAGCAACTGCTTGATGAAGAGAATGAAAATAGGACCCCAAGAAGAAAGTTAGGTGAAAGCTTGGAATCTAAATAAAGATAAACTATATTGCACAGCAAATTATAAAATAAGTAATTATGGAATTTTTAAAAAACTTACTGGCAACAGTATTAAACTTCACCACAGGACTAGGTTTCTACGGAATTGGACTATTAGGTGTCGCAACAGCATTAGCATTTTTCTTTGGATGGGGAGCAATTCCAGCAGGCTTCATTGGAGCCTTTGTTTACAAGAATTATGATGCAATTGTGAATTATATTAAAGAAGCAGTTGCATAAAGCAATTAACATTTCGGTTGGTTTATTTTTTTTTTTACTCATCATTAAGATCCCGCTATTTATAGTGGGATTTTTTTGTTTCCCATAAATAATTGTGGTACATTTGGTTTCAAATATACAAGATATGATAATATTCATTAAAGCAGTAATAGTCCTCGGAATGGTCGCATTCCCAATAATAAAAGGACTGCTAAGTGGGGTTGTTTCCTTCCACTGGACAAAAGGATTCGTAATTGGAGTTCACTATAATAGAACTTTTTTTGGAGCTATAATTGGGGATGAAGAAAAAGCATTCCAATTAAACACTCTTTCATTTCATTTAACTTTCTTCACGATATGCATGATATGGTCGCAAGAACGTGAGGACTTAGAAATTCAGAAGTAATGTGAGATTAAAGAAAAATACAAGGAAAGACAAGATATACAGATGCGTAAAGAGATGCAAGCTCTCGTCATGAAAGCACGTATGATGAGTGGAGTTATGATTAAAGATCCAACTAGAAATGCAATATTAAAACCAAACATAGATGCTACCGAAAAGAAAGAAAATGTTAGATGTAACAGAAGAGTATTTGGAAAATGTAATAGACCAAGTTCTTGCAGAAACAATGGAAAAGAAAAAGAAACACGAGCAAGAGTTTCAAATAAAGATGGTCCAAAGATTAATGTTCGGGACACCTGGAAAGCAATCAGGCAAGAAGCAGGAAAAATGGTTAGAGGACTTACAAAAGCAACTGGACAATTCTTCAGCAATAGCTGGAAGCGGATTAAAGCAGCAGCCATCGAAGTCAACTCCTGGTAGAGCTGTGATTAGTGGAACAGATCCATCACCTCTTAAAGGAAGAGGATCAATGGCAGGTATAGGTATAATGGAGCAAATTAATAGAAGTAACGCTCATTTGTACACTAATCAGGTAGGAGGGAAAGCATTTGATGATGAACTTAAAACTCTAGCAAATACAGAGTGGCCAATGACACCTGATGAAGCATTTAAAAAAGAAGAAACATGTCCAAGAAGAAAATTATTTTAACATTATTATTAGCATTCTCACTTTCAACTTACTCTCAAATAATAAGAGGTGGAGACGCAACTGAAGCTCTTAATTCCGTACCGTCAGACTTAACAATAGGAAATCCTTGTGGAGTACCAAGCTTTATGAACATACACTACAATGGAGATTATGTTTTAAGCGGAGACTTACATATGCAAGATGGAATACTAACTATCTATGGATCTTTTAATAAGAATGGATTTGATGTTTACTATGATTGTGATGATGCTGAAATAATCATAGAAGATGAAACATTAAGTATTCAAACAAAACAGATAGAAGATTTCTCTGTATATCCGAATCCTACAAATGGAATCTTCCACGTGAAGACAAGTAAACATTATACTGTTGATGTATATGATATGAATGGTAAGCTTGTAACCAAGACACCAGACTTAAGGAATCTTCCATCTGGAATTTATCTAGCCATGATAACTATAGACGGAATTAGAGAGACTAAAAAAATTATAAGAAGATGAGAAGAGAGATTAGAACATTTTATGTAAGGAATGTAATAGCTGCAGAAGTAATGAAAGAGATTACAGAAGAGTTTCCTTCATTTCTTAAACAAGCAGCAAGCGAAAAAGTAACGCACAATATAAATGTTAAAGCATTAGCAAATATTAACTTCCAGAAAGTTTACGGAAAGGGAGTTATAGAATATATGCGTGAAAGATTTTATAAGAAACCAATTGAGGTTAAAACTAAAAGAAGATCATTGAATATATCACAAAGTTGTGATAGCTAAATTAGGATAGTGCAACATTATGCACTATATTTGCCAAAGTGATATCCATTTACCATTGGATTACTGTTCTGGGCTTATTAGCAGGGACATAGACATCGGATTAGTAGACTAGAATATAGTTGAGGTTTTCTCCGGTAATCACGAAAACAACCTTTCAAACATCATAGAGTGGTGGGATAAATAAAGCAGGTAAAGCTACCCATGTAGGTCAAGAGAACGGACTCTTAAAAATGTAGAAAGGTTTAATTAGGTTTCAAGTAATTGAGATCTGCCAGATTAAACACCTGGCTAGGGATAACTATATCTCTTTCTTAAAAAAGTTATTATTAATAAAGTTGTTTTAATATACATTGTGTCTGTAATAAATTTGCCAGTAATTAATTTTACTGGCTTTTTTTTGCTTTTTATTTTGCTATTTGACTTATAAGTCATACATTAGCTTAAAATAAAATACACAATGACTAACAAATCAGAAGACAAAACAATAGTTAGAGAGCTAGATCCTGCAGCTATCAGCAGAAAATTAAGGATTGCTCCATCTAAGAGAGCAATCTTCAATTTACCAAAGCCTTTACTTCTAAAACACAACGCATTAATCTTTCACAAATCAAGTTCATTATCTTCTACTCAACGTAAGTTGGTTCAGAACAGGGTTACTTATGGAATAGAGCGAGGTGTTATTAAGCCTGAAGAGGTGGCAAAAGAAATTAATTTGTTAAATAGAATGATTCAAGGCGAATTACAAAAAGCAATAGTAGATGGTGATAGCGAGGCTGACAAACAGCAATAGGATAGAAGATAAACTTAAAAGTATATTAGATGATGCCAAGCTTAGAAAGGATGAACACATAGTGATACTTACAGAACAGAGCTTTCACACGAAAGTCTTTAATTTCTTTTTAAAGCACAAAGCAATAGAGGGAACAAAATTAGGAGGAGACACGCTCTTTATGATCAAAGAGATGAGAATAGAATTAAAACCAATAACATATACAATATGATAATAAAATTTGAATATTGTCCGATACTAGGATTAAGGTGGTGCGAAATAAGAGAAGTTGAGGAGTATCAAACAAGAAGAAAAAAAAGAAGAAATGGCAAAAATAGATGAAATAGCTAATGGCTGGAAAAATGTAATCAAATCTAAACTTGGAGTGTCAAGTGAAGAGGACGAGAAGATATTTCAGTCTCGTAGAGCAATATGTAATGAATGTGATAGTAGATCTGAACTAGATAGGTGTTTAGAATGCGGATGTCCATTGGCAGCAAAAACAAGAAGTTTAATTAGTGATTGTCCGTTGGGACGCTGGATAGTATGATGTTCACAATAGAGTTACACGATGAAGTTATTAAGTTTCTGGAAACAACAGGAACAGTTATGTTTTGCAAGAATGGTGTAAAATCATTTGTAGTAAACAATACTGTTTATACAGAAACAGATGTTCCAAACATATTTACAACAAGATTTTTAGAAATAATAATAGATGAAAATTATGGAGAAAAGTAAATATTATACACCAGAATTAGAAGAATTCCATGTAGGGTTTGAGTATGAAATTGAAGACTTAGGAGATGATGGTAGAACTAGAGTTTGGAGACCTCAAATATTTGAAGGAGAAGAGACTAGGACTTATTTTATAGAAGAGCTTAGAAAAGGTGAAATAAGAGTAAAATACACAGACAGAGAGGATATAGAGAGTTTAGGTTGGGAGTTTCACCAACAAAACCACAGTGGATGTTTAAGTTCCTTTTGGAATAAAAAAGATGTTCTTTTAAGACTTACTGTAAGTTATAAAAACTCAATCCCTTATGTAAGTATTTATCATTGTGAGGGTTGGGAAACTCCAGAAATGATAATCAAAAACAAATCAGAATTAAAAAGAATATTAAAACAATTAAATGTATGAGTAGGTTTAAAATAAATAATAATGGTGATTTAATGTATGACCCAGCCTATGATAGTGTCTTAAAAGGAATGGCAGACAATAAATTATTTATTGAAGGTCAAATAGAAATAATGAAACAACAATTAAATATCGATGACAACAATTAAATACGATCAAGAAGTAAGAGATGCAATAATGGAAGGTGTAAATAAACTTGCCAATGCAGTCAAAGTAACATTGGGTCCAAAGGGACGTAATGTAATTGTAGGTAAAAACGGAATAGATCCTAAAGTTACAAAAGATGGGGTTTCTGTAGCTAAAGAAATTGAGATTGAAGATGAGTTAGAAAATATGGGTGCAGTTCTTGTAAAGAGGGTTGCTGAGAAATCAAATGATAGTGCTGGAGATGGAACAACTACAGCTACAGTTCTTACCCAGGCAATATTAAAAGAAGGAATGAAATTGGTAGCTGCAGGATACAATCCAATAGAGATTAAAAGAGGAATTGATAAAGCTACGCAGGCAATAGTTGCTAAGCTTAACGAGTCTGCAATACCAGTGCCACATGGTTCTGAGATGATAGAGCACATTGCTACGGTAAGTGCTAATAATGATCCTGATGTAGGAAGATTAGTTGCAGAGGCTTTTAACAGTATTGGTACTGATGGAGCTGTATCAGTTGAAGCAGGGAGTGGATTTGAAACTGTACTACATAAAGTAGACGGATTACAGTTCGACAGAGGAATGACCTCTACCTACTTCAGTGCCGATCCGGAAAAGGCTGAGGTAAATATGAGAAACCCGCTAATACTTATGGTGGATGGAAAGTTGACAACAACTGAGCAAGTAATGGCTGTACTAGAGCCAGTAATAAAGATGGGTAAACCATTATTAGTAATAGCAGAAGATATCACAGGAAATGCATTGTCAACACTTATCTTAAACAAGATGAGGGGTGGACATGAATTGTGTGCAGTAAAGACACCTGGATTTGGAGATCATAGAAAAGACTTAATAAAAGACATGGCTGTTTTAACAGGTGGTAGTGTCGTTCCAGAAGACATGGTAGCTGATATTACTGAAGAATATTTTGGACAACTTATGGGTACTGCAAATGCAGTGAAAATTGATCAAATGAGTACAGTGATAATGGGCGGGAACGGAATGAAGGAAGAAGTCCAGAAACGTGTAGAAGAAATCAATAGCAATCTAACTAGAACTGACATTACTGAATTTGAGGTAAAGAAATTTGAGGAAAGAAAAGCCAAGTTGTCTGGTGGAGTGGTAGTGATAGAAGTTGGTGCCAATTCAGAAATAGACATGAAAGAAAAGAAGGATAGATTTGATGATGCAAAAGAAGCAGTAATATCAGCACTGGAGGAAGGTGTTGTAATTGGTGGTGGATGTGCGTTGTTAAATTGCAAGGATCTAAAAATAAATGTGAATGGAGGAACTGATGAGAATTGTGGAGTAGCGATAGTAATGAAAGCAATAGAAGCACCATTCAGAACAATATGTGAGAATGCAGGTGTAAGTGCTGATGTAAAACTAGATGGAGTAATGGGAGTAAATCAACTACATAAGTCAGCGTTAAAGAACAAAGGATACGATGCTAAGAATGATAAGTTTGCTGACATGGTAGAGAAAGGAATACTAGATCCTAAGAAGGTAACAAGAATAGCAATAGAGAGTGCTAGTAGCGTAGCGGGAACATTACTAACTACTGCGTGTGCAGTAATACCTAAATAAAATGAGACATGACCAATTAATAACAGAAATAGAAAGACGAGAGTGGTGGAATAAACTGGCACCATTTCCAATTTATGACACAGAAATAATAACAGATTTAAAAAAACTTAATATGCTTACAACAAAAGATGCCAGTAATAGGGTGCCAATAACATATTGCAAAACATGTTTATCCATACATGTAAAAACAGTGGAATTAGAAAATGATCAATCGGTGGATTACTGCGTACCTTGTGGGAATACTGATTTAGAGGAGACTAGCATTGAACAATGGGAGGATCTATATCAGGAAAAATATGGAGAAAGATTTTTAACTGAAAAAAAGAAGAAATAATGGTTTCATATATTTTTAGTCATAAAGAATGGAGTAACAATAAACTAAGTTTAACTTATAGAGACTCAGACTTAAAATATTTGGAAGATATGGCAGGGCGGTATCATACTGATATAGAGAATATGAACAAGATATTCTTAAAGGGATATTACTGTATTAATACTCTTATAACTGGAGTTGAAAAAGAAAATGATTATAAACTAATAGTAAAAGTGAAGTATTATGGCGACAAGTCAAGACATGAACGTAAAGAGAATACTCACCAGCAAAAAATTGATATTTAGATTTTGGCTGGAGTTCCTAAAACCATATCATAAGTTAAGAGCGAAAGAGATAGAAGCACTATCTCTATTGTTGTATTATAGATACGAGCTATCAAGAGAAATATCTAAAGAGGATATAGTTGATATGATATTGTTTTCTACTGAAACAAGAGTTAAGATTCGTGAAGAATTAGGCGGTATGGGGCAGAAAGTATTCAACAACTTATTAACGTCGCTAAGAAAGAAAGGTGTAATAACAAAGGGAAATAAGATACATCATGTGTTAATTCCAAGCATGACTGAAGGTGGGTTTAAATTGGTTTTTAATTTTGAAGTAAAAGATGAGACTAAGTAGGGCAGACAAAATAAAAGCACAGGAAATAGCTGATAAACATGGACTTACACTTGAAGAAGTTAAGTCTATAATAACAGCTCCTTACAGCTTTATTGCAGAGACAACTAGGGAGTTGGTCTTTGAAGATGGATTAACAAAAGAGGAATTTGCTGAAAAAAAGACTAATTTCAACATACCATCAATAGGTAAATTGTATGCCTCTAACTATTTATACAACGAGATCCAGAAGAAAAAAAATAAAAAACATTAGGATAAAAGGTTTATTTTATATATTTTAGCAATAAGTTTAACAATTAAAATTTTAAAATGCAAAGATTAATTAATGCAATTGACAAAGCAACGCGAGCTGGAGTTTACACTTTAGAAGAAACAGCCCAAATCCTACAGGCTATCGACCAAGTAGGTGCAGTAGTTCAACAACACAATGCAGTTCAAGAAAATCAAAAATCACAAGAGCCTATAAAACCTCCAGTTAAAAATACAGAAGTAATTGATGCTCAAGAATTAAAGTCAGAAGAGTAGTATGGAGTCTCTAAAAGCAGGACAAGTCAGTAAGGACTTAGAAAAGATAAAGGATAATGAAGCTAGAGATCTAGGTGTTCAGGACTTTTTTGTTACTAGAGACAAAAAGAAGAGAGGTTCTGACGGGCTAGTGAAAGATTCTTCACAAATTTTAGGAGAGGAAGTGAAAGTGAAGGAAGAATTATATGAGAAATCATTGAAGGTTAATAGCATTCCAGATCATATATACCCCATGTTTGGAGGAGTCTTCTTAACTGCCAGAAGAAACAAACTTCAGGAAAATGGAGTTTACTTACCGACTGCATCATTCGGAAAAGGAAGCGACACAGATATGGATGTAGATTTCTCTGACACACAACTTGTTTTGTCTGCAGGGCCAAATGTTCAACAGGTTGCAAAAGGAATGGAGGTTGTCCTGAATATGGATAGCTTCAAGAAACAATTAAGTCAGACAATGGCTCAAAAGGTAAACAGGGATTTTACTTATGAGATTCCATTACAAATCATAGATGGCGTAGAGTACATTTATGTATCAGAAAGAGATATAAAGTATATATCAAACACAAACGGAGTAATTAAATCAAATAACAAATAACATGTCAAATTTAAAAAAACAAATTCTGGATTTATTAAATACAGCAGAAGAATTAATTGCAGAAGCACCACAAACAATTCAAGTTAGAGGAGCATTAAAGTACTTAAAGCAGGTGCAAGGTTCAATAACCTCAGCAACATTTGAAACACTAGATGGAGCAAGAGTTGCAGTAAAAGCAGATCTAAATCCAGTAGCGGAAACAGAAGTAGTGGAAGAAGTGTCTGAAGGGTCAATTGAAACAGCAAGTGATCAGGGTGCAGAGATTTTAGAAGAAAAAGACTTATTAACGTAATTAAATAGTAAGCAAACAAATAAAACAATTATTAATCGAGCTAAATAAAAGCTCACAAACATTTTAACATTATGAATATTTTAAAAACAGTAAAACAAAAACCAGTCAGTACTTTTTTAGTTGTTATGTCTATAGTAACAGTAGCATGGACTGCTCTAACTACTAATGCTGAATTATTTGGTATTGGATCAAACGTCGTAGCAATAGGTTCTGTAATTCTTACAACAGCTAACGAAATATACAAAGCTTTAAAAGGAGGTCAATAATGAGAAAAATTATATTAATACCACTTATGATTTTGGCATTTTCGTGTGCCAGTGACGATAAAGATTGCACAGTAGAGGCTAGAAGAGTTTATACATCTACAAGAGTTTTAGACTTAAATAGAGATTTAGGAGAAAACTTACTTATTACCAAAGACACTATTTTAGAGGGCGATCAGCTTTGGCGGGCTGTCATTAATAATAATAGTTATAATGTAACTGTAACAGGTAATTTAGTTGCAACAAGCACTGTTATTCAAGATGGTGGTGTGTTAGAAGTAACAGGAAATTTAACAGTGGGTAATGCATTACGCTTTTTTGAAGGTAATGGAATTGTTGATGTAGAGGGCAATGTAATAGTTGGTAATACGGTTGCTGGAATAGGAACTGTAGAACATTGTGGTTTTTTTGATCCACCTTTAGATACAGACAGTACTATTATAATAGAACAAGATTGCGAAACTTTAAGTATTGGTAGCGTGTCAGGTGTTGGTAAAATAGAAAATGTGGCTTGTGATTATTTTGAAACAACGGATTTGCTTCAGGATGAAATAGGAACGTATTACTATAAAAAAATATAACATAAAACTTATTAATAGCAAAAGAAGTGTCACACACTTATGATGATAGCCTTACTTGATTGTAAGGCTATTTTTTTGTATATTGGCGACTTAGGAGATATACATTATGAATTTATTTGAAATAACAAACAATGTGGTGACATTCTCACCACAAGCATTACTGATAGCACCATTCAAAGCTATATGGGATGCAGATGACTCAAAAGATAAGACGCAAGCTGCACTTCAATTGGGTTTTATATACTACATGGCAGATGACAGAAGTGACTTCTTGCACATCTTAGATATTGACGAAAGGATATCTGAGATTAAAAAGTTTCTGGATTTACCAAAAAAATTTACTGGAAAAAGCAAGGAGGTAACTAGAGCTATACATTTCTACGAGAAGTTATCAGAGACAACCAGCACAAAACTACTAGCTAGTACAAGACTAGTACTTCAGAAGATATCAGAGTTCTTAGACAACATTAATATGGATGAAAGGGATACTCGAACAAATAAACCCATTCATGACATTGGTAAGATTACTGCATCAGTACAGAAAGTACCTGCATTAATCAAGGCTGTTAATGAGATTGAGAAAGAGGTTATCAAAGAGAAAGAGTTAAAGGCTCAGAATGGTAACAAGACTAACGCAATGTTTGAAGATATGGGAATGTAATGAGAAAGTTTAATAAACATCAAACAGAATTAACGGAGGAGTTGCTGAGTAAAATGCCTCGCGAAGAGAAGCAAGATTTACTTGATAATATTGATTCAATTCAGTTTATCCAGAACTTAGCGTCTCCAGATAGGAAATACTCTTATGAACTAGAGAGATGGGACAATCCATTATTACCTTTAACATCTGATGATCCTGAAGTTCAGTGCCGTCAATTAGATCCAAATGGAACAATTGCTGTTGACTTAACAAATCCTCATATACTTCAAGGGATGGATTATTTTCGTCCTGCAGCCATACACTTTGAGAAGCATGGTTGTTACACAAAGATATTTCCTAATAAAAATCCAAATTCTGAATACTACAAGTTCTGGGCTGAAGAGGCTAGACGTTGTAGAGAGGGATTCATAAGAGATATAGATGGTGAATGGATACCTGGAGCTTACTATTTCCAGTTAAACTATGCACCATTATTAAGAGCTGAGATAAAGAAAGGAACTAAACAGGCTGACAGGCTTGAAGGTTTTGCATACGTGTATGATGCAGATTACTGGTTCTTTCATTATGTTGAGCAATGTAGGGTTAGAGGTATGCATGGAGCTAATCTTAAACGAAGAGGTTGTGGATACTCAGTAAAAGCATCTAACATGTTAGCCAAGAATTTTGTACTTGGTGATACTACGCGTGCTAAACAAAAAGTAAAATCATTTGCAATTGCTAATGAGAAAGAATACCTGATTAAGGATGGTATCTTAAATAAATTCGTTGGTGTTATTGATTGGTGTGCAGGACATACACCTTGGCCAAGAGTAAGATCCTTGAAAGATTCCCTGAATGATATGCACTGGCGTATGGGACGGAAGGATAATGTGAGAGGAACTGAAGTTGGAATTCTAAATGAGGTGATGGGAGTTACTTTAAAGAATGATCCACAGAAGGCAAGGGGAAAAAGAGGTGCTCTTGTTCTATGGGAGGAAGCTGGTAAATTCAATGACTTCTTAACAGCATGGCAAATCGCTAGACCTTCCGTAGAGGAATCAGGTTTTGCATTTGGATTCATGATGGCGGGTGGTACCGGTGGTGTCGAAGGTGGAGCATTTGAAGGTTTGGAAGAGATTTTCTACAACTCGGCAGGTTATAACATCTATTCCATCCCGAATGTTTTTGACAGGAACACAAATGGAAAAGGCACATGTGCATTCTTCTTTGGAACTTATCTCAACTATCGAGGTAAGATGGATGAAGATGGAAATAGTGATGTTATAGGTGCAATGATTGAGATCAATAAAGAAAGATCTAAAGTAAAATATGGTTCATCTGATCCTAATACAATTGTACAAAAGAAAGCTGAGGAGCCAATTACACCTCAAGAGGCTATTATGCGTACAGAAGGTTCTGCATATCCAGTAGCTGATTTAAGAGATTACTTAGAAGATATAATGCCTAACCTACAAAGATTCACTGATTCACATTGGGTTGGTACATTATCTTATGATGAGAAAGGATATGTTAAATGGAATAATCAAACAGATAGAAAACCAATACGAGACTTTCCTTTTAAAGTAAGAGGAGGGACATCATCTGATGGAGCTATTGAGATATTTGAGATGCCCAATAAAGATAGAGATGGAAATGTATTTAATGGTAGATATATTGCAGGAATTGACCCTATTGATAATGATTATACAGTTGGAGGATCTCTTGCTAGTATTATAGTATTTGACTTATGGACTGATAAGATTGTTGCAGAATATACTGGCCGCCCTCAATTGGCTGATGAGTTTTATGAAACATGTTTAAGATTAACATCATTCTATAACGCTCAGGCAAATTATGAAAATAACTTAAAAGGTTTATTTTCATATTTCTCAAACAATAACGCACTGTATTTGCTTGCTGATACTCCTGAAATATTACGTGATATGGACATTGTAAAGAGTAATCTTTTTGGGAATAGAGCAAAGGGTACAAGAACAACTAAAGAAGTTATAGGGCTTGGGAAAACACTCCAAAGACAATGGATGTTAAGTCCATACGAGGAGGAAAGGTATGATGAAGAAACTGGTGAAACAAAAACAATGACTATTCCAAACCTTAGAAGAATTAGAAGTATTGGTTATATCAAGGAAGCTATTGCTTGGAATCCAGATATAAATACGGATAGATGTTCTGCAATGGACATGGTAATGATCTTGAGAGAGGACAGAGCTAAATACACAAATGCATTTGAAGAAACTAGAGTGGAGAATACTGATACATTTTTTCATGATGATCCATTCTTGGATAATAATTGGAGCAAAGCAATGAACAAGATGGGTAAGTCAATTGACGTGCCAGATATACCAGGATTAGGGTTTTAGCTATAATACTATACGTGAATAACAAGAAAAATATATTAAATTTACACAATAACTAGAAAGATGTCAAAGATTAGAAATTTTCCAAGTCAAAAGAAGTCATTTTCCCAAAAAGGGAAACAATGGCGACGTGACCACTTGGATTGGGCTGACGATAACAGTTATCTGAACAACAGTGCTGTACGAAGAAAACTCAAACAAAAGAAGATTAATCTTAATTTATATAATGGTAAGATAGATGTTAATGATATGAAGCTTATTCTTAATCCAGGTGATTTAGAAAAGTTTTTTGTACCAGATGCAATACAACATTACCCAATTATAACACCAAGAGTCAATGTGCTTGTAGGTGAAGAGAAGAGAAGAAAATTTGATTGGTCTGTACAGATCACAAACCCAGACACTCTTTCTAAGATTAAAGAAGATAAAAAGAAACTAGTTGATGCTAGATTAATGGAAATGCTTCAATCAGATGTATCCGATGAGGAACTTGAACAAGAGTTACAGAAGTATGGAGATTATATAAACTTTGACTATCAAGATGTTCGTGAGAAAAGAGCTAATCTTTTGTTACGCCATTACATTGCTAAGTTAGATATGAAGATTGCATTCCAGCAAGGGTTTAAAGACTCTTTGATAATGGGAGAAGAAATCTACATGTTTGACATTGTAAATGGTGAAGTTATTTTTGAAAAGTTAAATCCACTTAAAGTACATACGTTACGTAGTGGATACTCAAATAAAATAGAAGATTCTGATGTTATCATTTTAGATGACTTCTGGAGTCCAGGTAAAATTCAAGATACATTTTATAATGACTTGAATGATATCGAAACTAAAAAATTAGACGAAGGTGTTTACACTGGTGCTAACACAAACCTAGACGGTGTTACTGAATCTGTTGATGATGTAGAAGGATTAAGAATCTTGCAAAGAGAGTCTTTTGATAGCTATGCTGAATCAACTGGTATTTGGAATAGAACCGGGACGGAAGGGAAAGATACATATACTGATGGATTCGGAAACATTCGTGTGCTAAGAATGTTCTGGAGGTCAATGAAGTGTGTTTACAAAGTAACATACTTCGATGAATTAGGTAAAACTCAAGTTAAGTTTAGAGATGAGAATTACATCCTAGATAAAGCTAAGGGTGAGACAATGGAAAAATTATGGGTTCCTCAATGGTGGAAAGGTGTTAAAATAGGTAAAGATACTTATTTACAAATCAAACCAAGAGAGATCCAATACAATAAAATAGATCAACCAAGTTTCAATTCATGTGGAATTGTTGGTCAAGTTCATAACACAGGAGATGAGGAAGCTGTAACTATGGTAGATAGAGCTAAACCTTTCCAGTACTTATATGATATCTCATGGTACAGAGTTAATGAAGCACTAACAAAATATATGGGGTCTATTGTCGAGCTTGACTTAGCAAAAGTTCCTACTGGATGGTCAGTAACTAAATGGTTATACTTTGCACGTAAGTCAGGTATTTCTGTTGTAGATAGTTTTAAAGAGGGTCAAAAAGGAATGGCAAAGGGAAGACTCGCAGGTTCTGTTGGTAATACAACAGGCAGAGTCCTTGAGCAAAGAGTTGGAGATTTTATCCAAACTCACATCGATATGATGGAATTTGCTAAAGCACAAATGGATGAGATAACTGGTGTTTCAAGGCAACGTCTAGGGCAAGTCGAGAATAGGGAGACTGTCGGTGGTGTAGAAAGAGCAGTTTCTCAATCCAATCACATTACGGAAGAATTATTCACTATGCATGATTATTGCAAGAAGAGATGTTTCCAAATGTTAATCGAGACTGCCAAAATTGCATTAAAAGGTAAGACAGTTAGGTTTTCTTATATAGCTGACGACATGACTCGTCAACTTGCAGAAATTGATGGTGATCAGTTTGCAGAAGAAGAATACGGACTAATGGTTTCTAATGATGATGAAATCAATAGAATGGAACAGAAGTTAGAAGGAATGGTTCAGTTAGGATTACAGAACCAAATGATTTCTTTCTCTACTGCAATCAAAATATATAACTCTCCTTCAATCAGAGAAATTCAAAGACTTATTGAAAAGGATGAGCAACAAATGAAAGAAGGTCAACAGCAACAAGCTGAGGCTGACTCTAAAGAAGCTCAGGCTGCCAGAGAAGAAGCTAAGTTAATTCACGAAGAAGAAACAAGAGTAGATCTTGAGAAATTCAATCGTGAAGATGAGACTAAAAGATATATTGCTGAACTTAATGCTGAAACTTCAAGAATTCAAAAAGAATCTGGAGATAAAGGTGTTGAGAATGATGAAGACTTCAAGAAGTTTGAGTCTGAGTTAGGTCTTAAACGTGAAGCTTTATCTAACGACATGAAAAAGCATAATGATAATATGTCACGCAAAGACAAAGAAATTGCAATCAAAAATAAAATAGCTAATAAGCCAACAATTTCTACCACTAGGTAGATTGTGCTATATTATGAAAAATAATTTTTGAGTTTTAGATACAATAGGGCACTCATTTCTTATTGGTAATTAAACTAAAACAATTATAAAGTAATGAAACAAACACAAAATCAATTTTATGGCAAAGAGAGTGAGTTGCCAAGAGCATTAGCACCTGGTTCTATTTATTTCTCTACAGACACAAAGTCTTTATGGATGTTTGGTTCTGAAGGGATTGCTTTTAAGGTTGTGGGTAAAGATTCGTATTACTCAAAATATGATAATTTATCTGACACAGAAGAGTCTAAGTCAGGAAAATCAGGAAAATATTTAAGAGTTAGTGACGACGAGTCGATAATAGAATACGTTGATGTTGTTGTTCCTGCAGATGGAATAGGTATTTCTGAACAAGCCTTAAACTACTCTAGTTTAAATCCTGGAAATGAAATTGGACTTATTGCTTATGTAGAAGAGTCGGAGGGAACTAAGTGGCTTCCTGGAACCATTGGAGGTTCTTATTACCCTCAAGGTTTTTATATATGGAACGGGTCTTCTTGGGAATCTGATAGAAATGCAATAGCTCAACAATTTCAAACCTTAATAATTCAAATGGAGTCTAAAGTTGATGACGCTGTTTCAGATGGAGTTTTAAGAGGGAGAATAGACGGATCTTGGCAACCAATAGAAGGTTCTGTTGGTGAAGACGGAAAGTCAGCTTATGAAGTTGCTTTAGATAATGGTTTTGTTGGAACAGAGCAAGAATGGTTAGACAGCCTTAAAGGAGATAATGGAGTTGACGGTGTAAATGGAACAAATGGTGTAAATGGAAATGATGGCGATATTGGGCCTACCGGTCCTGCTGGTCAAAAAGGCGATGATGGAGATCAAGGAATACAGGGTGTTCAAGGCCCTGAAGGAGATCAAGGCCCTCCTGGAAATGATGGTTCAAATGGAAATGACGGTAATGACGGCCTGTCTGCTTATGAATTAGCTGTAAACAACGGATTCTCAGGAACTGAATCAGAATGGCTAGATAGTTTGGTAGGTGAGGATGGCACAAACGGAAATAACGGAACAAATGGCACAAACGGTCAAGAAGGTGATAGTGCTTATGATGTTTGGATAAACGAAGGTAATTCAGGAACAGAACAAGACTTTCTAGATTCGTTACAAGGAATACAAGGAATACAAGGTGAGGTTGGTGATACTGGTCCTCAAGGACTAATAGGTAACGAAGGGCCTCAAGGAGAACCAGGAGTTGATGGAGAGAATGGAGTTAATGGGAGTAACGGAGCAGACGGGGCAAATGGAACTAATGGGGTTGATGGAAATGGAATTGTTTCTACTGTAGATAATGGTGACGGAACATTTACAATAAACTTTAGTGACAATACGTCATTTACAACTTCAGACTTTACAGGTGTAAATGGTAATAACGGAATAGATGGTATTGATGGAAATGACGGAACGAATGGAATTGATGGGTTAGGTTTTACGGGTGGCAACTACAATACAGGTTCTGGTGTTGTGACATTCACTTCTAATGATGGATTAGGTTTCGCAACGGGAGATTTAAGAGGTGCTGATGGTGCTGATGGTTCTAACGGTGCGGATGGAAATGACGGTACTAACGGTACTAATGGTACAAATGGAACTGATGGTGCTGATGGTCAAGGTGTTTCAAGAGGAGGTAGTGCAGGTCAAGTATTAGAA
>TARA_R110002020_G_scaffold11361_4_pt1 | contig 19157 bp, 7 predicted proteins | sample TARA_R110002020 | Tara Oceans TARA_R110002020 (sample SAMEA4396489) | marine metagenome | biome: Westerlies Biome; feature: [MES] marine water layer (ENVO:01000295) within the mesopelagic zone...; material: water (ENVO:00002006), including particulate matter (ENVO:01000060) such... | reverse complement strand
TTCTTTCTTTTGATCTTCTGTTATATTTCCTTTTTTAACTTTTTTATCTAGGTATTTTTCTAAATCAGTAAGATCCATTTCGTACTCACCTGTTTTAGGATTCTTAACATACTCCCCTTTAAATTCTTTTACGTTACCCAACCCTTTTACTATATTTTTAGCCGCGTAAGCTTTACCTAAATAAAACTCTGTTTCTACTTGAATTTTATCATTTTTTAAAGTAGCTTCAATAATTTGTTTTCTTCTAGCGCCAGGCTTACCTCTTAGTTGATCTCTTTGCCCGTTTAAATTTTTAATATCATTAACAAGTTTTTCTTTTTGTTTTTCTATGTAATTACTTCCAGCTTTTTCATAAGCACTAGACGCTCCTAAGTTTTGAATTTGTTTAAGCTTATCTCTTTTCTTCTGGTTAATAGCAAACATTTCCTTGACTTCAGCAGCTGTCATATTAGCGACGTTAGCAAACATCTCTGCGTCTTTCATACCCGCCTCTCTCATTAGTTTACGGTTTTCACTTTCCATAAACTCTCTAGTTCCAGCATCTAATAGTTTAAAACCAGATTCTTGATCTGCTTGTAAAGCACCGTTAATTTCAATAATTTGATTTGTTCGTTTTCTATTTGCAAGTATTTCCCCCTGCGTAATAACCTCGCCTCTAAGAGTGTTAAACACATTCATGCTTACAGAAGGGCCTTGGATAGCTAGTGTTGAAAATATTATATTAGCATTGAAGTTGTTATCAATACCATCAAGTAAACTTTTGTTTTGATCTAACACAGTCATATCAACCAAGTTATGACCAACTTGAGTTAGAAACTCCTCTGCATACTCAACAACAACGCCTTTTCCTACTTGCCATGTTGACTTCATAGTATTTGCAATAGTAAGTCTGTTGTTTGTAGGTGAAATTCTATTTAAATTTCTCAGAGTACGCATCGTACCTAAACGCTCAGCATACATAGCAATACCACCATAAGCTATTGACGAAAACGCTTTTTCCATCTCAGTGGCATTTAGCGCTTTTTCATAATAATCTATTTGGTCTAATATTTGAACTCTTTCACCTTTAGTTGTGGCAGACTTAAGAGACTCTTGTAAACCAGCAATGTACTTACCAGCGTTTTTTTGATCAATCTCCATGTGAGTGTACTTTGCACCACCCTCAAGACCAAAAAAAGTACCGCTTAAAATTTTAGTAGCTTTTGGAACGTTCATTCCAGCCCTAATAGCGCCACCATAAGCTAGCGCTGTCGAGATACTAAAAGCGTTATTACTCAAGGCTTGAGACGACCACTGCCCGATGTTATCCCAACCAACATCATCCCAATCGATATCTAAAGGAAGAGAGGCTTGCTTGTAGTTCTGCACGCTTTCGTTATAGCTTATCACACTAGCGTTTAAACCCCTCCAACGATCCATGTGAGCAGTGTTTTGATCCTCTGAAAGAAAGTCTTGAGGATTTACCATTATCTGCTTTAATTTTGTTGGGTCAGCAAAGGCAGAGCCAACTCCTTCTACTTTATCAGCTGCGTAAGCAAAACCTTTAAGCGCTGATGAAACCCAAGCTCCCATTTCAGCCATTCCACTTTCAAAGCTTAAGCTAGTTGCGTTTAGCCAACCGTAATCTAAAGCCAAAGCTTTTGCTATAGTAGTCACCTCACTAACTTTATCAAAGTTATCTACTATTTTATCAAAGCCAGATTGAAGGCTTGCGGCCTCACTAGTTATATCTTCAAAATTAAGATTTTGATCTGATAAAGCTTTCTTATATTCTGCTGATAAATTGTTACCCTCTGCAACTAAATTGTTATATTGTTCTATTTTTTCTTTAGATGAATACTCATCAACCTTTCCAAGAGCGTTTAAAGAAGTACTTATGCGATTGAATTGTGGCTCATACGTCTTGTTGACTTTAATATAGTCATTATACTTAGTGTTCCAATCTTTGGATTTTTTTTTGTACCCATTAAATTTGTGGTTAAAGTAATTTGCTAAAACTTTTTCAGCCGCACTGTCTTGAACCCTAAGTTTCATAATCTCCTCATCAGTAGCTCTATCTCCAAAAAAAACACTAGTTTTACCTAGCTCTTTCTGTTTAGTCTCTTTAGCCTTGTCTATAGCTAACGCATCTATATACTGTTGTAACCAATTTTGACCATCGCCAGTAACACTAGCATCTTCAGGATCAAATATGTTAAATATACCCTCTTGAACTGCTTTTCTAGCATCCGCAACCATATCTTTATGTCCCTTAAAATCAGGTTTAACATCACCTATATCAAGCCTTCCAATATACTGCTCAACTTCCTCTTGTTTAACAACACCGACGATTTGTTTAACTATTTCATCATCCACCCATTTTGAATCAAAAACTTCGCTTTGTTTGTATTGTAAATACTGCTCATATTTTTCTTCTCCAAACCAACTTTTTAAATCATCTTCTTCTGATCTAGCGTATCCTTGAAAAGAAAGTCCACTTCCAACCTTCATTCGTGATTGCTTAAAGTTATCTAAGCTAAAATACTCTTCAGCTAACCTATTTTTAACTTTAATGTGGTTTTTTGTAACACCGTTAGAAATAGCAAGTAAATTTACGTTAAGTTCTTCAGATGTCTCTGGTAAACCCAAAGTGCCAACGTCCAAACCTAACTCCGTAACGATCGGCTCTACTTCTGGAGTCGCACTCGCAGAGCCGTTTGTCTTTCCCGGCTCAGCAGTAAAAGATTTTATATAATTTAACTGCTCTTCAGTTGGGTCTTCACCAGTATACTTTTGATAAAAAGCGTTAATAAACTCTGTTGAATCAGAGTCTAATGCGTAATTTATTTTTGTATCTAGTTCTGCTCCAGTTAAATTAGGAGCATATTTAGAATATAGAGCTCTATACAATTCTTCGTTTTGCATATTTTATTTATATTTTACTATTATCAAGTTTAATTTTTCCAGCTGTTCCAAAAACATTTTGCGCTACTTTGTCGTTGTTCCACTGAGTACCACCAGTAGAAGGGTTTTCAGCCTCATCACCACTTCCAGCTTTTATAATTTTCCAATGTATAACTTTTCCATCTCTACCCACTATGTCTGGTTTATATACATTACCCCATATATCTGTAAACTCTTTACCAGCTTTATATAACTCTGTAACACTTCCATCGTTATTCCAAGCTCCATATTCTGTTAACTTTCCTTTTTCTACCTTTCTACCAACCCAACCGTACTCATCAGTAGCTGGATTATACGCTCTACCTTTTATACCTGCCATCACGTCTTGTTGTTCAAGGTCATCACTATCACTTCCTTCAGGTGGCGTGTAATTGCTTTTATAATGATTATCGTAATATTGTTTTTCTTTATCCACCGCCCAATCAGCAAATAATTCTTTAGAAGTCTCTAGGTTAAAAGCTGGATCATACCTGTTTGTCAAAGCGCTTACTATTCTCTTGTGGTTTTCGTTAAACGCTTCAATCTCTGCAGTTGACAACTTGTTAATTGCAGCAACATCTTTAGCATCAACATCACCGTCAGTATCTCTGTCCCATTTAGCAAATATTTCTCCAATAGGAACATTCTCACCGTTTTCCGTGTAATACATGTTTTTAACAAGTTCTAAAGATATTTCTGCGTGATCTAGCAAATCATTTTTAAATGTTCCAGAACCAGAAGCTAGCTCTATAGTAGAAGCATTCATAAAATCCTCTTCATCAACAATTTCATCTAAATAACCACCTCTAACAGATGTTATAACACTCTCATTATCATAATAACCGTATGAACTGTTTTTACCGTCAATCGCGCCTTTTTTCTGCGCAGCGATAAACCTGTCAGTACCATATACTTTCATTTTTTTATCCATAGCGGGTATACCTTCTTTCATCTGAGCCGAGGTAAATTGTAGACCTGTAGCTGAGTTTATAAAAGTAAATTCACCTCCAATATAATCTACAGTCACATCGTTATTAGCGTCCACGCCTTTAATGTCTAAAAAAGATTGATACGTTGATATGTTTTCAGGGTTTATTCTTTCTTTATTCCAATTGCCTGCGGTGCCAAGTATAGTTTGAAAATCTGATCTAAGATTAACAACCTCACCAACCGATCTTTGTAATTCACCCATTAGTTTCATTCTAGCGTTGTTATTTTCTTCGGTGTCGTTTTTACCATAAGTATTGTAAAGCTTAAACTCTTCTTTTAAGTCCTTAATTCTATCACGCAAAGCATTAACTACTTTTTCCGGCATCGGTTCTTTTTGCGCGTAAAGTTTTTGAAACCCAACATCAGCAATTTTTTGAAACGCCGCGATTTGCTTGTCTCTTCCTATGCGCATTTTCTTATTACCCTCTTTAATGTTACCAATTAGTCCAGTAACCACATCGCCAACCGTTTTTGTTACACTAAGACTACTATCAAACGATGGCTTTAGGTTTGGAGTGTCTACCCCAACTCTACTTAACGCTTCTTTAAAAGATGCTTGTACTAACGTATTGTCTGCTCCCATATTTATATTTGTTTAATTTTTATTCACCAGTGAAATCCATATTCCCAGCTATTGACCCAAGAGTACCTATCGTATTCATTGTGTTTTGTTGTTGAGCAATTTGAGCGTTCATTTGATTTGCTTGAGCTTGTTGTTGTGCTAAGTTAGCACCTGTAGATTGACCCATTTGCATCCCAAGTAAAGTAGCTTGTCTATCCATTTCAGCCTGTTGAACCCATTGCGCTCCCTGCATTTTAGCGGTTTGAGCCTTGTCAGCACCTTGTTGTACTTGAAAAGCGCCCTTGGCTTTTAATGCTTGATTTCTAGTTTCTTGCTGCCCTATTGATGCTGATATTTTTTGAGTTTGCAGATCACCCTGTCTTGCAAGAGCTTGAGCCAAACCTGCTATACCACTACTACCAGCCGCGCCTCTAAGACCTTGCATTATATTAGCTCTTTGTTGAGAACCTTGCTGAGCTTGAAATTGAGCTTGTTGTTGGTTCACGGTTAGATCTTCATATACATTTTCTTGAAACTGGTTTCTCATTCCTGCAAATGGATTCTTAAAATCCATTTTTTTATATTCTGCTTTTTGAGCATCTAACTTTGCTGTTTCCGCGTTTGCTCTTGTTTCAGCGGCGGTAAATTGTTCGTCAGCCGCATCTCTATTATTCTTAGCTTGAACCCCACCAATAACACCACCAATTATAGTAGCTCCAGCCATAGCAATCATTCCATAAGTTCTTTGTATTACAGCGCTAGGGCACATCATGTTATTTATATTCATTTTTTTTCTTTTAAATATTCTTTGTATTCATCCCAACTAAACACCACGTTCATTTTTGCTAATTTATCTAAATCCTGCGTATTTGTAGGGTTTGCATGCACTGTTACTATTACGCAGTCTTCAATTGCATATACTATTCTTTTTGCTCCTTGTGGTGATATTATGTAGCAAGGTGCAACAAACTCTTCAACACCATTTTCTTTTGACGATGCTAGTAATCCAGATAGTAAAAAAAACCCATAACTACGCTTGTGTATTGCTGAAAAACCCAGTTGACCTTTTTTCATTTTCATTTCTCTAATATAAACACCCTCTGGAAAAGAATGTTTATACTCCCACATATCAGGATAGATTAACTCACTACCATTGCCAACTACAATATCAACTCCATCTGCAACACTAGTTAAATAATCTTCTATTTTTTTAACTTTGTTTTTCCAAGACTTAGCAGGTACATTATCGAATATTTTTTCTAATTCATTTTTAGACATAATTTAATTTAATTTATATCTAAATAGTCACAGTTTTGCTTGTTTTTTTACTATTAAGCTGAAGTAGAAAGTAGTTTATCAACATCAAACCTTAAAATTTGACTAGCGTTACCCGCTTTATTTATCCGTATGTTACCAGTTATAGTGGCTACTCTACTTGTGTTTTCTACAGTAAGTATAGTACCGTTTTCTAAAGTTTGAGCGGCATCCATAGTCCAATCCCCAGTTCCAGTTGCGCCACCACCCGCTGTTATAAGTGGATTTTGTAACGCGGGGTTAATACCAACACCCGAAACTCTAGACACGTTGTTAATAACACCCTCTTTACTGTTAACATCTATATCAGCAGAGCTTCCACCAGCAGAAGCCTCTCTAGTTGTTGTTGTTGGTGGTGTTAATGTTATTTCTAAATCTGTAAACTGAATATCCCAACCATAAAGCCTTAGCGCTTCACTCTCTCCGTAACCACCAATTTTCATTGCGGTTCCACCTAAGCTTAATGGTAGTTGGTTGCTAAAGGTAATATCACCAGCTTGAGTTGTAACTAAACCTTTTACAACTGTTGGTTTTAAACCTTTAGTACTCACTGCTGGCAGTATTTTACTAACCCTTGTGCGTTCTTCTTTCGTGCCTAATGAGGTGGTTGTTTTATCGCTGTAAGCCTTTACCGTGGTGTTAGCTGGGACATTAGTGCCCGGCGCTAATATCATACCTTCTTGAATTAAATTAACAAAATTATTAACCGGCCAACTGTGATTTACTTGATTACTAAAACTTAAAGTTACGCCATCAGCAATAGCAACAGCCGAAGATATAGAGAAAACATTTGTAGAGTCTAAAGAAACAACTGTAAACACGCCGGCGTTGAGAGCCGCGTTACCCGTGACCCTATCTCCAACGGCCATTTTAGTTGCTACGGCAGAATCCATGGTTACAGCCACAGCCGATGCGTCTCTAGCTCCATTAACAGTGTCTGTACCCGTTACATCAGGATATATATTTTCTCCTTGTAGAGTAGCTGGCTCAGATGCAAGCGTGGGTTGTATAAAAGATAAAACATCTTCTTCTAAAGGCTGCTTTAAAATTCTAAATGCAGCTGTTGGTGCCGCTGTGGTTGTAAACGAAAAAGCAGTATCTTCTTTTTCTTTATATCTATCAATCTCAACGCTTGTAGTTCCCATTGTAGCGGTAATATCACCGCTTGCTGAATAACCTGATAACGTTAGCGTTAACATACTATTGTATTGATATATAACTTTTTGTAACAACAAAGAATTAGATCCAATAGAACCGTTTAAATCAATACTGTTATCTCCAAAACGTTTTTCAATGTAAGAAATGTGCTTGGTACCTGGTTTAGCGTGTAAAAAAACATCGTACTGGTCATCGCTTCCAGACGCTGGAAATACTACTTCGTTTATATAAGAACCGCCGTATAACTCTTCATCTAAAAATGAGCGTGTTGAGGCAAAGGTTTTTGTGTAAAAATTATAATAGTTACCAGCAGCGTTTTTTATCTCTAAAATAAAGCTAGCACCATGATCTCCAATAATTTCCAAGGATCTTGTTTCTGTTGTAGCGGTTAAATCAGCTAAATTTAATTTAAATTTTGTTATAACCTTTTCTAATCTATCACCATACGTTTCTTGAAACACAGCTTCTGTAATGTAACCACCACTTGGTGTGAGCACCCAACCGTCAATCTTTTTATTACCACGCTTTGTTACTTTTTTTATAATACCTCCAGGATTACCTACTTTATGTGTGCTTGTAGTTGGTGGCGCTACATCAGCAGGATCACCACAACACAAAACCAACATATTATCAGCAAATAGCTGCTGAGCTTCTAGCAACTGTACATCGTAAGCTGACAACGACGTGTCACTATACGCTTGTTGTCCCCATGCATTATACATGTCTTGCCAGTATTGGCATTCGTTACCCGTGTTTTCAGACGCGAGATAACCGCTCCACATATCTTGAACAAATGTATCAAAAAAATTCTGAGCTGCTACCGAGCCACTTGGAAAAGAATTTAAAAGAGGATATAAATTATCACTAGCTTCTTGTGTTATGTCGTTAAGATCACACGGTAAACTACTACCAGGGCAACTTGGAGAGCTAGCAGCATCTTGAGCTGCTAACGATGACATGCTAGATGGTATTAGTGTATGGCTAGAAAGATCAAATTTATAAGTTTGGTTAGACACTCCAGACCCTAAAGCCCTTGTGTAAACGTCGTCACCATTAGACCACATAGAAAAAGCGGTACCTCCTGTCGGCCACCAATGAGTTCCTAAATCAACTGCTTGTGGAATTGTTCCACTAGGAACACCTTGTGGTGCTTTGAAATGTCTTACGTAAGCTCCAGAACCAACACCAAAACTACCTACAAAACTATTATCAGAAGGTATGTATACTAAATCCCCAGCTATTTGATGGGGTGTTTGGAATGAAGGCGCTAGATAAAGCGGTGTGCCTGGCGGCGTGTTAATACCTGGTATACCTACTTTTGTTAACCAAAGCCCACCCATGTTGAGTGGTATGGGAGAGCTAGAACCGCTTTGAGAGTTGTACCATTGTAACGAGAGGTTATTCCACACGGCGCTACCCAGAACTAAAACATCGCTATCACCTGCCGTATATGCGTAGCACATACCGCTCCCGCCTATCCAATGACTTACACTCATGTTGTGCATCGATGAAAATGGATAAGGTATATCTCTCACCAAAGAGACACTGCAGTCTGATGCTAGGTTAAAATGATGTATAGTTCTTCCTGCAAAAACACCATATTGAAAATGCTGTTTTAGTTGATAAATATTTTGTCCATTTTTAGCAAGCTCCCCACCTTCCCATCCAGCTTGTTGCCAGCCCAAAGCTCTAGTATGAGTGTTTGACATAGAATTAAAAACCCAACCATATTCTGTAACAACGTTCATACAATTGCTACAGTCAAAGTTTGCGGGATCTACGTACACAGAATTAGCAGAAGGCGAGGGTGGAGTCGTGGGGTTTAGTGGGTATTTTTGTGGAGTTTTTTCAAGAGGCATAGAATTACCACCACCTAGCCTAGCATGATCAGCATCAGACATCAACGTACCGTCTGGCATGTAGTGAAACCCATCAGGTGCAGTTTGACCTTGAGCGTTTCTTCTATTTATCTCTACTTCATTAGACTCGTTAGGATTAGCAAGTCTTGGCCCGCCAAAATCATAAGGACCTGTTAACTCTTCGTTAGTCATACAATTACAGTGTCTTTGGCTCCAATAATATCCCGGAGCGCAAGACATTTGTTGCACGCAGGGTTCTCTTTGAGGATTCATTATAGGATCATCTGTCCCCATAACCCTTTGTTGTGCGTTCATTTCACTGTCAGCCATTAAAGATCCATCTGGCATATAGTGGAAACCAGGTGGCGCCGCGATTCTTTGTGGCGAGCTTGATGAACTTGATGAATCTCCGTTGTGATATGACATTATTTATTTTTTTATTTTACTTTTAGTAATTTGACCTATTTTGACTGTTATTAGTACCCGTTTGATTAGGGTTAGACATACGTCCAAAAGAATCAGGGATTGGAGCTTCATAACAGTGCTGCTGACTACATTGATACCAACTCCAACAACTTGATGGTGGCGTGTTTCCGTTGTAAGTTGATGAGTAAACGCATTTAGGTCCACCACCCATACCCATACCCATCTCACAGGTATAACACTTTTTGATTGCTTTACCTGTTAACGGCTCTCTAGTTTCGTCTGGCACGGTCATTCTAGCAAAAGGCCCGTTTTCATCAGGTTGACACTCGCAGTCAAAATCATTCCAAACAAAGCCTTGCTCACACATTCTACCGTAACTACCACAACCCCACGTGTTATTTATTTTGCTTTTAGAAGCTATTTCATCTGAAGTACCACCCGTGTCATATCTGTCAAAAGGACCAAAATCCCCATCATTGGTACAACTATTATTACACTGCCACCAGCTCAAACAGTTGCCAGGTCTAGCACCGCTTGCTGTTGAGGTCCATTGGCACCCAACCCTGCCAGTTCCTCTTGATTCACACGTGTAACACTTTGCTATTTCTGCCATACTATTATTTTTTTAATTCTTATTTTATTATTTACTGCTCTCTGTTATTTCTGATCCAACACTAAAAAGCTCTATCTCACAATCCGATTCGTTAACAAGCTCTACGTGTGCATAGTAGCCTAACAAACTAGTGGTGTTTATTTTTTTGTTTTTAGCAAAAGATATATAGTCTCCTAGCACAGGAGTGGTTACGAGCGAGTCGTTATACTGCACTATTATAGTATTGTCGTCAATAAATACTATTTTTCCAAAAAACTTAGTATTAACTACGTCACCTTCGTTAAACCCACCAAGAGAGCTACCCCCAGTAGTGACATAAATATCGTCTCCAATCTGAGCAGATACATTTATATTACTAAAATCAAGCTGCACTTGTTGTATTGGCATAATTTATTATATAGTTTAAGTTAATTTATTAATTTCTAATCATTACGCACCGCTGCCGCTAGAACAATTCTGGGCACAATCTTGCTGCGCAGTAATTCCCGTGTATGTACCGCACCCAACATAGGTGGTTGTACCTGGAATAAATCCACACAAGGTTGGTTGATAACAACCTGAATTAGGAAGACAATTCCACCCAGTACCAGAATCTTGTTGATCTGGACACATTAAAGAATACACACACGAGAAGTCATCTAGCGTTGCGGTTGGATCATGATTACAAGCATTAATATCTGTACAACCTGGAAACAACGGAGCACAAGAATCGTTATCAAAGTCCGCAGCAGCAACATAGTTATATAAGTAATTTCCGTTCGCATCTACAGAACTGTCAGTACAACCTCCAGTCATAGTTTCAAGATTTGTCAATGGACAAAAAGAACCATCAATAGCAAACGCAGTAGTGGTGTCTGCGTATATTTTAATATAAGTGTCACCAGTGTTAGCTAAAGCGCTCATGTCAGTGGCAGTTATAATCTGTCCCCACATATAATCAAAAAGAGGAGCTCCTATATTAGTAAGCGAAGTTGTTATACTTCCCCCGGTTATTGTGTCTGTATCATAAGTTAACGTTACAACAAGGTCTCCAGGCGTAGCAAACGTTGTGGCTGCAGCGTCAATACTAAGCACGTAGCCGTCAGAAGACGTATAAGAAGAATTTACTATTGGGCAGTTATAAGTATCACAAGAGCCATCATCAAATGTTGCAAACGCGTTGTAGTTAGCCGCCGCGGGCGTACCATCATTGTTAAGAGTACCATCTGTACAACCAGAAATTACACCATCAGTTGACGCTTGTATTATACTAGTTCCACTAGTAGTGTTGTCACAAGTTGCAATTATCGTTACTTGATACACTGTGCTTGATGAAAGCCCAGCTATAGTGTAGGTAGAAGCCGTCCCACTAAGCGGGTTAATAGTGTGAGTGCTCCAAGTTGACGTACCCAGAACTCTCCACTTTATCTCAGCAGTCAACACTGTAGCAGTGTTAGGCGAAACGGAAAGCGATGGATCAATAGTCACATCTATTGTAGTGTTTGTTTCGTTACCTAAAGACCAAGTGTTGTCTAAATCACAGTATACGCAAGAACCATCATCTTGAATAAATGGAGTAGGACCAACATAGTTATCAGCAGTTACATCCGTGCATCCAGGGTTTGCAGGATAAGTACAAGTAACGCCATCGTCATAAGTAACGCCATCAGTACAAGTTACTAAAGAACCAGGACTCGCTACTGGGTTACAACCGTAGTTTTGTGCGGCATATTGAAGACACCCAGGTATTATGCAATTAGAGTTATCTGCCCATGTACTACCAGGGGGTGTAGTAGGACTAAAGTTGTCCGCGTAAGAAATATCACAACCTATATCCCAAACACACAAACCACTATCTATAGTTGCTGATGGATCATAATTAGAGGCTTGGTAGCCACCATAGGTAGATGCAAACGTTCCTGCTCCCGTATTATCGTACATACCGGTACCACTATCTGTACAACCCACGTCTAAACAGCTTCCATCGTCTATCATACCATAAGCACCAACTACAAAAGGTACATAACTCAACGCTTCTGGAGGGAAAGGTTGACCTTGGTCTGGCCCGTGTAAAACCCCAAGCCCATAATAACTAGAGTATTGATTTGTACATCCAGACCACTTGCAATAACCTGGGTCTGCATTAGCTGGTGGATTAAACCACGTATAATTATAAGCAGATTCCTCTGTACATCCATATTCAACGTCTACACAAGAACCATCATCAGTATTAGCTGAAGGATCATAATTAAAAGAACCTTGAAGAAAAGCCCCACTAACACCGTTGCAGAAATTAGGTGGATTTTGTGATTCCCACCAACTCCCACAATCTGTACAACCTAATACCATTGAAATACAAGAACCATCGTCTACTATACTGTTTCCGCTGTTATAAGTGTAAGCAACCGCGGGAAACGTGGTAGTGTTAAGAGCGGTAAGATCTGTACAACCATTCCAAAGACAAGAACCATCATCTAAAGTTTGCACAGCGTTGTAGTTAGAAGCAGTTGGCTCTATACACCCATAAGTATAAGGCTGACAAGATCCATCATCAACATTAGCTGCTGGGTTATAATTAGCTTGAGTTTCATCCATACAACCTTCAATAACTAGAACACTCACAGGTGATTCTGTTAATACACCTAAACCTTGCATTGCAAAGCTAGATTCATCAAACACGTTGCTTGTTATTATTCCGCAGTTGTTTATTGATATATTATCACCTTTTATGTAATTAAACCATTTTCCTTCTTTTTCTATAAACTCATCAACCGTACCGCCCTCTTTATCTGTTTCAATTCTTTGAACATACCAACCGTCTTTAGGCGCTAAGTTGTAATAGTCGTTATCTTGAAGATTTTCAACAACCCTCGACTTGCTACCCTCATAACTTAACGTGTGAAAAGATTTTACAATACTAGGGAAATCATTTAAATAAAAACTTATAGATGACGCTCTTGGTGTTCCATAAAACTGGTTTCTAGGGATAGTTGTTCCACTATCATCAACCTCTAAATGATGCCTCCAAACATAACCATTATTAAAAGTATAATATTTATTTGCGCAACTAATTGCGTTTTCAGGTGTAAATGATTTAAAACTTACCCAACCTTTAACGTCTTCTCTAAAGGTTAGTGTTTCAGGCTTGTCTGTGCTTGGTGACGTTGCTTCTGACTTAAACAGCGTTAGGTTGTACTCGCTTTTATAATCGTCATAACTACCTACGACATTGTCAGTTGGTCTAACTAAATTAAAGTGATCTCTAAACCAATCTTTCATACCTGCGTCTGATATAGGAGTTAACCCGTCTCTAGACAACCTTACAACAGCGCCTCTAACTTTATCTGTAAAGTAAGCTCTGTAGGATTCCGATGCAAATGATTCTGGATTTTTAGATATACCAAACTCACCAATAAAAGGTACTGTTTGGCCTAATACGTTTCCAGTAGCTGTTAACTGAATATTTCCATCAGCGTTAAATACAGCGTCTTTATTTGCTAATATTTTTAAAACCTTGTCTTCGCAAAGAGTAATTAAGTCTGTATTTCTAGAGTGTAGTTTTTGAATACTGCCATATATAGGGTTTACGTCTTTAGTAATTTTTTCTGCAGCAATAAATTGATTTAAACTATTAACTCCAGAGGTAGAGTTATATAATCCAGAGTATATTAAACCATATTTTCTATGCTCCTCTTCGTAGTCTTTTTCAAGAACTGTTGAAACCTTAACTCCTTTACCAATTATATCTGAATTAAAGGTATCGGATATTCTATCTGATTCTACACCATTACCAAAAGCAAAGCAATTGTGCCAAGATAACCCAAAACCACTTTTGTAAATATTAGACTCAACCTGTATTTCGTTAACAGTTGGAATTCCATTAACAACAACAGTAACATAACTACCGTCTAGGTTGGTAAGCTGAATTACGTCGCCAGCAACAAGAGTATTACCATGAGGTTGTGACAAATATATAGTGTTATTTATCCAAAGCTGAATTGTTGTTTGACTAGGTATAACAGCGAGCGCGTTGCAATTATAACAACTCACCCCACTACCCGCTGGGGCAACCTGTAAGTGATTGTTATCTTTAAATAAATTCACCGGATAACTCTTAGATGCCTCGTAGTACAACTCTAGGTCTATAGGGTCAGTTGGTATTGTCTCCCATATAGCGGGGTTGTAAGACGCCTCGTATTCTTCCGACCCAATGCTTACGCTACTGTATATTGACCAATTTATAATTCCGCCTTCAACTTCTTCTGAAGCCGCGTAAACACCGGAACCTGCAGATGGAATATCGTTAACATTACCACCAGCCACATCGTGCTGCATGGTTTTTACGCCCTGGTAAGATGTATTGAAAAGGTTTTCAGTATAAGTATTTTGAGTTGGAATATAACCAAGTCTAGTTGAGCCATCAACGTTAGTCCATATATTAAAGTCTATAGGATTAGGAAGAGTATTACCGGTAACGTTGGAAGCCGAGTCAACTTCATCATAAAAAGCACCGCTTATCACCGGGCAATCTGTCTTAACGTTAGCTTGTGTTGTTGGAAGAGTAGTAATACCAAACTGGTCATTATAACAACCACTCTGAGAATTATCAACACCAATTTGACTGTAGTCATTGTAACCCGGGAAGTCATGGCTATCATTTAATTGATCTTCAGCAGCCTCGTAACTTGGTGGGTAAAACTTATATTTTCTAGCATATACCGGTACGCCATTACAACAATGGTCACCAGAAAAAGCTATGCCTAAGTTATTGTTCTCATCCGGAGTTCCACCTGCTAATATATATTCAATTGGTGTTATTATACCTTGATCTTGAACCGTAGTACCAATAGGTTGATCTAACAACAACTCATACCTTACCCTCCATAATCCAGGGGTAGTATTGTAACTCATAAGTCCATTACTACCTAACATAGCGTATATTTCGGGACCAGGACAGTTGGAATCGTCGGGTATATTTGCAATCTCTTCAACTATTCTATAGTCTATGATTTTATACTTAATCATTCCTGGGTCTCCATTAAAAGAAATGTAAGATCCACCTGCTGTTAAGAAATCATGAGTTTCAATGTTAGCATTAAATTGAAAATCTAAACCAGGTTGTGAGCTCGAGGTAGGTATATAATCTGGACCAACGTAAGATATGTCGATTCTTCTACTTCCTAATCTAGCACCAACTCCAGGTGTGTTTCTATGACCTCTATAGGGTGCATTAGAAACATCTGGATCTGCAGATGGACCATCAAAATTATTAAAACCGTAAGGAGTGCCGCTAGCGTTATTAGCTGGAGTTGCATAGTATTCTTCAACTCCATTAATCCAGTTTTTTTCTGGAAAAAACCAAGTTGGCTCCATGTCAATAAACCAATTATCATCTTGACCCATAGTTTCCCAAAAGCCACTACTCACACCATTATAACCACTTGCTCTACCAACAAAGTGAACATGCCAAGAATAATTATAAGGCGAAACAGTGTTATTAGGTATGCATGAAGAAACTTGAACGCTACCAGCGTTAAAATTTCCATTAAAAGCACCCAGCATAAAAGGGTAAGCTTTAGGGAATATATTTACAGGCCTATCATTCCCTTGGATATCTTTTCCGTGTGACCATGTTGATACGTTTTGCGAATAAGCCCATATAGAGTTAGAGTCAGTATACTTTGGATTTTGAAAAGATTCATCGGATCTGTATTCGCCTTGAGCACCGACATTATACCCATTATAATCCCACCAAGCAGAATTACTTACGCTAGTGGGAAATTCCCAACCACCACTCGTAGTGGTGTTACCGTATACCTCATAATCACCTTTACTACCTAAACTACCTATATCGTAAGTACCAGTACCGTAAGCGCTCATGCGGTCTTCTCGATGCCAATGACCATCATAGCGTAAAAACCTTGGGGTTAACATCCCAACAACGTTGTGTCCAGCGTCAAAATCGTATGTTAAAATAGTTTGTTCTAAATTTAAATCTTTAAGAATTTTTACAAAAAACCTACCATCAAACTGTGCGTATGGAGTGTCTACGCTTCTGGCTATTTCTAAAGCGGCACCACTAACAAAAGCACCACCAACATTAAAAAAATCTATATCATCTTGAAACCCACTATGAACTCTTACTTTAAGTGGTGTTGTAGCGATTACTCCTGTGTTATCCATGTAATCATCCATAGTTGATACTTCGTACCAATTTGAATATTGTTGAGGCGTGGTAGTTTTACGAAATCTAATCCACAACCTTTTATCCACCATTTGAGAGTCTCTCCAGTCTTCAAAAGCGTGTATTAAAGAACTAGATGAACTAGTTAAAGCCGCAGGATCTATAGATATAGATGCCGAGCCTGCTATTGGAGGAGAACTACCTAACAACGAGGTAGAAGCATGATCTTCTATTCCGTATGATACTTTTGCAGATTTAACATAATCAGGAACCTCGTTTGATATAGCTATAACTTTGTATTCCGAGGTGTCCTCAATAGCAAAATTGCTATTAATATTCTTTTTTAATATTATAGTGTCTTCTTCCGTAAGTTTGTTTCTATCTAATGACGGGAAACTTAACCAAATATTTCCATCTTCAGCATCATACCACCTATCCATCGCTAAATTGTAATACTGTGTAGAGGGTTCTTTTATAAAAAAGCGAAAAGATTCCGCCCAATCTGGTGGATTGCTTAAATTTTTAATTTCTAATAAATTTGAGTTTTTTGCCTCTTCTTTAGGAACTTTTAAAGTAGATTGACTACTTGTCATGACAGGAGATTGTCTACCATATTTATCTTCAAAAACCACTCCAACTTGGTATTCTCTTAGTGATTTTATTGACTTTAAAGGTGTTACAAGGTTAGGATTCCAGTTGTGAGGGAAATTTACCGCCTCAGGCACTGGGGCGCCATCTTGAGCAATGTTATGTTCGACTAAGTTTATATCAAACTTAGCGCTAGCGTCTTCGCTTAATATCGTGTAGTTTTGTTTGTAATTACCGTAAACAATTCTACTGCCAGTAACCTCTTGTGCTCTAGCTATTTTTGGAACATTATCGTAATGTCTTAGTATTTGGTTTTCAGCAACCACAGCGTGTATAAGTTCTGAATCCACAACGTAAGAATCGCTCTGCCACTGATAAGTACCATCATCAGGCTTTAGTTGATCAACAAGATATATGTTTGATGATCCGGATTCTTTATACAGTATATCCACCTGAACTACGCCATGCGGAATATTATCTGGCACAATATTTGATAACGTAAGCTGCTTTAAATGATTTTGCATCCCAACGTTTTGTCCTTTTTTTGGTTGATAATCCCAACTTAACGGAACAAAAGCAACCTGTGTAAATGGAGAGAAAGCAGAATATTCATTGTCTTGGTATTTGTATCTAACAGCAAATTTTGGAAATTTAAACTTGAGTATTCTTTCGTTGTTGTATAGTTTTAAGTCAATTAAAAACCTGGTTGGACCTAAAGGTGTTGAAGTGCTTATAGATACTATTTCTAAGTCAATTAATGTGGTAAACACCCCGTTTGCATCCGGAGTTCCAGATATGTATGTGCCAACAACGTTTACCGTAACAGTAGGTTGTCTAAGAGGAAACGATAAGCTTGATTGTTCATCAGGCAAAATCTCAAGAGACATTACGTCCCCAATTTCAACATCAAGATTGTTAGCAGTGCCAGGCAGAAGTCCATTTGTAACACTATGTAGTATTGGCACGCCAAATAACGTGTCTCCTGGAATTAATAACTCACCAGGGTTATTAGCAACGTCTTCAAAAGAAATCTCACATTCACCCATTGTGGCGCTAGCCGTTGGTTTAGTAGACTCCAACATCATACTTGGAGCCATTTTAGGTTTTTCTTTTATAACTGTTATGTGTTTTTCTTGCGCAGGTGTACCCGCACCTGTTATACTATTTATAAAAGTAGTGTGTGTAAAAGCGTCAAAGGTTCCAGCTATAGATCTAGGTATATTTATTTTTTTAGGCTCTGAACCTATTAATTCACCATTTGAATCGTAGTGTCCATCGATCCAAAATAACATGTCATCAACTATGTTTATCCCAGTTATTAAGTTTTTTGAAGTAAACCCAAGTATTGTATTAAAATCAGCACTTCCATTGTTAGTGAAAAATAACTTTGTGTTGTCAAAGTGGTATGAAGTTACACTGTTGTCTAACCAAGTTAAATCTCCAAATAAAGTAATTGTGTTTGTTCCCGCGTCTATACTTATGATATAGTTGCTTGACACTTCAATAGGCGAGCCACTGCTATCAAACCCAAAAGCTATTAACTGCATACCTGAACTAAGGTCACTAACTGAGTGTTGACTAGGAAGAGTTATAGTTCCCGCTGTTGAGTTCCAACTGATATTAGTTCCAGCTTGAGATATAGTATAAGCAGGAGCGCTTATCGCCACGAAAACTGGGGTTATTATTTCGTTTTTATATTGAAATATAATGTCTCTTGAAACTGAGTTGGCTCCTTGTGGAGATAAAAAAGTAAATGGAGTGGAATCCACATCTTCCCCGCCAGATTTAACAAGATAATAAAAGGCGTCGTTTTTCTCATCAACAACAGACCCTACGCATACTGAATCATTACCAATACCCGCTACTTGATAAGCGGATTGAGGCATAGAATTTCCTAATATATTTTGAACAGTACCAACTTCAGCACCTTCAGATGTTGATACTTGTACGTTCATCGCGTGGTCATATTGTCCTTTTGGAACAAGTCTTTCATCGACATCCTTATTCATCTTACCACCGGTAAAATTATGCTTAATTTCTGGCATGTACTAGTGTTTTATTTGTTTCGATTTACCTCTAAGTATTTGAGTTAATTCTTCTAATTTTAAATTAGATAATCTTAATTTAGCGGTTCTTATAGCCGCAAACCTCTCCTTTTTAAACCTATTAACCTGGTACTCTGGAACGTTGGCTTTACCAGCTAAAATCGCGTGGGCAATCCACTTGTACATGGCTTCTTCTGCAAATTTATGAACTTGCATTTCCGGCTCTGTACCAAGGCTATCACTTATATAATCTAAGATCACAGTTTTTCCACTAATATTAGAGCTAAAATGTATTTTTCCAGATACACAATCTATGTAAAAAGACCCGTTAGCTTGAGCGTGTTGTGGGTCTAAACCATATCTTGATCCTTCCATCGGCCAATAAGTGTCATCTTGATAGTCATCTTGATTTTCAGATGGTGTTGCAGACTTATAACTATCCCAAGTTTTTGAGTTTTTAACAGTTGATATAAAAGTCACCTCGTTTGTTGTTGCTGTTGAGGCCGCTGTTGCGTTA
>TARA_R110002020_G_scaffold47781_23_pt1 | contig 19169 bp, 17 predicted proteins | sample TARA_R110002020 | Tara Oceans TARA_R110002020 (sample SAMEA4396489) | marine metagenome | biome: Westerlies Biome; feature: [MES] marine water layer (ENVO:01000295) within the mesopelagic zone...; material: water (ENVO:00002006), including particulate matter (ENVO:01000060) such... | reverse complement strand
CCTCGATCCGGGTGAGGTTGGGGGCGAACACCTCCAGCCCTTCGGTGGATTCGGGCAGCAGCGCGGTATCGTTTAAGCCCCAGATCAGAAGATGCGGGCAGCGGACCTTTAGCCGGTCGACCGGATAGTCGGGCAGGTCGTCTATCGTCTCGCCCGGCTTGGGCACCCGGATGGGGGAGGCGCGGTACCAGTTGATCATGGTCTGCAGGCGGTCTTTCCATGCGTCCTCGTAGGCGGCCTTTCGGTCGCCCGCGAGCCAGCTGGTATCCATCTTGGCCGAGAACAGGGAGTGCAGCTTTTCGAAGCCGTTCTTGCCCAGGATCTCGTGGGAATCGTCGCGGCGCAGGAAGGAGATGTATTGCGACGCATCGGTCTGCGCGCCGCCCCTTGCCAGCGCGCGCTGGTAGGGGACGGGATGCACGCCGTTCAGGATGATCAGCCGGTCGATCTTCTCGGGACAAGAAAACGCGAGACCATAGGCGATGGCGGCGCCCCAGTCGTGGCCCAGAAGCGTCACCCGGCCGCCCAGATGGTCGATCAGGGCAGACATGTCGCCCACGAGCGCCGAGACCGCGTAGTTCTCGACGCCCTCGGGCGCCCAGCTGTTGCCGTATCCGCGCTGGTCGGGCGCGATGCAGTGGAAGCGATCCGACAGCAGGGGGGCCAGGTCCTCCCACGCGCCGGAATATTCGGGATAGCCGTGCAGCATCAGAAGCGGTGGCAGGTCGGGATCGCCCCACCGGCGCAGGAAGAAGGGGTTGCCGCCAAGCTGAATGGTTTCGGTGCGCATGTTCTGGCTCCTGATCGGTCGGTAAGGTCTGTGGGTTGCGCGTGAGGTGAGCAGGGGCGCCCGGGTGGCGGGCTGTCCAAGGGACACAGTAACAATGGCAGGGTCCCGTCGGGTCATTACCCTGCGTCGCTCTGGCGTGGTGTTCGCAGGTTGGCCGGGTGCATCCTGTATTGCCTCTGCCTGCGCCCGCTTCTAAGGGGAGACATGTCCGCAATCCTGTCCTACCGAGCGCATGCGCGCGCCGTGGCCGCGCTTGGCCTGCCGTTGATCGGCGGGCACGTGGCGCAGTACGCCATCGGCCTGGGCGACACGATCATGCTGGGCTGGTACGGCGTGGCGGAACTGGCGGCGATCTCGCTCGCGTCGAGCCTGTTTTTCACGATCTTCCTTCTGGGCTGCGGCTTTGCCTGGGCGGTGATGCCGATGGTCGCTGCCTCGGCGGCGGCGGATGACGAAACCGCGGTGCGACGCACGACGCGTATGGGACTCTGGCTTTCGACGATCTACGCCATGCTCGCGCTGCCGGCGATGATCTGGTCGGAATCGATTCTCGTTGCCCTGGGGCAGACCGCGGCCGTGGCCCGGCTTGGCGCCGATTACCTGCAGCTTGCAGGCTTCGGTCTGCTGCCGGCGCTGCTGGTGATGGTGCTGAAATCCTACCTCGCCGCGCTGGAGCGGAGCCAGGTCGTGTTCTGGATCACTGTGTTTGCCGCGGGCGTGAACGCTGTGGCCAATTACGCGCTGATCTTCGGCCACTGGGGCATGCCCGAACTGGGGATTCGCGGGGCGGCCATCGGGTCGATCTTCACCCACTGCCTGTCACTGGCCGCGGCGGTGGGCTATGCCGTGCTTGTCCTGCCGGAACATTCGCTGTTCCAGCGGCTGTGGCGCCCGGACTGGGACATGTTCGGCAAGGTGCTGCGGCTGGGCGTGCCTATCGGGCTCACGGTGCTGAGCGAGGTGACGATGTTCTCGGGCTCGGCCGTGATGATGGGTTGGCTGGGAACGGAAACGCTGGCGGCCCATGGGGTCGTGATCACGGTCAGCGGGGCCACATTCATGGTGCACATGGGCCTGTCGAATGCCGGCACGATTCGCGCGGGCCAGTCCTATGGCCGCAGCGACCGGGGCAACCTCGCCCGTGGCGCGGTCGTGGTTCTGGTCATGTCCATGGCCATGGCGCTGGCGACGACGGCGGTGTTCCTGTTGGCTCCGGAAATGCTGATGTCGCTGTTCCTGGACCGCGATGCCGACACTCGCGCTGCGATCCTTGCCATCGGCGTCGGTCTTTTCGCGGTGGCCGGGCTGTTCCAGCTGGCCGACGGGGCGCAGGCCATTGCCACCGGTCTTTTGCGCGGGGTGCAGGATACCGGCGTGCCGATGCTGATCGCGGCGATGGCCTATTGGGGCATAGGCATTCCCGCGTCCTACATTCTTGGGTTCCCGTTCGGCTTTGGCGGCGTCGGCGTCTGGGCCGGGCTCGTCCTTGGCCTTGCGGCGGCCGGGGTGCTGCTGATGTGGCGCTTCTGGACCTTCGGCATGTCGCGGATCCCGGCGCACGCCTAGCCTTTTGTCAGCCGGTCCGCCTTCTTGCGCACCAGGACCGTGCGCAGATCATGCATGGCCAGAAGCAGGTTGTCGGTCACCTGTTCAAGCTGATCGTCCGTGGCCCGTGTCTGGACCCAGTGCGCCGTGGCGTTGAGGTGATCGATAGCGCGGAAGATGTCGTCGATATCCCGCTGCGCCAGAACGGTTTTCCGTTCCTCGATCCACGCGTCGATCCGGACCTTGTCGGCGTCGGTCAGGGTGCGGTTGCCGTGCGGCTTGATCTCGCCGTTTCGGATATTGACCACGGCGATCTGGTCCATCTCTATCCGCCGCTGTCGGTTTTCCGTGTCCACGCGGTAGACGAAGGCGCCATTGTCGCGGACACGGAAGTAGTATTCGGGAAGCCGGGAGGTCATTCCTAGCTCAGGCTGTTGCAGAACTTGGCGATGCGCGCGCAGGCGTCCAGCAGCACCTCGTCCGAGGTCGCGTAGCTGACCCGGAAGTTCGGCGACAGCCCGAACGCCGCGCCGAACACCACCGCGACGCCGGTCGCTTCCAGCATCTTGGTTGCGAAGATCTCGTCATTCTCGATCACCGTGCCGTCGGGGGCCTTCTTGCCGATCAGGCCCGCGATGGACGGATAGACATAGAACGCGCCGTCGGGCGTGGGGCAGACCATGCCGTCGATGGCATCGAGCGCCTTGACCACAAGATCGCGTCGCCGCTTGAACGCCTCGGCCCGTTCGGCAAGGAACTGCTGCGACCCGTTCAGCGCCTCGACCGAGGCCCACTGGCTGATCGAGGACGGGTTCGACGTGGACTGCGACTGCACCTTGCGCATGGCGCCGATCAGCTCGACCGGGCCCGCGGCGTACCCGATGCGCCAGCCGGTCATGGCATAGGCCTTGGACACGCCGTTGCAGGTCAGCGTGCGGTCGTAAAGGCCTGGCTCCACCTCCGCCGGGGTGCAGAACTGGAACCCGTCATACGAGATGTGTTCGTACATGTCGTCGGACATCACCCAGACATGGGGATGCTTCATCAGCACATCGGTCAGCCCCTTCAGGTCGGCGTGGTGATAGCCGGCGCCCGTCGGGTTCGACGGAGAGTTGAAGATCAGCCATTTCGTCTTGTCGGTGATGGCGGCTTCAAGCTGCTCGGGCAGGATCTTGAAGTTGTTCTCCAGCGTGCCTTCGACGATCACGGGCGTGCCGCCGGCCAGCAGGACCATGTCGGGATAGCTCACCCAGTACGGCGCGGGGATGATGACCTCGTCACCCGGATTGATGGTGGCCATCAGCGCATTGTAAAGCACCTGCTTGCCGCCGGTGCCGACGGTGACCTGCGAGGGCTCGTACTCCAGCCGGTTCTCGCGCTTGAACTTGGCGCAGATCGCCTCCTTCAGCTCCGGGATGCCATCGACATCGGTGTACTTGGTCTTGCCCGCGTCGATCGCGGCCTTGGCCGCGTCCTTGACGTTCTGGGGGGTGTCGAAGTCGGGTTCACCCGCGCTCAGGGACAGGACGTCCTCGCCGGCGGCGCGCATGGCGCGCGCCTTGGCAGAGACGGCCATCGTCGGAGACGGTTTGACGCGGGACAGTGTCGCGGACAGGAAACTCATGGCAGCCTCGGTTTGTATGTTAAGCGGGACTGTCATAAGGTCCGTAGGGGACCCGTTCAAGGGAAAGAGGAGAAGCCATGCAAGGCGAAGGCGACACCGACTGGTATGGACCGGACGCTGCCACGTTTGGCGACAGGATCGCCGGCGCGCGCGAAGCGACAGGCATGAGCCAGGCCCAGCTGGCCCGGCGGCTTGGAATCAAGAAGTCCACGCTGGTGGGATGGGAGCAGGATCTGTCCGAACCCCGGGCGAACAAGCTCCAGATGATTTCCGGGCTTCTGAACGTTTCGATCCCGTGGCTGCTGACCGGCCAGGGCGAAGGCGCCCGCATGCCGGGCGCGCCGGGCGGGGCGGAACGGTCCTCGCTTATCGGCGAATTGTTCGAAGTGCGCGAGACGCTGAGCGGCGCCACCGAACGGCTGGCCTCGATCGAGGATCGCCTGCGTCGGCTGGAAGCCGCGGACGAGGTCGAATGACATGACCACCGATGCGATTGCCGAGCCGCGCGAAATCGCGATCAAGCGGCTGAAGATCCGGTCAATGCGGCGCGGGATCAAGGAGATGGACATCCTTCTGACCGCCTGGGCCGATATGCGGCTGGCCGAACTTGATGACGAGACCCTGGCGCTCTACGACACCCTGCTGGAGGAGAACGACCAGGATCTTTACGTCTGGGTCTGCGGTCGCGAGGCGCCTCCGCCGCGCTTCGCGGCGCTTCTGCAGGAAATAGCACAAACGATCCAAAACAAAGCGGAAAACACTTAACCGATTATTCGGAAATTGCGCGCAAATTGCTCTCGGGAGGCCCGAGACGGAGAAGGCGCGCATGAGTGTCGAAATGCCCATAGGACAGCCCGCCGCGCGGCGGGGGTTCATGACCAGTTACCTGGAAGCTCTGTCGCTCGTCGAACGGCTGCACAGGTTGTTGCTCGACGTTATCAAGGACGAATTCGAACGCGTGGGCGTGCTGGAGATCAACGCGGTACAGGCGCTGCTGCTGTTCAACATCGGCGATAACGAGGTGACGGCCGGCGAGCTGAAATCGCGCGGCTACTACCAGGGCAGCAATGTCAGCTACAACCTGAAGAAGCTGGTAGAAATGGGTTACATGCACCACCAGCGCTGCGAGATCGACCGCCGCTCGGTCCGGGTGAAGCTCACCCCGCGCGGGCGGGAAATCCGCGACATCGTGTCGGACCTCTTCACGCGCCATGCACAGGGCCTGGAAGACAAGAGCATGCTCGATGTCGACGGCATGGATTCGATCGCGAACTCCCTGCGCCGTGTCGAACGCTACTGGACCGACCAGATTCGCTACATTTACTGATCTTCAGGCAGCGTGGCCGGGCCTTGGGTCTGCTGCCAGAGATTTTGCGCCGCGGTGCCCGCGTCGCCCGGCCGGGGGGCTGCCGCCCCCCCCCGCACCCCCCGCGTCCTTGGGGGCAGTGCCCCCAACCCCCCGGTCAGGATCGTGGCTTCGCCCGTAGCGTCGGAGGGGCTGTCGTCGGATCTTCCGGCCACGGATGCTTGGGGTAGCTTGCGCGCATGTCCTTGCGGACATCGGCATAGGATCCGGACCAGAAACCGGGCAGATCGCGGGTGACCTGAACCGGGCGCTGCGCCGGGGACAGAAGGGTGATCTTCAGGGGCTGGCCGGCGACCTGCGGATGCGTGGTAAGACCGAACATTTCCTGCAAGCGGACGGCGATGGCCGGGCCTTCGGGCGCATAGTCGATTGCCACGGATCGGCCCAGCGGTGTCGTGAACCGGGCGGGCGCCCATTTATCGAGGCTCTGTCGCTGGGCCCATGTCAGCCCCGCCTCCAGCGCGGGCAGCAGATCGAACCGATCCCAGTCACTTGCCGACCTGACCCCGTCAAGCATCGGCGCCAGCCACTCTTCCAGACGCTCCATCAGTCCGGGGAGAGAATAATCGGGCAGATCCAGACCCTCGGCGCGGGCGAGCTCGACGCGTTCCTGTAGCCGCCGGGCGGCCCCTGTGGGGTTGAGCCCGAGTTCGCGGATACCTTCGAGCATCGCCGCGGCGACCAGATCGGACGGCGGATCGGACCATTGGCGGTCGTCAAGCACAAGCGCACCCAGCCGTTCCTGCTTCCGGGTCTCGACACGCCGGTGCCGCCGGGACCATGCGCAGTGATCCAACCATGCGATCCGGTCGGGGAAGAGGGCACGCAATTCGGCCTCGGATATCTGGATCGCAAGGCGGATGCGGGCTTCACGCGGGTCGCCATCCAGGTCGGTTGCCACGATGTAGGGCGCGCCGGCCAGCGCGTCTTCGGCCGGCAGGATCGCGCCCTTGCCGCCCGACAACAGGAACCGCGGCGCCGTGCCCTGCCGCCGTTTCCCGATCCGGTCGGGATAGGCAAGCGCGGCTATCCCTGCAGGTGACAAATCTGTGTCCCGGGTCTTGGTCTGGCGGGCCAGGCGGCGCGCTTCGGTCTGCAATCGATCAACGGCACCGGGACGGATATCGTAAGGATGCGCGCGCTTGAAACCTCTGGGGTCTTTCAGCGCCTCGAGACGCAGCTTGAGATCCGCCGGTGCATTCCTGAGGGGATCCCGATCCGCCAGTAGAGCGGCAAGCGGTGCTGCCTGCGGGCCGGCAGTGGCAAGCATATGGGCCAAGCGCGGATGCACGGGCAGGCCCGCCAGCGTGCGCCCATGCGTGGCTATCCGCCCGGCGGCGTCCAGGGCGCCCAGATCGGTCAGCAGGCTGCGCGCTTCGGCATAGAGCCCCGGCGGTGGCTGGGTTACGAAATCCAGATCCTCGGGGGCCGCACCCCATAGGGCCAGTTCAAGGGCCAGGCCCGTCAGGTCGGCCGTGGCGATCTCCGGAGGCGGGAAGGGGGCCATGGCGCCTTCTTCCCCGCGGGTCCACAGCCTGTAGGACGTGCCCTCGGCCACCCGCCCGGCGCGGCCCGTGCGCTGGGTTGCTTCGGCCTTGGTGACGCGTTCGGTGACGAGACGCGCCATGCCCGAGCCGGGATCGAACCGCGCACGGCGGGCAAGGCCTGCGTCGACCACGACCCGGATGTCGGGAATGGTCAGCGACGTTTCGGCGATGGATGTCGCCAGCACGACTTTCCGGCCCGAGGGCAGAGGCTTCAAGGCCGCCCGTTGCGCGTCACCCGCCATGGCCCCGAACAGCGGAAACAACGTGCATCCATCGGGCAGGCGCGCGCGTAAAAGGCTTTCCGCCCGCCGGATTTCGCGCTCTCCCGGCAGGAAGACAAGAAGGCCGCCGCCGGTCCCCCGGGTTTCGGATTCGGCACGTTCCACCAGATCGACAAGCGCCGACACGCGATCGACGCGGGGCCCCAGGGGCCGGTCCAGCCAGCGGATATCGACAGGGAAACTTCGACCCTCGGACGTGATGATCGGGGCCTGCATCAACTCGGCCACCGGTCCGCCGTCGAGCGTGGCGGACATGGCCAGAAGGTTCAGATCTTCACGCAGCGCGCCGGCGACCTCCAGACACAATGCCAGGCCGAAATCGGCGTTCAGCGAACGTTCATGGAACTCGTCGAAGATCACCGTGCCAATGCCCGGCAGATCCGGTTCGGACTGCAGGATTCGGGTCAGGATGCCTTCGGTCACGACCTCGATCCGCGTGTCGCGCGAAACCTTGCGCTCCCCGCGGATCCGGTAGCCGACGGTCTCGCCCACCTTCTCGCCCAGCGTTTCGGCCATGCGCTCGGCCGCGGCGCGGGCGGCCAGGCGGCGGGGTTCCAGCATGACGATGCGGCCCGCACCGATCCCGGCCTCCAGCAGGGCCAGCGGCACGCGGGTGGTCTTGCCCGCGCCCGGCGGGGCTTGCAGGACGGCGCGGCCCTGCTGGCGCATCGCGTTCAGCAGCGCGGGCAGGGCATCTTCGATGGGCAACTGATCGGACATTGCGGCCTTATCGCGCCCCACGGCCTGCCCGTCCAGTGGAGCGGTCTGGACATCGCGCGCCCGGTCGGTCCATCTAACCGTTGGGCAAGAAGGAGCGGGCGATGACACTGGATCTGGCAGACCCCATTCGGGCAGGGGAGCGCCGCGCGCTGGCCCGTGCGATTACGCTGGTCGAAAGCCGCCGCGCAGATCACCGCAAGGACGCCGAGGCCCTGCTGGCCGATCTGGCAACCGACCGGCGCGAGGCGATCCGGATCGGCCTTTCGGGCACGCCCGGGGTCGGCAAATCATCGTTCATCGAGGCGTTCGGCATGATGCTGGTGGAGGCCGGTCTGAAGGTCGCCGTGCTGGCCGTCGATCCGTCTTCGGCCCGGTCCGGCGGCTCGATCCTGGGGGACAAGACCCGGATGGAGCGGCTGAGCCGCGAGCCGCAGGCCTTCATCCGCCCGTCGCCCAGCCAGACCCAACTGGGCGGCGTGGCACGGCGCTCGCGCGAGGCGGTTTTCTTGTGCGAAGCGGCCGGTTACGACGTGGTCCTGATCGAGACTGTGGGCGTCGGGCAATCCGAAACGGTGGTCGCCGAGATGTCGGACCTGTTCGTCCTGCTGCTGGCCCCGGCCGGCGGGGACGAACTGCAGGGCGTCAAGCGGGGGATCATGGAGCAGGCGGACCTGATCCTTGTGAACAAGGCAGACGGCGATCTGAAGGCGCAGGCCACGCGGACCTGTGCCGATTACAGCGGCGCCCTGCGCCTGCTGCGGAAACGGCCCGAGGATCCAGAGGGCTTTCCGAAGGCCATGACGGTGTCCGCGATGACGGGCGCCAACCTTGACGACGCGTGGTTCACCATGCAGGCGCTGGCCGACTGGCGGCGCAGCGAAGGCCATTGGGACACCCGCCGCGCCGGTCAGGCGCGCCACTGGTTCCGGGCTGAGGTCGAGGCGGCCTTGCTGGCACAGCTGGACACACCGGGCGCGCGGCAGCAGATGGCCGAGCTGTCAGAAGCGGTGGCCGACGGGTCCGTCCTGCCCGCCGCGGCGGCCCGCGACATGGCAACTTTCCTGCGGAAGCAGGACGCGCCCCTATAGCGCTTGACCTCCGCCGCGATTCCTCCTATGCCCGCCCGACCTGTTTCCGGGCGCGGCATTTGCGGCGCCCTAAATCTTTGGCGCCAGGCATCTCCGAACGATCGCGGCGCGCCCAATGCAAAAGGACAAACCCGATGTCGCGCCGTTGCGAATTGACCGGAAAAGGCCCGATGAGCGGGCAAAACGTGAGCCACGCGAACAACAAGACCAAGCGCCGGTTCCTGCCGAACCTGAACGATGTCACGCTGCAGTCCGAAACGCTGGGTCGTGGCGTGAAGCTGCGGATCACGGCCGCCGCACTGCGCAGCGTCGATCACCGCGGTGGGCTGGACGCGTTTCTTGCCAAGGCGAAAGACGATGAGCTTTCGACGACCGCGCTGAAAGTCAAAAAAGAAATTCAGAAAGCTCAGGCCGCGGCCTGACCGCACCCCCAAGGCTTCGAGTAATTTGAACGCCCCGCCTTACCGCGGGGCGTTTCGTCGTTGTGGGCTTTCGATTCCCGTGGCACCACGTCCGCATGAATTGCGGCAAGCGCAGATGCACGGAGTCCGATATGTACAAGCAAATCTGCATGACGGCGGCGGTCATCATGGCCGCGCTCGGATCGCCAGCCCTGGCGGATCCCATGATCAGGATCGTTGATCCCTATACGCGTGTGGCCTCTCCGGTGGCGAAAGCGGGCGCGGCATTCATGATCATCGAAAACGAGGGCGACAGCGCGGATCGCCTGATCGGGGTCCGGACCGGCGCCGCTGCGCGCGCCGAACTGCATACGCACAAGGAAAGTGCCGACGGTGTCATGCAGATGCTGAAGGTCGAGGATGGAATTCCAGTGGCCGCCGGTGGTACCCACATGCTGGCGCGCGGCGGTGACCACGTGATGCTGATGGGGCTGACCGGACCGCTGGAGCAGGGAAGCTCCATCCCCGTGACGCTGATCTTCGAGACGTCAGGCGAAATCGATGTGGATATCCCCGTGGACAATGATCGCTGACGTGGCGGAGCCCAGCCACGACGTGAGGGCGTCGGGCTGTTGAGCCGACGGGGCTCAAGCCTCTCCCAATACTTCCGCGACCCAGGCTGGTACGATCTCGGTCGCAGGGCCCAGGCGGCTTTCGTCAAACATGGCCGACCCGGATGAGGGTTCGAGGTTCAGTTCCAAGGTCCGGATGCCCTGTACACGTGCTTCTTGCACGAAACTCGCGGCCGGGTAGACCTCTCCCGAGGTGCCGATCGACACGAACAGGTCGGTGGTGCCCAGGTGTTCGTAGATCTCGTCCATGCGATACGGCATCTCGCCGAACCAGACGACATCCGGCCGTCCGAACGGTTCGCCGCAGCCCGGGCAGGCTTCATCCACGGTCATTTCATCCGGAGCGGCCCAGCGGTGGCCGCAGCCGGAACAGAGCGCCCCGTCCAGCCGGCCATGCATGTGGATGACATCCCGTGCGCCGCCGGCTTCGTGCAGGCTGTCGACGTTCTGGGTCACGATGATCACGTCGCCCGTGTGATGCGCCTGTAGACGGGCCAGCGCGGTGTGGGCGGCGTTGGGCTTTGCCGCGCGCGCGCCGACCCGTCGCAGGTTGTAGAAATCCTGAACCATCTGCGGGTTACGGGCAAAACCTTCAGGCGTCGCGACGTCCTCAAGCTGCACCTTGGTCCACAGCCCATCCTTGTCGCGAAAGGTGCCCATTCCGCTTTCGGCAGAAATGCCGGCCCCGGTCAGGATGACGATCTTGTCCATGTTACCCCCTTTGCCTGTCCCGGGTCAGGCTATTGCCTTCGCCTGCGGCGCGCGACCCTTCTGTTACGTAAATTCAGCCTGTAGTGCTGGTTCCGAGCCCAACAGGAGTGTCCGGCCGTGGATAAAGCCCAAACCGATCTCCCGCCCTGGAAAGATGCCATTCTGGACGGCTTCATGAGCGAGATCGGCCCGCTCCTGACCCGGCGCGATGGCGACAGCCGCCGGTTCGGGCTGATGGCCGAGGACCGGCACCTGAACCCCAACGGGACCGTACATGGCGGCGTGTTCATGACACTGCTGGATCACAGTCTGGCCTTTCTCGCCTGGCAAGCGGCCGGCAAGGTGCCCACGGTCACGGTCCAGATGGATACGCGCTTCCTGGACAGTGCGCATGCCGGAGAGTTTCTTGAAACCACCGCAAAGATCGTGAAAGAGTCGCGCTCCCTGATCTTTCTGGACGCGCAGGTGCTGTGTGCGGATCGGGTTATGGCCCAGGCCAGCGCGGTGATGAAGGTCGCCCGCAAGACCTGAAAACGACTATTCCCGAGAGTTTGCAGGACGTCCCTAGACCAGTGCAGCGGTCGAATGCGCGTAATCCCAGTAGAGCGCACGCGCCTTGCTGGCGATTGGGCCGACGCCGAGTTCGCGGTCCTGGAACCTGACGACCGGCATGACCTTGGCGATATTGCCGGTGACGAAGATCTCGTCCGCGATTTCGAAATCGGCAACTGTCATCGTGGTTTCCGAAACCTCGATCCCTTCGGCGCCCAGCAGCTTGATGACGCGCTGGCGGGTCAGGCCGTTAAGAAAGCACCCGTTCGGCACCGGCGTGGACACCACGCCATCCTTGACGGCAAAGACATTCGTGCTGGCCGTTTCGGCGACGTTCCCATCGATGTCGAGCGAAAGCGCGTTCGAAAACCCGCGCGCGCGCGCATAGGCCATGATCCGGCCATTGTTGGGATAAAGCGAGCCTGTCTTCGCCTCCGTGATCGCCATGTCCTGCCGGGGCCTGCGGAACGGCGCCACCGTCAGGGAGAAATCGCCGACCTGTGGCATTGGCATGTTCTCGATACAGATCGCGAAGGCGGTGGAGTCGGGATCAATGTCGATCACCCCGGGGCTGCCATCGCGGGCCCACATCATCGGGCGGATATAGAGTTCGGAACCTTCCGGGAACAGTTGCAGGCCGGTCCGAACAAGCGCTTCGATTTCAGAGCCTTCGATGGGGGCGTTCATGCCCATCGCCGCCGCTGACCGCACGAGGCGCGCGCAATGCAGATCCAGATCCGGTGTGGCCCCGTCGAACAAACGCGCGCCATCAAAGACCTGGGAACCAAGCCAGGCGACGTGATCCGCCGCCGAAATGATGGGTGCGCTTCCGTCGACCCATTTGCCGTCGACATAGGTCGCGATGACGCTTCCGATCGCCATGGGAACTCCCGCTATTGCCTGAACACCCCGACTCTGACCCCTGGCGCAGCCAAGCGCAAGACGATGCCCGGAACACGGTGCCGTTGGGTGGACTCTAGGCGAGATTGGTAAACCAATGCGTACGAGATGGCTCGCATCGGGGAAAGTTTGGTCACGCTCTGAAGATATTCGCATGGTTGTGCGTTCTTCGACATGATCACAATCCGTTTTCAGTCATGATCTTTTCGGCGGCCGCGTGGCGCACCGGGCCATAGCCGCGTATCTCGCCCGGCAGGGTCAGAAGGCGCATCGCTTCCTCCTCCGAATATCCTGATTCCACGTGGATCAGCACGCGTTCGAACCAGTCCAGGAGGGTGCGGTCCAGCTTGCGGTCCGCGGTGTATCCGAATGGATCGAACGGCGTCCCGCGCACGCGTTTCAGCCGGGCCAACCCGCGCAGGACAGGCGTCAGCCACGGGCCGAAACGCCGCTTGTTGGGGCGGCCCCGTGTGTCGGTTCCAAGGGGCAGCACAGGCGGGGCAAGGTGGTACGAGACGGTGAAATCGCCTTCGAAGGTTTCGGTCAGCTCTTTCGTGAAAGCGGTCCCTGTCATCAGCCGCGCGACCTCGTATTCGTCCTTGTACGCCATGAGCTTGAAGAGCGATTTTGAAGCGGCGATGACAGGCGCATCCCCGACATCATTGGGCAGAGCCTCGCGGAACTTCTGAAGCCTTGCCCGGTAGCGGTCGGCATAAGTCTGATCCTGATACTCCGCCAGGAACGCGGCACGACGATCAATGACAGAGCCTGCCGTTTCGGCATCCGGCGTAGGTTCGGCAAGCTGATCGGCCAGCAGGTCCGGTTTCAGGGCCAGAATCCGGCCCAAATCGAAGGCCATCGCATTCTTTTCGACCGCAACACCGTTCAGCAGGATCGCCTGCTTCAGGGCAACCTCGCTGACCGGGACCAAACCCTTCTGAAACGCGGCGCCAAGCAGCATTATGTTGGCGAAAACGGCATCGCCCATCAGGCGCTCGGCCGCGCGGTTCGCATCGAAGGACAGCAGGTTCCCAGGCCCGACGGTCCGGCCGATCAGGTCTTCCCGTTCGGGGATCTTCAGGTCGGCATCGCGCTCCAGAACCAGATCGCCAGTCGGCATTTCCGCCTTGTTCAGAACGATTTGCGTGCCGTTCCGATAGTGGAAGGACGCCTTGGGCGAGGCGCAAACAACCGCGTCGCAGCCGATGACGGCATCGGCGGAACGGGCATCGATGCGCACTTGCTGCACGGCGTCGGGCGTGGCGGCAATGCGGACATAGCCGATCACGGTACCGAACTTCTGCGCAAAACCGGTGAAATCCAGAACGCTCGCACCCTTGCCTTCAAGATGCGCGGCCATCGTGACCAGCGCGCCCAGCGTGACAACGCCCGTTCCGCCGACACCGGCAACCATCAGGTCGAACGGTTTGCTCAGGCCGGGTTCGGCAGGGCGCGGCAAGTCGGTCTTCAGCGCGTCGATATCGATGCTGGCCGGCGCAGGCTTGCGCCGCTTGGCGCCGGAAACGGTCACGAAACTGGGGCAGAACCCGTTGAGACAGGAGAAATCCTTGTTGCACGACGACTGGTTGATCTTCCGCTTGCGCCCGAAGTCCGTTTCCTTCGGTTCGACGCTCAGGCAGTTGCTTTCTAACGAACAATCGCCGCAGCCTTCGCACACCAGATCGTTGATGACGGCGAATGTGTCGGGATCCTCCATCTGGCCCCGTTTGCGCCGGCGGCGTTTTTCGGTCGCGCAGGTCTGTTCATAGATCAGGATGGTGACGCCCGGCGTGTCGCGCAGCTCACGCTGTATCGTGTCAAGCGCCGCCCGGTCATGGAATGTGGTGCCGGGGGGGAAATCGGCCGAGGAGAATTTGTCAATTTCATCTGAGACAAGCGCGATGCGGTTGACGCCGTCGGCACGGCTGGAATGGGCAATCGCCGCGGGGCTGATGGGGCCGTCCACCGGCTGGCCGCCGGTCATGGCAACGGCATCGTTGAAGAGGATCTTGTAGGTGATGTTGGCGCCCGCCGCGACCACCTGACGGATCGCGAGCGAACCGGAATGATACCAGGTTCCTTCGCCCAGGTTCTGGAACCGGTGCGCCATGCCGACAAACCGCGATCCCGCGGCCCAGGTCACCCCTTCGCCGCCCATTTGCGCGTAGCCCAGCGTGTTCCGGTTCATCCAGCCCGCCATCACGTGGCAGCCGATGCCGCTCATGGCCTGGCTGCCCTCGGGAACCTTGGTCGAGCTGTTGTGCGGGCAGCCGGAGCAGAAATAGGGCGTCCGGGTCGCGCCCGGGACATTCAGAACAGGTGCCGGCTCCTGGGTCAGGGTGCGGGCTTTGTCGATCAGGTTTTCGTCCGGAAAGAACGGGTTGAGGCGGGATGCCAGGACCGTCAGCAGCGCGCGGGGGGACAGTTCACCGGTAGATTGCAGAAGCGGTGCGCCGGTTTCATCCGTCTTGCCGACCAGGGCGGCGGGCCGAGAGCTGGTGTTGTAGAGCTGTTCCTTCAGCTGGGTCTCGATGAGGCCGCGTTTTTCTTCGATCACAAGGATTTCGTCCTTGCCATGAACGAAATCCATCGCGCCACGACGGGCCAGTGGCCACACGAGGCCGACCTTGTAGATGTCGATGCCAAGGCGTCGGCACGCGGCCTCGTCAAGGCCCAGAAGGCGCAGCGCCTCCATCAGGTCAAGATGGGCTTTTCCCGTTGTCACAATGCCGTATCGGGCGTTCTGAAGGTCATGGATGCGCCGGTCGATCGGATTGGCGTCGGCGAAGGCCTGGACCGCGGCGAGCTTGTATTCCATCCGGGTTTCGATCTCTGTCCCCGGCATCTCGACCGGGCGGATGTGCAGACCGCCCGGCGGGGTGTCGATCTGAGGCAGCAGGAATTTTCGGTCGGGGTGCAGGTCGACGGACCGGCCGGATTCGACCGTTTCCGAGATCGCCTTGAACCCGACCCAGATTCCGGAAAACCGTGACAGGGCAATGCCGTATTCGCCGAACTGAAGGTATTCGGCGACAGAGGCCGGGTTCAGGACGGGCATGAACCACGACATCAGCGCCATGTCGGACTGGTGCGGCATCGAGGACGAGACGCAGCCGTGATCGTCGCCGGCTACAACCAGCACGCCGCCCTTTGGATGCGATCCATAGGCGTTGGCGTGCTTCAGCGCGTCGCCCGACCGGTCGACGCCGGGGCCCTTGCCGTACCACATGGAGGCTATGCCCTCGACCTCGCAATCCGGATCCAGCGCGGCCTGCTGCGCGCCCAGGACGGCCGTGGCGGCCAGGTCCTCGTTGACGGCGGGCAGGAATTCGATCTGTTCGTCCTTCAGACGGGTGCCGAGGTGCCAGAATTCCTGATCCAGCCCGCCAAGCGGGGAGCCGCGATAGCCGGAAACAAATGCGGCGGTGTTCAGCCCGGCGGCCCGGTCGCGGCGGCGCTGGTCGAGCATCACGCGGACAAGGGCCTGTGTGCCGGTCAGGAAGACCCTGCCTTCGGTCAGGTCGTAGCGGTCTGACAGCTTGTAGCCTTCAATCGCGCGGTCGTGCCTGGTCATCTGATCGCCTTTCCGTGATGCGTGGTGAGAGGATAGCGCAGGATCGGTGAAATTTTGGATCTGATTTGTTGAGATCTTGACCGTTACGTGAAAGATCGTTTCATGAGGCGGGGGTAGTCTGGATGAAATCACCGAGAATGGACGAGGTGGACGAACGGGTCCTGCAGGCATTGAAGGCGAACAGCCGGATCTCCAACACGGAACTGGCCGAGCAGGTCGGGCTTTCGGTGTCCTCGTGCTGGCGTCGTGTGCGTGCGCTGGAAGACCGGGGGATCATCGCCGGCTACACGGTCGCGTTGGACGATGCCGGGATGGGGTTGGGGTTCCAGGCGATCGTCCATGTCCAGTTGCGGCGCCACGCCACCGACGAGTTCACGCCCTTCGTCCGGGCGATGCAGGCGCAGGAAGAGATCCGGTCGGTCTACGCCACGACCGGACAGGCCGATTATCACCTGCACGTGGTCTGCGCCGATATCGATGCCTATAACCAGTTTCTGGAAGGCTTCCTGTTCCGCATGCCAGCGGTGGCCAGCGCACAAACGAACCTGATCCTGCGGGTTGTGAAATAGCGAACTTGCCGGGGGTTACGGCCGGTTTTGAATGCGGCTCTCAGCTCAGATCAGGCCGCGCCAGCGCAGGACGACAATCGTCAGCGCTGCGAACAGCAGGATGTTGAACCCCAGCGACGCGGCCCAGCCCAGCCACCAGGATTTGCGCCGATCGCCGGGGTCGATCGACTTGAGGTAGGTGCGGAGTTCCCCGGCGGTTCGGTCCAGCGCCGGATCTTCGGCCATCACGTGAAGGCGCGGATGATCGACCAGCGGTTCGACCGCGGTCAGGGCCCGGGCTTTCAGCCGCAGGCGTCTGGGCAGACGGCCACGGGTGCGCGACAGGCTGTCGGCGAGCGTCGGGCCCCTGGTGCCGAGCTTTTCCTGCGCGAGCTCTGACAGGGACTGCAAGTCCTGTGCGAAATCCGTGGGCATTTGCGTCCTTCCCGTAACGCCGTGCATCCTAGCCGGTCTGCGGACGGGTGAAAACGGGGAAGCCATCGTGCCGCGACTGAAGTCGCGCCCCTTCGGGTGCTGGCGTTGTTCCGGCATCGATCAGCCGATGGGAAGTGGGCGCGCGTGGGGCCGGGCGGGACGTCTAGCAGGGTACGTCCGGGAGAGACGGTCCGGCCGCGGCTGCACGATCCAGCTCCTCCCATTCGTCCAGCCAGCTTTGCCCGCCCAGGCTTTCGATCAGGGGGCCGAGTTCGGCCTCGTACCCGCGCCATGTGTCCAGTCCCTTGCGATTGATGCTTTCGCGGACTTGCAGGACGGATGCCGTGCGGACCGCCCCCGCCGCCGCTTCGGGGCTGAGACAGGCCGGGTCCCAGTCAAGCCCGGCATGGGCGACGAGCGCGCGAACCTGGGAGTCGGGCTTTTCGACAAGGGCGCGATAGGATTGAAGCCTGAGTTCTGCCCCGAGCTTTGCGCGGTAATCGTCGAGCGAGGCGTAGGCGGCCCGGGTAAGATGGCCGATTCGTGTCAGGGAATGAGAGAAGCCCTGTCTGTCGCTGAAGAGCGTCGAGAAGCAGGAAAGGCCGGTATCCAGAGGATGGCGCAGCATGAAGACGAAGCGCGCATCGGGCAGGAGACACCGGGCGAAGCCGAGATCGAACGCGTTGAGCGGCAGCTTGTTGATGACGGTCAGGTCGCCCGCGCTGTCCGGGATGCGGGCGTTGCGGAAGAAGGCCTTCCGATGGGTATCAAGATCTTCGGGCGCGAGCGTGGTGAACCAGTTCCATGCATCCTCGGCCCCGGCCGTGGCGGCGCCCGATTTGCGCAGGGCGGCGCGGCGGACGTCGGTCAGGACCTGCTGCAGGGCGGGGCTTTCGCCGATGCTTCGCGTCTTCTGATGACGGGACAGGATGGCCTCCGCCAGGGTAGTGCCGGACCGGGGGAGGCCCACGATGAAGACGAGGCGCGGCGTCGTGCCGGACTGGTCGGGCAGTGGCCATTGGCCGGGGTCGTAGACCGCGCGCTGGCGGGCGACGAGCGTGTCGATGGCTTCGGCCGGGTAGGGCGGTTTGGCTACGGCTTTCGCCCGGGCGAAATTACGGAAGGCGCGGGCCGTGTCGCCATGGGCGGCGTCGATCCGGCCGAGCGCGTTGAAGGCAAGCGCCCGGTCCGCATCTGGCACGCGGCGGGCGCGGGTCAGATCGCGCAAGGCTTTGGCCTGTCGGCTGTCGCGAGCGAAGGGGGTCAGCCGGTTCAGCGTGGCCAGCGCCGCGGCGTTGCGCGGTTTTTTGCCCAGAAGGCGCGTGAAGGCATCGGTCGCACCGTCGCGATCCCCGACAGACAGGGCCATTGCGCCCAGTTTGCCAAGCACCTGAGTATCGTCGGGCGCCATGTCGGCGAGGATCTGCATGAGCTGGATCGCGGCGTCGGGGGCGCCGATGTTCCAGTAGCAGGTGGCGGTATGGTCGATCAGCGCCCTGTCCTGCGGGTCGTGGGCGATGAGCGGCAGGAGGATGTTCAGCGCCGCTTCGTATTCGCCGGCGGCGATCAGGCGTGCGACCGGGTCGGGCGCGGCTTGTGCGGCCGTGTCGGAGCGGCCCGGGATTTTTCGTACCTGGTTCATGGTGCCTGCATTCGGAGCGGTTCTCGCGTCGGATGCAGGTTAGGCGAGCATGCTTAATCGAGCATTGACGTGCGCCCGTGCGCCCACTGGCGGTGACGTGCGGCGGGCGATATCAGGGGGCATGTTGCATTGGAACTCATATGGCAGCGCGACGGACCGTCCCCCGCTGTTGATCGCGCACGGGCTGTTCGGCTCGGCGCGGAACTGGAACGTCATCGCCACGCGCCTGTCGGATACACGGCAGGTGGTCGCGGTCGATATGCGCAATCACGGCGAATCGTTCTGGAGCGACGATCATTCCTACGAGGCCCTGGCCGGGGATCTGGCGGAGGTGATCGGCGAGATCGGCGGGCCCGCCGACGTGCTGGGGCATTCGATGGGCGGCAAGGCCGCGATGATGCTGGCGCTGACGGCGCCCGACACCGTGCGGAAGCTGATCGTGGCGGATATTGCCCCGGTCACGTACGGGCACAGCCAGATGCAGTACATCGAGGCGATGCAGGCGGTGGACCTGTCCAAGGCCACCCGCCGGTCGGACGTACGGGAGCAGCTGGCCGACCTGGGCGTGGAGCCCGCGCTGCAGAGCTTCTTCACCCAGTCGCTGGATCTGGGCGGCAAGGGCTGGCAGATGAACCTGGATGCGCTGGCGGCCGGAATGGGACCGGTGGTCGGATTTCCGGAGGTGGAGGCCGCCTGGGACGGGCCGGCGCTGTTCCTGTCGGGTGCCTTGTCGGATTACGTGCGGCCGGAGCATAGGCCGGTGATCAAGCGGCTGTTTCCGAATGCGCGGTTTGCGAAGATTCCGGGCACGCA
>TARA_R110002020_G_scaffold371159_3_pt1 | contig 19174 bp, 6 predicted proteins | sample TARA_R110002020 | Tara Oceans TARA_R110002020 (sample SAMEA4396489) | marine metagenome | biome: Westerlies Biome; feature: [MES] marine water layer (ENVO:01000295) within the mesopelagic zone...; material: water (ENVO:00002006), including particulate matter (ENVO:01000060) such... | reverse complement strand
AGACACGTTAGATTCAGTCCCATCATAGTATTGCTTACCTTTCATTTCATAATCAAACCTCGCAATTTTACGTATACCGAATCCATAACGATAATCATGTTCGTAGTAGTCTGTTCCGTCAACCACGACAGGCACATCATACAAGCTACCATTAGGATTTGTACGTACAAAATAATTAGGTGCATTTTCTTTTGAATTTTTAATATCACCAGAGACATATATAGTACTGTATTTTAAAAAGTCTTTAAATAATTTCTTTTTATCTTGAGCATTAGCAGATACCGCAAATGCCACCGCAAAGAGGACAAATAATATTTTTTTCATTTTTCATTGTTGTTTGTTTTTGATTTTTCTTTTTTGTCTTGTAATTCTATTATTTTTTTAATTCTATTTTCTTCGTATTTTAATTTTTTAATTTCACCTCTAGTTAAACCAAGCTCTAATAATTGCTCCTTTTGATCTTTACTAGAAGTTTCTTTTTTCATTTTAATAACACGATCTTTCATAATCATTTCAGGTGTTTGCTCTACCTTGTCTTCTACTCCATAGTAAGGTAAACCAACGTCCCATGTGCTCCAACCTAATGCCATAGCAACTTTTTGCCAGTTGTCTGAACTGTTACTAGCTATAGCTCTAATATTATTTATTTTTTGTAAAGCTCTATCTGCTGGAATATTTGTAGTAGCAGAAACAACTTGAGCTGTTGCTAAATAAGCAGGGTTATTAAGATTAAATCCTTGATTTTGCATTCTATCTCTTTCCCAACTAAAAGTATTAGCAGCTGATGTTAATTTTCTAATTTTAGAATCTACTGGTGGTGAAAAATCAAATAAATCATTAATTGCTTTTTTAAATTCAGGAGAGTCTTTTCCATTTTCTCTAGCAATAGTCATTAAAGAGTTTTTAAGAGCAATAGCTGCTTTTCCTTGAAAACCTAAACCGCTTAATAAAGAATCAGCCATACCATTAAATGTTCTTGCTCCTTTATCATCATCGTCTCCTTCTTCATCAAACGCTTCTGTCCATAAAGCATTTTGTAAACCATTAAATATTAAGTTTTGAGCAGCTCCGTAATAAGCTATTTTAGATACATTTGTTTTCCAATCACCTCTTTGGTTGATAAGATCCTGTGTAGATCTTTTTATTATACGAGCATACTGCATTGGTGTGTTTGCAAAAGCTAAAATAAGTCTACCACCACCGCTTGCTTGTTGTTGACTAATTCTCATTGGACTACTAGACTGTTGGTTTTCTTCTGATATTTTTCTAAAATCTTGAAAAGCTTGTTGCTCTGCAAGTTCTTTACTCATACCTTGTTTCATTAAAGAATTAATTCTATTTCTATAAAACGTAGCACCACCCGAGGCAATAGCAAAACTATCAGCACCTCTTGTCATAATAAAACCTTTGTTTAATAAATATGATACAGCTCCTTTTGCTCCGCCTTCTTTTGCAGCATCTGCTATTTCTGATTCTGCAATATTTATTTGAAGACCTTCTCTTCTATTAATTAAATAATCTGAATTAAATAATTTTGTAAAATCTTTCCAGTATTGTTTTTGATTAGCAAAAGCTTTACCAGCGTTTATAAGGTTATTATCACCCCAATTTAAATAATTTACAGAAGATATTGTTTGTAAAGCAGCAGATCTAGTATTTAAGAACATAGTAGCACCAACAGAACCATTAACCCAGTCAAGCATGTTGTTAATATTTCTAGAACCTCCAATAGGTCTATTGCTTCCACTTTCCATACGTCTTAACGTGTCTTCTAAAGATTCTATATATTTATCTCCAAAAGCATAACGCAACTTGTTTTTATTTTTTTCCGAAAAAATAATACTTACATTTTCTTTCCATTCTTGTAAATATTCTTTACGATTAACTTTATTAATTTCACCCATTACATCAGTTGAAATTGTTCCAGCTAACCAGCTTTCAGTTGGTTTAGGATATTGTTTACCTTTTTGTATCTTAACAGCTTCGCTTACAAATGTAGCTAAGTCTGCATTTTTATTTACAAATTTATTTAATTTGTTTTGATCTCTTTTAGATAAACCAGGAATCTTCATACCTTGCTGTGTCCATATAGCAACCCTCGCCGCGTCACCAAAAGTAAAACCACCAATACCAGTTTCTGTATTCATTGACTTAGGAAGACTAGTTAACTTCTTTTTAAGTTCTTTAAAATCACTAGCAGCAGATACTTTAGCTGATTCAATTTTTCTTTCAGCGTTATTAAAAGGATCTATAAGGTTTGTTTGATAAAACTCAAACATGGCATCGCCTTTCTTTCCTTTAGGTAAAGTAGCATAAAGTAAACCATTAAAATCTTCTGCAGAATAACCCATAAAGAAATTACTAAACATGTTTTGGTTTTTACGTTTACCCATTGTTCTAGCTCTTGCGTCAGATATTTGCCAATCAGCTCCAACCTTACTACCCATTTCAGTGGTTTTAACCTCTAAGTTGCTGTTAAATATTTCATCAAAAGTTTTAGGCTTAGCACTTAGCTTTGCTTGAACTGGACCGTTAATGTTTAATACATCTAAAACTCCTTGAACAGCTTTAGAGTTTGCAGCTATATCGTCTGCAAATAAAAAATCATTATAACCTTCTGCTCCTTTTTTAACAAACCAGTTTGCTTTTGCAATAGGAGTACCATTACCTAAACCTGTTATATTTTCTATAGGTATTTCTTTACCCATAGATTTAAGCCAAGCATGCATTGAAGGCGCAAATGACTGTGGTCTTGCGCTAAGAACAAACATGTTTTTACCTCCATGTTGTTTGTGTTGCTCAGAAAATCTTTTCCACCAAGAAGCAGTTTTTGGATCAGTAAGGGTTCCAAAATCTTTAAAATCAAATTTAGCCCCTGAAGCTTCTAATAGAACTGACTGTTGTGCAAATTCCTCTGGAGTTAACTTAAATTTACTACCATCAGGCATCTCTACATCAACTTTACTTTTATCATTAACTATAGTTTTATCAGCATCTACAACTGTGGCTGATTTAATTGCTTTGTTTTGAGGTAGTGTCCTAGCGTTTTTAAGCGATTGATCTGTTTGTGCTAAGTGAACTATGTTTTCTTGTACAGTTTTTATATTAGGATCTTTTGCGCCAAAATCTTCTTTCTTTTGTTTACTAAAATTAGCCTCAATACTAGGCTCTATTTTCATAAAACTATTAATCTGTTCTTGTGCTTGCTCTCTTGTTATTCTTTGATCTTCTGGTAATAATTCTGCTTCTGATAATAATACTTTTCTTATTAATTCACCTTGTTCATTTATTACTATTTGATCATTATAAAATTCTTTTGGAACAACAACACCGTATCTTTCAGAATCGTAAACCATTTTATAAGAACCATCAGGTTGTTTAACTTTTCTACCTAAATTATTAGGGTTAACAGTAAAATACTCATTGTATTTTCTAATGTTAGGGTCTAAAACCTTACTCCAATCACCTGTTTTTTTAGCGTTTTCAATACTTTGCGCTAATAAAGGATGTGGTTTATTTTTACGATCCCAAGATTCTATTATTTCACCTGTGTTTTTATTTATACTAACAACAGCACCGTCAAGTATTTCTCTTGTTTCTTTACTATGTACCTCTTGAAAATAATTTTCTTTAGACCAATCCTTAAAACTATTCCATGCCTTTTTATCTTTAGAATTTAAAAGACTACCAAATACTTGTGCAAATTGACCGTATTGAAAAACATGTTCTTCTCTTCTACCATCAGTGTCTTTATCTACACCTCTTTCAATTCCTTCTACAGTAGCCATGTTTCTAAAAGGATTTATATTAGAGTTGCTACTATATACTATATCTATTATATTAGGTATTGAACCAGGATTTTTTTGTGCTATTTCCCAAAACTTATCAAATATAATATCTTTTCCTTTTTGTATATTTTCATAATTAGAATCATTTTTATCTAATTTAGATATAGTTTGAGAACCTAAAGCTAATTTTACATTAGCAGCTTCGCTTGGTGTTAAGCCTTGAATATTATCTCTGCTAGATAACTCTAAATCTATTTCTGTATTTAACTCTTCAAGAGATCTTATTTCACCTGCTTCTAACAATTCAATTGTTTCATTAGCTTTTATAATATCTTCACCTTTTATTTTTCCACTTTTTATATCAGCTCTTAGTGTTTCTGCACTGTATGGAACAAAACTAAAACCTCTTCTATTTAATTTATCTAGGTTCATGAATCTACCAGAATTACCTAAAACTCCTCTTGTAGAAAAATCTTTAACGTTTTCACCAAAAACATCTATTAATTCATTTAAATAAAAATTTCTTTGTGAATCAGCTGTTTCTTTCCCTATTTCTAATAACTTTGCTCCTTCTGGTAATGACTCTTTAAATACATCTCTTATTTTTGGACTAGCTGCAAACTTACCTCCAAGTTGCAATCTTTTACCTTGAAGATCTACTTGATTCTCAAGAATAGCGTTACGCATGTGCATATCCATACCAAACTTTATACTTGCTTGTAAATCACCTCTATATATAGGTTTAGATTTACCATCTTTACCTACAGCATTAAATTCTACACCGTTAACAATTATGGGTTTTCCTCTAAGTATTTCTCTATATTGTTTTAACGTGCCTATTAAGTTACCGTTTTTATCATACATAGCTTTACCAAGCTTTGTTTGGTATACACCGGTTGCTTTACCAAAATCATCTTTAGTTTTAGGTAGCCTAGCAAAATCAGCTTCAGAGTTATCAATTAAAAACTGTTGTATTCTAACTAAAGCATCTTTATCTTTTTTAGGAAAGTTTCTTTGTTTTTCATTTAATCCACTAACTGTTTTAAGACCAAACATATCTGCGTAAAACTGAGCAATTTCGTCCGGAACATTAGCCGTGTCTTTAAAACTATTTATTTCTTTACCTTCAAAAGCTTCATCAGTTATTTTAGCTAACTCTTCATTTATTATTTCGTTATCTGTTTTACCTTCTTCTTTTGATAAATTTAAATTTTCTAAAGCTTCTGTTTTATATATAACTGTTTCACTTGGTTTTTTCGCTAGTCCATCAGTGTCAACACCTCTGTCTTCTGTTAAAACAATTTCTTCAGTTTGATCTTCAATTTCTCGCCCTTTTTCTCTCATCTCTTCTACACTGCCAGTAATTGATTCTTGATCTATTGTTTCGTAAAATTTTTGCCTTTTAGGTTTTAAATTATTATAAATAAAATTAGTAAGATTTCTTTGAGGATTTCCATTTTCATCTAAATTAGGATCAAACCTTCTTAATATACCATCTCTATAATTACTTACAAAATCTTCAAACTCTTGTTGAGTTTTAGTTCCTTTTTCTGCTTTAAAACCTAACGCGTCAGCAGCAATACTCATGAACTGTTCTTGAAACTTAGGGTTTTTTTCATAAAAATCATTTATAATTTCTATTTTATTTCCACCTTCAGAAACACCTTTTTTCCATGTATTAAACATTTCTATACCTGCAGGGTTTATTACTTTTGCTCCAGCTGAAAATTCTGCATCAGTTAATACTGAAATAGGATTTTTTTGATCATATTCTTTCATCAACTTACGCATTTCTTCAGAAGTCATATTTTTATTTTCTTTTAAAGAATCAAAATATTTCTTTCTTTTTAAGTCAGCAGCGTCTTTTGAAAACTGTTCACCTTGCTTGTAAAAATCCTCTCTATTTGTGCTTAACTTTTTAAGCATGTTAAAAATTTGTTTACCAGTAACTTTTTCAGGATCTAAGTTAGGTAATTTCTTTTTAAATAAAGGAAACATTTTTTCTAATGATTCACCAAATGATTCACTAAATTGTATTCTACCTTTATCTATTAACTCAGACAAAACAGTTAAATTTTCATCATACCATTCATTTTTAGGTTTGCTAGTATCGTATCTTTGAACAAGAGGATTGTTTAATTCATTTTTTAAAATCTTTAACTGTTCAGGAGATAACTCTGCTAAAACATCATCTATTATTTTAATACCTTCTTCAGTAACTTTTCCATCTGGACCTTTAAAAGCGTCAAGAGTTATTTTATGGACATCTTCGTGAGTACCTTCTGTAAATGATTTAATTTTATTCGCCTCTGTTCTATTTATATATGATTTACCTGTTATAGGGTGTATAAAGGCTAATTCGTTTTTTACTGATTTTGGGTTTAAACCAGATTCATTATAAATATCTTGAAACTCTTGAACGTCATCTATTATTTCACTTTTACCACCTTTTAAACCACCTCCATAACTAGCTCTATCTTCTAGTAATCTATTGCTTTCGGCTGTAAGTTCACTTTGAGAAATTTTATAAAGATCACCTTCTTTTACATATCGCTTAGCTTCTTCTTTTTTATCAGCTAACTCTTTTTTTAATTCTATTTTTTCAGTTTCACTTAAATCTTTAGTTTCTCTATTCTCTAAAGCTTTTATTTCAGCGTTTAATTGACGTTTTTTAAATAAAAAATTATAAGTTTTTTGATATAATTCTGGCGTAAGCTTGTTACTTACAGAATATAATCCCATGTTATCTGAATTAAAAAGTATATATGGTTTAGCTTTAGATCCTATACCAGTATACCCAACAGTTGGTCCACCTCCGTTTAATTCATTAATTATATCTTTGTTTACAGCGTATATACTTTCAAATCTTTCAGCTTGAGGAGTTCCATCTTGTATTTTTAAATAATCATACAAAACTTCTTTTGGTATATTGTCCAACATTTCAGCTTCAGACGCTGATAATGTTTCGCCTCTTTTTAATTTATTTGCTATAACAGAAACATCTCCGTCACTTGGCGTTAAATTACCTCTCTCTCTTTCTTTTTCTATAGCAGTATACGCGGTGTTAATACTTACTTGAGTTGTTAAAGCTCTTTGATTTTTCTTTATTTCTTTAAATTCTTTATCAGCATCTTCTTTAGAAATTTTACCTTCTCTTTTTCTTTTTAGTAAATCATCTATTTTTTTCTTAGTGGCATCAGCTATAGTTTTATAAGAGTTTTCAGTAGGGTTTTCTATAATGTTGTTGTCTATTTTAAAATATTTAGAAGCATCTTTAGAATACCTCGAAGACTTACCACCAGATCTTAGATTAATAACATCATTAAACACAGCATTTCTAACATTCATAACACCAGGTAATCCTTTAGTAAAACTATTCATTACTATCATTTTAAAAACCTCATCACCGTAAGCTTCAGCAGCTGATATATTTGATTCTTCTAATCCTTGAAAATAACTATCAGGACTTGTTAGTACACTAGAAAAAGTATATCCACCAGCACCAAGTCCAGCAGCTGAAACTCTATTTACTATTTTTCTAGGAACATCTAAATTTCTACCACGCGCCGCAACATTTGTCATTCCCACGTAAAAAGGATTTTTAGCTAAAAATTGACTTTTAGGACTTAGTATACTATTTGTTAGGTTTGAAAAAAATCCTTTACTTAAAGCGGCTGCGGCTATTTCACCACCTTTCATTGTTGTACCAAATAGATAACTACTTCCAAATTGATAGTTTTCATCAAAAGTAAACGAGGTTGCTTCAAATTTTAAACCACTAGCGTTAGCATCCATAAGTCTTTTAAAATTTCTATAAGCTCTAGGATTATTTTTAAATGCATTATAGCCACCAGCAAAGCTTTTAGTCCAACTATTTAATTTAGTTATAGCTCCAGTTCTAGCAGTTAATGGGTTAAGATACATTTGAGCTAAGAACTCTCCAAAATGAGGTAATGCTCCAAGATTACGTTGACCAAAGTTTTTTACAGTAGCAATATTTATAGCATCAGTATCTATATTAAAATTTGGTTCTAAAAAATCTTTAAAGGTAACAGCTTGTTCAAAATTTGTAAAATAATTATCAGCTCCAATGTCACCACCTAAAATATTACTACCAACATCTAAAACCCCTTCTAGAAACTCCTGACCACCTAAACCTTTATTTGCTGTTGCTAAGTTTCTGTTTAATTGTATAGCTTTACTTACAGTAGTGTATGTGTTTAATCTATCGTTAAAAGCAATAGCCAGTGGAGATTCACCTGGTATATAAGTTAATCCTTTTGGTAATACTCCTGTTTCAGCAAATTCTTTTAATTTTTTTATTTGATCATCTGATATATTTACTGGTCTATTAATTATTGATTGATTATTACCTATAGCTCCGGTGTAAAACATTGCATCGCTACCATCAGTCCAGTTAAAACCATTTTCTGTTATATACTCATTCATTGATTGCTCACCTTCTGGTATAGTATAACCACCAGCTATATCACTAGCTAAAGCGTTTAACCCATAATAAACATCACTTAACTGATTTGTTAAAACATCTATATCAGTGCTAGCCATTTCTTCAGCGTCATTAAATAATTCAATAGCCGGTAATGGAGCATTTTTAGCTTTAACATCTATTAATCCACCTGTTGAAGGATCATATAGTTTATTACCATAATCTCCATCACCCATCATGCTTTCTATTTTTTTACCTAATTCAACTTTTTTAGTATTAGGAAAACCGCCACTCTCATCTGGCATGCTATCATATTGATTTTGTAGGTTTTTTAACTCTAATTCTTTGTCGCTTAAATAATTGTCTGAGTATTCTAAAATTTTTTCATTACCAATGTTAAAAATGCTTTCACCTAAATCAGCGTTTTTATTTATTCTAAAGTCTCTTAAATTAGGAACGTTTATAAACGTAACTCTGTTATCAGCTTTAATGTTTTCTTTAGAATAATATTGAGCTAACTTTCTACTTTTACCTCCTTCTAAATCAAAAGAAACAAGTCTATCATTTGATGTTAAATAATCTCTACCATGTTTTTGAGAAAAAGGTGTTACACCACCAGTCATCCAATCAATTATATCACCATCTAACTGTTCATTATCTAAATAACCTACTACACCGTTATTTTCTAAAACACCAGTCGCTCCTCTTTCTATACCTACGTTTGACTTATAAAAACTAGTAAGTTGAGTTTCTTCGTCCCCGTATGTTTCATTCCAATAGTCAGCTAGTAAAGTATGTGCTTTTCCTACAGTACGTGATCCTCCACCGTATCTAGCTATAGCATTGTCATCAAACCAAGTGTGAACACCTAGCACGTTGTTTATGTCTTCATTTTTGTAGCCAAAAGGCTGCATAATTTCTACTGGATCTAAAGGATTTAAAACGCCTCCATAAACATTTTCCACACCAGGTCTAATGTTTTGATTAATTTTAACTCTGTTACCCATTTTTTCAATGTAATCACTAACGGTTTCAACACCTTCAATATCAAAACCTTCTACTTTGTTATCAATGTTATATTGAACTTCTTCTAGTGTATACATCGGTGTATTACCAATTTGCAATGTAGTTTTAAAATCATCATCACTAAGACCATAAACTAAATCATTACTTATATCTTCAGCCTCTTGATCAGTATTTTTATTAGTTAAATTTTGATAATAACCTAAGGTGCCTGGAATATTAACCTCGCTCAAACCCACGTTTAAACCCACGTTTGTGTCAATGTTGGTTTCATTAACATCTAATTCCACCTCAGCTTCTTGTACTGGATTATCGTTATCATATTTCTTCATTAAATCAAAAATCTTTTTTCCAGATAAGTTTTGATTTTGCAAAGAAATTAAATATTGTTTTCTTTTATCCATTAACCTAATTTATTATCAGCCATAAATTTTTCTGCTTTAGCATTTCTTCCTTCTTCTAGGTCAAAAACAGCAGCGTCAGCTTGAACAGTTGGTATTTGATTTGTTGTAAATTGTTTTAAATAATTATTCATAAAATATATTTTATATTTTTCCATGAATAAATCTTTTTTGTTTTGATCTAATGGTAAATCTTCTTTATAACTCCATGATGAACTAGCCGCGTTTGCATTTTGAACCATTTCATCATCTTCTGTAACACTTGTTCCTTTAGATATAAATACATTCCAAGCAGCTATAGCTTCTTGTTCTGAAGATAATAAACCTGCAACTTCAGCGTCAATAAAAGGATTTATTTTTTTCTCAATTTTATCTAAATCATACTTAAGTATGTTTCTACCTTTACCCATACCTATATCAATTATTTCATAATCTGGAGATCCATCGGAGTTTGTTAAAATAAATTCTTCAGATATTTTAGCTCCAGGTAATAATTCTTGAGTTTCAGAATTAACAGACTTACTAGCTAAAACACCTACTTCAGAAACTAATCTTAACATGTCTTTGTTTATATCTGGTGTTTCCGCTACCATACCACTACCTGCATCTATTAAAGCAGCTAATGTTGAACTGTTAACAATTAGAGGTGATTTTAAAAGCCCACCATCAAACATAATAGTTTGAGAACCATCTTCTTCTAATTGTAATATTATTGTGTAACCATCATTTTTAGAAAAACCTGGTTTACCTGTAAAAATAGCATTTGATACAGCAAACTGATAATTTTGATTAACATCGTAATATGAATCTTCTGTAATACTTAATTGAGCAGCTATATTTCCTAAAAAATCTAATGATTTTTGCGGGGCTTCGTTTAAAAATTTTAATTTTTCAACCTCAGACGTACAACCTGGCGATTTACATTTATTGTTTTCAATATTAGTTTTTAATGAAGCGTATAATCTACCTGTATTATAATAAGCTACATCAAGAATTTGAAAATTATAATCAGCTTGTGAAGCTAAATATGAACCCTGATGCGCTAAAGCATCGCTTTCATTCATTTGTTTTACGAACAAATTTATTTGTATATTTTTTTCCATATTATGAAGGATCTCGGTTTATCATGCTTGTAATTGAATCTGTTAAACCTCCAACCGCACTCATGCCCATTGCAGTAGCATCAGCTGTAGCTGTTGTTGCTGCACCACGTAAAGCACCTATTTGATTGGATAATCTATCTAACTGCATCATTTCTCTTTGTTCTTTTTGATTAAACACAAATTGATCACCTGCAACTTCAGCTTGTTGTACTCTTTGAGCCTCATTCATTTGTTGTTGTTGTAGCGTGGCTTGACCTTGTGCTCTTGCTCTTTCGTTAGAAGCCTCTTGTTGTTCGATGCTAGCAGCTACACCTTTTTTCGCTTGCAATGCTGCTTGAGCTAATGCTGTAGCGCTACCGGCACCACCACCAGTTTGTCTTATTGTATCCAAAGTATTTGCTAATGCTATATCAGTTTGTTCTGCTTGCATTTCAGCTGCTTGAGTAGCAACGCTTAAACTAGCAAAAGGATTTGATAACATTGAGCTTAAATCTGTTATATTTTCGTATGGGTTTATTATTTCTTGTCTATTAGCTTCTAGTCTATCTAACTTTTTTTGAAGCTTACCAGCTTCTCTTTTCATTCTACTCGCTTCTCTTTTAGCTGCTCTGGCTCCAAATATTCCTGCACCTATTTGTAGTGCGCCACCTATGATTGCTGCTGCTGGTCCTGGCATAATTATTGTTTTTTATTATTAATTTTATTGATAACCATTGTTTGATGTATATTCGCTACCTACAGCAAAAAGTTCTTTTTCACCTCCAGGTTCTGTAACTGAATCTGTAGATATGGTTACTGTAGCTAAAAATCCTTTTATTCCAGATATTGCTGGACCAAATAATATTTCACCTGGAGCCACTGAACTATTATTAACTAAATTAGCTACATATTTATTTTCTTTTCTATTAAAACCTGAGTAATAAATTGGCAATACAACCGCTGCTGTACCTGTGTTAGCTGGTGTTGCAGAGTCAAATGCTCCTTGTGTATAACTATATATTAACGATGTTTGATCTTGGAAATCAATCCAATTACTATTACCAAAGCTTAAATTTTTACCAGTTAAATCTGATACAAAACTGTTTACTTGCCATCCATTACTACCTTCATAACCTACAGTTTTAAATGTTTTAGAAGCTCCTACATTAGGATTAAAAACAAAAGTAATTGAAGTAGGCGTTGCTGTTACACCTGACTCATCAGGATAAAATAAGTTTCTTGTTCCAGTTGAAGCATAATGCTCGTATAATTTACCAAATTTTAAACTGTAAAACTTGCTGCCAATACTAAACATTTGATCAGGTTTGTAACTAAAGAAACTAGTCCAACCTTGTATAGACTCGTCCCATGTTAAAGTTTCATACCCTTCATCAAAGGTAGCACTAGTAGTACCTGCTTTTTGAGTTGATAATACATATTGTTTATTGTATATGTCCCAACCTCCTATTACTTTTCCTGGAACACCAGCAACATCAATAGAGTTGTCACCACTTGTTCCTAGTCTATCTCTAAAATAATCTACCATATTTGCTTTGGATATTTCAGATATTGAACCTCCTTGTAATTTTAAAACAGTATTATTGTTTCTATCAGTAAAATATTTAGCAGTACCATAAGCTGTAAAACTAGTAGGATCTTTACTAATACCAAATATACCTGGATAAGGTTGTATGGCTCCAATTACTAAATTACTACTTGTAACTGCTCCACCACCTTCAGCTGAATAAATAGCATCTTTATCTATTAAAGCTCTATTTATTTTTAATTCTTGAAAAATATTTAAATTAGTATTTTCAGCGTAAAGTTTTTGTATAGAACCATTAGCCGGATCTACAGATTTTATTATATCCTCTCCTACTGAAAAAACATTAGTATTATTAACTCCTGTTCTTGAATTATATATTCCAGAATATATTAAAGAATTACCTCTAATAGCACTGTTTGGTTCTTCTTCAACAAGATATGCTTTTACACCAAAATCTACAGATGTATTATTATAACCACCTCTAATTCTTGATTCTTCAATAGCCCACTCTTTATCATTAGTAGTAGCTCCCCTAGGATAACCACCTTTTGACTGAGGAATACCTTTAGAACCATTCCAAACAGGAATTTGTCCAAAAGGACCATCTACATTACTACCACTTGTAGCGGGATATGTAATGTTTTGCATTGTCTTTTTGAGAACAAAAGTGTTAAAATATTTAACTTCTACTACTGCAGGCATATTTATTATTATTACTTGTTTTTTTAATTTTTTAAGCTATCCACCATTACACGAATTAAATGGGTCTGTATTATTAAGAGCTAATTTAGTCCAACCTGTTCCAATATTGTTTTGAGTATAGGTTGTATCTCTAGCACATTGATAATTATAAACAGAAGAACTAGCTGTGTCTACAAAAGAAATAACTCCTTCATCAACTCCATCACAGGTTGTAAAAGCACCTGTTACTGTGTTACCAGTATTTTGGTAAGTATATCTCCAAGTATAACAAGGATCTCTTTGTATTGTTAAAGTAAAGTTACAAGTTACTGTTTCTGCACCCGCATCTTCTAATGTAGCTATACATGTATAAACCCCATCTTCCATATCGTTTGGTGGATCTCCTCCATTAAAATAAATTCTACCTGTCCAAGAGTCACCAGACTGTTGCTGGTCTATTCTTACATAATTGTTTCCTGAAGGACCATATTGTACTCCGCTTTTTATAACACTTAAGCTCCATGTTAAATCTTTATGTTTATCAGATAAACTAAAAGAACCGTTAAAACCAGGTAAAGCTATTATTGTTCCAACTCCTCCACCATCACTTCCAACAACATATGTTTTGTTTTCACATCTATTAGCTAAAATAGTAGGTGGTTCATTTATTAATGCTATAGGTGTTTTTGTTATAAACGTTTGCACTCCGTTTATATTTAATTCAAATGTAAAAGAATACGTGTCTTTAGTATTGTTTTGATAACTATAATAAAAATTATCTAAAGCTCTAATGTTATATACACCAGGAGCACCTACAGTGCTAGTTATTACTTCTAATTCAAATCTTGGATTAGAGCTCCCAGGTCCTACATCTAAAGGAGGGTTTGCTAAATCAGTAACACTAACAAGTTGTACTTGAGCTGGTGTTTGATTTATATAATTTATATCGTTTCCAAACTCATCTTGTAATGTAAAATTAGCTGCTAGTATTCTTCTATCTGCTACATTAGAAGCATTTGAATCAATACTTTCTTTAAAGTTTGTTGCGTTAAAACTGCTTAGATTAGCTGTTGATTGAGTATCGTTTAATATAGCTTGGTTTAAATCACTTATTAAACCTGTGCTAGTTGTTTCCCAAAATATATCTAAATTAGAATCCACACCATCAGTTTCCATTACAGCTAGTTGAGGCATGTTTATATATATGTTTCCTCTACAATTAGGAGGATCAGAACATAATGCTGTTGGAGCAAAAGTATATCTTTCAGCTCCTGATCCAGTAGAAAGACCAGCAACATCAACGTCTTTACTAAGTGTAATTATACCACTTGTAAGAGCAGAAACCACAGTTGTATCTGGTAATATACCTGGTCCAATAACTTCTTGACCAACTTTAATAACATTCATAGCATTGTTACCATCTACAGGAATTAAAGTACTAGGGTTTATATCTATTTTATTAACTGCTGGAGACGTGTATGGATTATCAAGTAAAGCACTTGTTAATACAGACGGTATTCCAAACTGTTTTGAAGGAGTGTTTATTCTAGCGATTAAAGGATCTGAATCAACATTGTAAAATTCTGCACTAGGAACATAATCAGGTTCGTTAGCTCCATCGAATAAATCATTATCCGTAGCAATAACACTTACAACCGGGGGTAATGCTCCTGGATAATACTGTGTGTTATTATCTGCTGGTAAACTACTGTTTAAGTTTTCTACTCTACCATGTAGTACTACACTGCTTCTAAATTGTCTTTGCTCTGGACCAACTTCAGTTAAATCTCTAGGAACTTTATTAATATTATCATTTATTAATACAGCGTGAGATGTTTTACCTAATTCTTTTATGTTGTCTTCTGGATAAGAAGCCATAACACCTGGTAAATAAACATTATAATATTCTTGTTCAGTTTGCTTAACAACTATTTTATATGAATACCAACCAAGAGGATTATAATCTGCACTTGTTGAATCTCCATTATACAAACCAGTAGTAGAACCACTTATTGGACTGTTAAATAAAACCTTTAATGAATTACCAGGCCAAGTTCGTTTATTTATAGCTGAAGATAAATAATCAGCAAACACTGTGCTACCAAAATATCTTTCGTTTTCATATTTAACAGAGTTATCTGTATCAGATAATATAACTGTTGAAGTTCTACCCCATCTATCTGATAAAACAACTCCAACTTGATAATTTCTTTTTTGTTTTAGTGAGTGGTTAGGGTATTCTATATAACTAGTAGTATATCTTACACTGTTTGGTGCTGCAAAATTGATCGCGGTACCAGATGGAAGTGATGAGGTTAAAGCTTTGCTTATTGTTATTGTAGCAGCTGCTCCATCATAGTTTACAAGAGTAGTGTTTGCGGGTATACCAGCAACTGGAGATGTAACTATCGCTCCGTTATTATACACACCTGAAGGAGTCGCAACAGATAAAACTGTTTGACCACTTGCTTCTATAGCTGTTGTTGTTGTTGATCCTGTCCCTAAACTAAAACTAGTTTTTTGACTTACAGCAACATTATAATCTATTGTAGATGGTGGATTGTGTTTGTCTTGAAAGTTTCCATACACGACTCTATTGCTTATTATTTCTTGCGCTAACGCTTTTACTGGAACTTTATCATAAGTTCTAGTTATTTCATTGTCAGGTAATACTTTATAAGGTTTTGTAGACTGATATTGATATTCAAAATAATTTACATCATTAAAAGTTAATAAAGTGTCGTTAGCTATATTTGATTGAGTTATAGATAAAACTACAGTATCTACACCATTAAAAGAAACAACCGTTGGGTTGTTAACTATACCAGTACCTGTAACAGTAGCTCCTACCTGAATATTACCACTAGCACTTATAGTGTCTATAACAAGACTTGTTCCACTTTGAGTTCCACCAGAATTTGTTCTAGCTGTTGTTGTTTGATTAGCTATTTTAGAAACAGGCACGCTTTCAATAACGTTTACAGCTAAGCTATCTGATTCTTTATATAATATTTCTATTTCTTCTACATTTAAATATCTTTGAAAATTAGCAGAGCTATAAGGTAAAGGAATTCTTAGTATTATTTTATCTACTTTGTTTTCCATAAACTCAACTATAGTACTTCTATATGTATCTTCCTCGTCTTGTATGTCTAATGGTGGAGGACTTGTTCTATAATTAGGTAAAGTACTAGTAAATTGATTTACTTTGTACATAAAATAACCATCTTTTTTAGGTATAAAACAAGGTTGTGTAAATGGAGCAAATATAGAATACTCTCCATCTACAAACTTATATCTATAACTAAATCTTACAAATTTATCTTTTAAAAAATCTTTGTCTCCATTAAAATCTCCTTCGTAATAATTGTTATAATTAAAAACTAGTTCAACGTCATTTGTACTAAAAGGACCTATGTTAGAACTTGTAGTTAGTCTAGAAGTTGGTGGGTTGTTACCAGATCCTTGAGAATAATCAAAAGTTGAAACAGTAGCTGTTGTAGGAATTAAAAATCCAGTAGTAGGATTTATATAAGCTATAGTTGCTCCAGGTATTACATCACCTGTAATTGTTCCACTAAGTAAATCAATTGTTGATCCGGCTGGAGAAAGAGTTCCATCAATTTTACCAGTACCTCCATCAGGATAAGCTTTACTAGTAACATCATACATTGTTGTTTCATATGAGTCAGCTGTGTTAGGAGACACTCTATAAAGATCTATTGTTTGATACGGATTATATTTTGCTACTGAAATTTGATCTTCAAAAGTATAATAAGGTTTAGTAGCTGAGCTATCATTTGCTATAGCTAGTTCTACGTTTATTTTTCTAGGTTGATTTCTATTATCACTCCAAAACAATAAATCTTCTAATAAATTAACAGCTGTAACAGGAAATTGTGTTGAAAAATTTAAAAAAGAACCTGTAACTAATTGGTTAATATTAGTTGTTAACGTATTATAAACATATATATAGTGTTTAGATTTAGCTCCACCAGTAGGTTGAAAATTAATAGTATCGTTATTTGTTAAAAAAATATAAACCCTGTTATTAATTTCATCAGCAAAATAACCTATAGAAACTAAATCTGTAATTGTAGTTAAAGCTCTAAAATCACTTATTTTAATATTACCTAAAGTGTTCTCTAAAGCCCCTACATTTTCTCCTTCAGATTTACTAACCTGAGCATTCATCGCGTTTCTATATTCACCATTAGGTATAAGTCGATCGTCAAGATCTTTGTTCATTCTACCTTTAATGAAATTATTACTTACTTTTGCCATTAAATTTTAGTGTTTAATCCATTTAGATTTACCTCTCATAACTTGAACAAACTGATCAAGTTTTATATTAGATAATCTTATTTTAGCGTTTCTTAGTGATGCGTATCTATCTTTTTTATATCTTTGAACTACATTTTCTTGTTGATTAGCTCTAGTTGAAACTATACTATATAGTATACTTTTATACATAGCATCTTCTACTAATTTAGGAACTCTACTATCTAAATCATAAGCAAGTCCATCAGACACATATTCTAAAACAATTAGTTTATTTACTAAATCACTTGAAAAAGTAAACTTACCGTCTCTTTCATTTATTCCAAACCAACCGTTAGCTTGAGAATATTGTGGATCTAAACCATATAATCTTCCCCAGTTCCAGGGACCATTTAAATTATAATCTTGATTAGCATATCCAAAGTATTCATAATCAGCATACCATTGTGAATTTATAAGCTTAGTGTTTGCTTCATTCCATTTTTCTACTGTTAACGATGTTCCTTCTATATCTGAGCCAAAATTATCTTGAGTTGGTATACCTTTGTCATCTTGAAGTAGTTTAGTATACGGATCAGTTGTTAAGTTGTTTGCTGGATATATAGGATGTTTTACACCTAAAGCATCTATCCAATCTAAACTTACGTAATTAACGTAGTCTTGTGGAACAACTAAAGATAAACTATCAGGTATTGTTAATTCTTGAGATTTTATACTTTTTAAAGTATCATAACTAAATTCTTGTAAAGCTCTTTTAGCCCAAAATAAAACATCAGATTTTTTAACATTTTGAATTACTTTTCCATCACCAACATAACCAACCATAAAATTATCAATAACGTCACCTAGTTTTATATACGCGTAAGTACCATAATTTTCTTCAACAGTATCTCCTAAAGCTTCTTCAGCTGGTGTGTTACCATATTTTCCACCATCTAGTGTTTTTAATTGTACTACTAAAAATACATTAGCAGGTATTGCAGCTGTAATAGTTATAACATTATTAACAACAGTGTAAGCCAATATATATTCACTCCAACTACTAGGAAAACCCGTAGTACTAGTATATATTTTAAAGTTGTTTAAAGCATAATTAATATCTGTTGGGTTCCACGCGTTAGTACCTCCAAAAACTAAATCTGTATTAAAAGTAGTTGGAAAGGTTTGACCAGCAGCACCGTTAGCTGCTCCTCTAAAGGGTTGAGCCCCTTGGTAATATTGTTGGTTAGTTTCTGTTACTTGTGTCATTATGATTTTTCATTTTGTGAAACCTTAGCTGCTTCTTGAGTTGCAGTTTGTATTATTGTAGGATCGTTTATTATAACACCCGCATACTTTAATATGTTAGTTATAATATTTGTTTGCTCTGATATATCTAACTCAAAATTATTTGTATTACCTCCTGGATTAAATACATATTGCCCAACTCCTCCAGTTGTAAAATCCCAATAAGGAACTGTAGGTTTAAATAAACAGTTTATATTTAAAGTGTTAGGTTGTGGTGACACTTTAATTAAAACAGAACCACCAACTCCTCCTGACTGCGTAAAACATAAAGGATATTGATTTGTGGGAGCTGTTAATTTTGATCTAGTAATTTTGTCATAATCACTTTTACTTGCTAGCTGTGTTATAGAGTTGTATTGAGGATTAGTAGTATTATATGTAGATATTATTTCTCCAATTTTATATACATCACCAGCTCCTTGATATTCCCATCCAAGAACACCGGCACCTGCATTATATGTAAAATTTACACTCTTTTCAAAAGGATAAAGTTTATATGAAATATCTTTAAATACATTGAAGAATTCTGTATCGTTTTGTGTATTGTTTTGATTTTGGCGATTAGTTTGGTTGCCATCAGGAAAGTATGAATTAAAAATTTCTTCCTGTACTTGTGTTGCTAAGCTGTTAAACTCAGT
>TARA_R110002020_G_scaffold323748_1_pt1 | contig 19203 bp, 14 predicted proteins | sample TARA_R110002020 | Tara Oceans TARA_R110002020 (sample SAMEA4396489) | marine metagenome | biome: Westerlies Biome; feature: [MES] marine water layer (ENVO:01000295) within the mesopelagic zone...; material: water (ENVO:00002006), including particulate matter (ENVO:01000060) such... | reverse complement strand
TAATAGTTTTTGTACTTGTTTTTCTACGGTTGCATCTTCGATTTTTTCGAATAGCAAGCCCACTTCTCCCAGTGAAATTCCTGCTTTGAGAAGCTCACCTTGACCAGCCTCGGACCAGTCTATTTTTTCCATCCCAAAAAGATCAACCAGTTTCCCGGCAGTGAAAGGCAAGAATGGCTCTGATACAATTGCAAGATTCGCAGCGATGTTCAATGCAATATTCAAGATAGTTCCAGTACGGGCTTCGTCGGTTTTGATAACTTTCCAAGGTTCTGTGTCCGCCAGGTATTTATTGCCCAATCGAGCTAATTCCATCACGATGCTCAATGCCTCACGGAATCTATAGCGCTCGATGGATGCGGCGATTTTCTCAGGAAACTCTGCTAAAGCATCCAATATCTCCTGATCGTAACCAGTCAATTCTCCTCGCTGGGGAATTGTTCCCTGATAGTATTTGTGTGTCAAAACCACGGCACGATTCACGAAATTCCCGTAAATGGCCACTAGTTCTGAGTTATTTCTAGTCTGGAAATCCTTCCAGGTAAAGTCATTATCTTTGGTCTCAGGAGCATTAGCAGTCAGCACATAGCGAAGCACATCCTGCTTGCCAGGGAATTCCTCCAAAAACTCATGCAGCCAAACTGCCCAGTTTCTGGAAGTAGAAATTTTATCTCCCTCTAGGTTCAAAAACTCATTTGCAGGAACATTATCTGGAAGAATGTAATCTCCGTGGGTTTTAAGAATCGCAGGGAAAATAATGCAATGGAAAACAATGTTATCTTTTCCGATAAAGTGCACAAGTTTGGTGTCTTTATCTTTCCAATACGGTTCCCAATCGATTCCTTTTTCCGCAGCCCACTCTTTAGTAGAAGAGATATATCCTATCGGTGCGTCAAACCAAACGTAAAGAACTTTGCCCTCTGCGTCTTGCAAAGGCACTTTGATTCCCCAATCCAAATCACGGGTCATAGATCTAGCCTGCAAACCATCACCAGCTTCCAACCATGATCTACATTGTCCCAGTACGTTATTTTTCCAATCGTCAGCGTGATCCTCTAGCACCCATTTTTTCAGAAAACTCTGATACTTTGCCAAGTCCAAAAACCAATGCTTGGTTTCTTTCAATACTGGAGTTCTTCCGCTTAGTTTTGACTTTGGGTTGATAAGATCTGTCGGGCTCAATGAGCTGCCGCATTTCTCACACTGATCACCATACGCATTCGGATTGCCACATTTTGGGCAGGTACCTTCTATGTATCGATCTGCCAAAAACTGATTGGCTTCCTCGTCATAGTACTGCTCCGTACTTTGCTCGAGAAACTCGCCTTTTTCGTACAAGTCCTTAAAAAATCCCTGTGCAGTTTCATGATGAATTGGCGCAGAGGTGCGGGAGTAGTGATCAAAACTGATCCCAAATTCCTGAAAACTCCCCTTCATGATCTGATGGTAGTGATCCACCACTTCCTGAGGGGTTTTTCCTTCTTTTTTAGCTTTGATTGTAATCGCAACTCCATGCTCATCCGAACCGCAGATATAGGCAACATCTTTGCCCAAGCTCCGCAAATAGCGCACATAAATATCTGAAGGAATGTAACATCCAGCCAAGTGACCAATGTGAAGTGGGCCGTTGGCGTAAGGAAGCGCAGAAGTAATGGTATATCTTTTGAAATTGGTATTGCTCATAATCGTTCTAAGATTCGAAATAGTAAACCCCGCTTTGAAATATAAAATTCATTGCAGAATAAGGGTGCAAAGATAGGGAAATCAGGCTTAGGCTGCCTTAGGCATTTGCAAATTCATTACGGGCTTCATCTGTTAGAATACCCTTGTAAATAATAGTGATTGCCTGATCGTAGATGTCTGCAGGAGGAATCTTCATTCCTTGTTGAATTGGCTCAGGAAACTGTGTGATGAATTTTGGGTCCATAAGAGACTGTATCGCGGTAGCGTAAAGCATCACGACCAAATTGACATTAACAGCAGGATTAACCAAACCCTCACTAATCCCTTGATCCAACAATTGTTTGAATCGTATATAAGCAGATTCCTTAATGTACTGCTCCAAGCCCTCCCAAATTTCCGGCGCATGTTCCCGCAGGTCTTCGAATAACTCAGGATTAATTGGGCCTAGCAGGGAAGCCATCACCGTCAAAGTAGATTTAAGCTTCAAGGGAAAAGAAATGTATCGATTATCTACAATTGCCTCTACTTTAGCTGTAAGCTTGGTTTTGGTCACCTCAAAGGAAGCGGCCAGCAATTCAAATTTCCCTGGATAATACTTATAAAGTGTCTTCTTACTCATCCCCAGCATTTGGGCGATATCATCCATAGTGGTATGGCGATAGCCTTTTTCCAGAAAAAGCTTGTACGCTGCGTCCAGAATTTTGCTTTCAATATTGGCTTTATTGGGCATGAGGAAATGGGGATAACTATAAAAAAACAAAGATTCTAAATAATGGGAGGATTTGCAATTGAAATAGTTCTCGCAGCGACGCGGCGACGTAATGTAATGGTATTAAAAATTCTCCCGCGAAGGCGTAATCTTTTTGGAAATAAAATTGAATTTGTTATCCGTTGAGATAACTTTGATTAATGAATAGAAAGATAATCTTTTACGAAAACCACTTCATTGAATTTTACCGAGAGCAAGACTTAAAAGTAAAATTCAATACGTTTTCGAATTGATTAAGCAAGTTGAACGTGTTCCCGAGAAATTCCTGAAACATTTAACTGGAACTAACGGACTTTATGAAATCCGAATTGAGGTTCAATCTAATATCTACCGCATATTTTGCTGCTTTGACGAGGGGCAATTGGTAATCTTATTCAATGGATTTCAAAAGAAATCGCAAAAGACCCCTCATAAAGAGATTGAAAAAGCAGAGCGGATTATGAAAGAATATTTTGATGGTAAAAACTAAAACTATGAATGACTATAAAAATATAAAAACATTTGATGACTTAATAGAGCTCGAACATGGCAAGATCGGCACAGAAAGTCGCAACCAGTACGAGGAAGGTGCTCAAATGTTCATCGTGAGTGAAATGCTCAAGTCAGCACGCAAAGAAGCCAACCTTACTCAGGAGCAATTGGCTGAAAAAGCTGGGACAAAAAAGAGCTACATCTCTAAGCTTGAAAACGGAAAAGGAAACGTCCAGCTTTCTACATTAATCAGAATTTTTGAGCAAGGATTGAATAAAAGAATAGGACTGACATTTTTGTAAAAAAGAAAACCCTCAATCGTTCACTTTATTCAACTAGTCACGATAATTCTTACTTTAAAACATGGAAAAAGGAAGAAATCGTGCTAGTGAAAATTATAAGATCAAGAAGGCTCTTTAGAAAAGGTTTTGAGCTGTAATATATAGAATTGACAATTCTAAAATCAGCAAAATTTTTCTTAGCGTCACTTTGTGGCTAAAAAATTCAACCAAACGTCAAAGCCGAAAATTCAATTGCTCCTTCCCTATCGAAATCCTATTTTTACAAGCCCTAATTTTTCTAAAAAGCCCATGAATCCACAGGAAGCCGAACAGCGAATTGCCCAACTGAGCCAAGAAATCAACCATCACAACAACCTCTATTACCAGGACAGCAATCCTGAGATCTCGGATTTTGAGTTCGATAAGCTCCTAGAGGAACTGATTGCCTTGGAAACCAACTTCCCTGATTTACTTGATCCAGACAGTCCAAGTCAGCGGGTCGGCGGGACGATCACCAAGGATTTTCAAACGGTGGAACATAGCACCAAAATGCTTTCGCTGGGAAACACGTATTCTGTAGAAGAACTTGTAGCCTTTGATGAGCGAGTAGTAAAAGGACTGGGACATTCTGATTTCGAGTATTTCTGTGAGATGAAATTCGATGGGGTTGCTATCAGTATTGTGTATGAAAATGGTCGTATGGTAAGGGCCGTCACCCGCGGTGATGGATACCGAGGTGATGATGTCACAGCCAATGTGCGAACGATCCGAAATATCCCTTTGGAAGTAAAGGGTGACTATATTCCGGCAAGATTCGAGGTGCGTGGAGAGATTTTTTTACCCTTGAAAGAATTTCAGAAAATCAATGCAGAACGTGATGAAGCAGGCGATGCCCTTCTGGCAAATCCTCGAAATGCAGCTTCTGGCACCCTGAAAATGCAGGATTCCTCCATTGTCGCCAAGCGTAGGCTGAATTGCTATTTCTACCAGTTGCTCGGAGATGAACTCTCTGTAAATACACATTCGGAAGCGATTTCCCTCATTGAAAAATGGGGGTTCAACGTCTCTCAAACCTATAGAAAAGTAGCGGACATCCAGGCAGTCATCAATTACATAGAAGACTGGAAAGACAAGCGCTTTTCACTTCCAGTGGATACCGACGGAGTAGTTTTGAAAGTCAATAATTACGATCAACGGGAGGAATTGGGTTTTACAGCCAAGAATCCCCGATGGGCGATTGCTTACAAATACAAGGCAGAAAGTGCGGAGACGGAACTGCTATCTGTGACGTATCAGGTCGGACGAACAGGCGCGATTACGCCAGTAGCGAATCTTTCACCTGTGAGTTTGGCAGGAACTACGGTGAAGCGGGCTTCCCTCCACAATGCCAATGAAATTGAGCGCCTGGATCTACATGAGGGTGATTTTGTCTTTGTGGAAAAAGGCGGAGAAATCATCCCGAAAATCACTGCGGTAAATCCTGACAGAAGAAGTTCAGAAGCAAAACCTATTTCCTACATCACGCACTGCCCGGAATGTGGAACCGAACTGGAGCGCAAGGAAAGTGAAGCCAAGCATTACTGCCCAAATGCGGAATCCTGCCCACCACAAGTACTGGGAAGAATTGAACACTTTGTGTCTAAACGCGCCATGGATATAGATTCCATGGGAACGGAGCGTATCAGAGCCTTGATAGACCAAGGATTCATCATTGACCCATCTGACATTTATGCTTTGGAAGCTAAAAAAGAAGAATTGCTCGGACTGGAAATGTCTCAAGATCAGTATGAAACCGAAGGTGATGGCATTCTTTATATCACCTTAGAAAAGGCGCTCTATGCTTTAACTGAAGGAATTACTTCTAAGCAGGTTCATGATTTCTTGGACGAACACACCGAGTTGCCGTTGGCAGAAGTGCTGAAGGCTTTTCAGGATCAAATCAGAAAATGGAAGAAGAAAGTACCTTCCAACACTGCAATGATCGATTACCTAATTTCGAATCTCAAAGATCACAACCTTCCCAAGCTTGAAGATTACGTTCCAGTTTCTGTAGTCCTGGACCTATTCCTGAGCAGAAAAGTAGATTTCAACCAAGTCCTTGACGTCAGCAAAAAAGAAGGAACGGTTCACGGAATTCTTCTTAAACTCAACCTTGACCTCAATCAGGAATTAACAGATCGGATCAAAAAACTCAAAGCAAACACCTTTCAGGACGGAGTCATCAAAAACATGATGGAAGGAATTGCCGCCTCTAAAAATCAGCCTTTCGAGAAAGTTCTTTTCGCATTGGGGATTAGAAATATTGGAGAGAACACAGCTCAGTTGCTTGCCAGACATTTTGGTACAATTGAGAAATTGGAAGCTGCTACTTCTGAGCAGTTATTAGATATTAATGGTGTGGGAGAAACGCTGGTTCATAGTATTCACGACTTTTTCGCACAGGCAAAAAACCAAGAGATCATCGCTCGACTGAAAAGTTTCGGATTGAATTTCGAAGTCGGTGAAAGCGAATCTGTCAAACTTGGGAATTCCCTTGAAGGCAAGAGAATTTTAGCCAGCGGAAAATTAGTGCATTTCAAACGCGATGAAATCAAAGACACCGTCATAGCACATGGTGGACAATATATTTCCTCCGTTTCCAAAAATCTTGACTTCATCATTGAAGGGGAAGATATGGGCCCAAGCAAAAAAGAAAAAGCCCAGAAACTGGGGGTTCCTATGATTAGCGAAGAGGAATTTTTGGAGATGATAGGTATGTAGAGATTACAGTCATCAGTCGCAGTCTCAGTTAGTGATCCCCCAACTGCGACTGGAAACTGTGACTGAATACTAGAAAACCCTTTTTTTCCAAAAACAGAATGCCAATTCCTCTCATCCCATTATCTTTAGCATCCCAAACCTTATAACCATGCAGCAACTCAAAGGAACCGGCGTAGCCCTTGTCACCCCATTTCACGATGATTACTCTATTGATTTCGATGGACTAAAACGTCTAATCGATCATGTAATTGACGGAGGAGTGGATTATTTGGTGGTTTTGGGTACAACTGGGGAAACTGTAACGCTTTCAGCTTCAGAGAAAAAACAAGTGCTAGCTGCCTGTTTGGAATACAATGCTGGACGCGTACCTGTAGTTTACGGGATGGGTGGAAACAATACCATGTCTGTATTGAGTGATATTGCAAACACAGATTTCACCGGAATCACCGCTATTCTTTCCGTAAGTCCATATTATAATAAGCCTACCCAAGCAGGGATTATTGCTCATTACAAAGCGATTGCAGATGCATGTCCAGTGCCCGTGTTTTTGTATAATATCCCAGGCAGAACCATGTCCAACATCACAGCGGAAACTACCCTTAGTCTTGCGGAGCATTCCAACATCATCGGCATGAAAGAGGCTAGTGGAAACTTGGAGCAATGCATGCAAATCGCAGCAAAAATGCCAAAAGATTTCTTACTGGTATCAGGTGATGACCTGATGACCAAAGCTTTGTACAGCATTGGCGGATCGGGAATTATCTCCGTGATGGCCAATGCACTTCCTGCGACATTCAAAGCCTTGTGCCATGGATCAGAGGAAGAAAGTCTTCAGGCTGCATTTTCGCTCTTGCCGCTGAATAGCCTTATGTATGAAGAAAGCAATCCTGTAGGAATAAAAAACCTGCTTTGTCACATGGGAATCTGTGATGACCAAGTGCGACTTCCAATGCTTCGCGCAAGCCTAACTCTCAACCAAAAGATCAAAGCTGAATTCCAAAAACTGAAGTAAGCATGCAAAATGCCAGGTCAATATCCGAACTCAACCGGCTCATCCAACAGGCCTTGGAGACGGAGTTAGATCCTGTAATTTGGGTGATTGGTGAAATCGCAGATTTCCGCCAGGCACCGCAAGGTCATGCTTATTTTGAATTAGTAGAAAAGCAGGGAAATACTGTACAAGCGAAGATCAAAGCAAACCTTTGGTCATTTGCCTATAGAGCTGTAGCGGCGAGATTTGAATCCATCACTGGATCCAGTATTAAAAACGGCATGAAAGTACTCGCCCAAGTGGCGGTAAACTTTCACCCGGTCTATGGATTAAGCATTAATGTAAAGGATATCGACCCTTCCTTTTCCTTGGGAGAAAGAGCTAGAATTCGCCAGGAAACCATCGATAGACTTACTACAGAGGGCATCCTTAGGCTAAATGCTAGCCACCTCCTTCCTGCTGTCATCCAAAAAATAGCGATTATCAGCAGTCCAACTGCGGCTGGCTACGGTGACTTTGTCAATCAATTGGAAAATAACGCGTACGGTTACCAAGTTTATCACAAGTTATTTCCTTCAGCGATGCAAGGAAATGAAGCAGTGGCCTCTTTGACCAGAAGTTTGGAACAAATAGAGGCTATAAAAGAGGAATTGGGAATAGAAGCCGTGGTAATAATACGCGGTGGCGGAGCCCAATTAGACTTGGATTGTTTTGATGATTACAGGCTTGCAGCCAAAATCGCAAACTTCTCATTGCCTGTTCTCACTGGCATCGGACATGAGCGGGATGAAAGCATAGCAGATTTGGTTGCACACACCAAATTGAAGACACCTACTGCAGTGGCGGAATTTTTACTTTCTGGATTTCGGGAATTTGAAGAGAACCTTGGATTAGCTATGCTTCGGCTGGACAGGGCTACCCGTCAAAAACTCAACGAGGAGCAAACAAGAATACATCAACTAGCGCATCAAGTCAAAGCACTTTCAGAAAGTCGACTCAAGCTTGAATCTGAAAAATTGAATTCCTCGATCAGCAGAATTCGAATTTCAGGCAAAAATATCCTGCAGATACAGGAAAATAGCTTGGATTCTTTTGAACAAAACATGAAGCGAGGTCTGGATAGCTTTTTGCAAAAACAAAAGCAAAATCTGGATTCCAAAGAATTATTACTCCGCCAATTGAATCCAGCCGCCATTTTAGCCAGAGGATATACGCGTACAGAAATCGACGGAAAGCCAATTAATACTGCAAAAATCCAACTTGGAGATGAATTGCAGACGCATACTTCCAAACAAAAAATCAGTAGCACAATTACACAAATTGAGGAAAAATGAGTGAGCTAAAATACAATGAATCCATGGGCCGACTGGAGACAATCTTGTCCGAACTAGAAGAAGGAAAGAAGAGCGTGGACGAACTTTCTGAATTGGTAAAGGAGGCTGCTGAACTGGTGAAAAGCTGTAGAACCAAATTAAAAACCACCGAAGAGGACATTAAAAAAGCATTCGAGGGAGCCTGAAATATTACTCACACTATACTTTTTTTGGCATTTCTGTGTTTTAAATATAATTCCATGCACGGTATTGGCATATTTGTTGCCAAATTTGCAAACAAGTCCTACCCAAAGGTCAATTTCCCTAATTAGGATTCTCAGTTATGTCTAAAATATTCAATCTTTCCCTATTCGTTTTCTTTCTTTTTGGTAGCATAAATTTATCTGCCCAAAGTTTTTACAAAGAGAGACGATCCAGAGACAACATTGTCAGTATTGGAGTAGGGCCATCTTTCGCCTATATGGATAATGGTGGGCAGTATAGGGCCTTTAATTTTGAAATTAAGCCTTCAGTTTCGGCTTCCTTGACCAAACGATTAACAGATAGATTTGAGCTTAGAGCTACAGGTGGAGTGCAATGGATCTCAAGCGGTGGCGAACCAACTAAAAATGTCACTGATATTTGGACTGCAAATAATTCCTCATTTACCGCAATTGGGTCAGCTTATTATTTTGATGTGATGCCTAGCTTTTACATCATTCCTTTTGGAAATCATATGAACAGAAGCATGTTCAATTTCTACGGTGGTTTAGGTCTGGGCGTTATGTTTTCAAACACAAAGCAAACAAAGTCTTTCAGTAAGGATGAGGTTCCAACCCGTGAAAAAATAACCACCGGATATGTTCCCATCAGAGCAGGAATAAGTTATACATTAGGGCCATTTTCAGACATCGCTTTGGAAGGTACTATGCTTGCCACATTCACTGATAATCTTGACGGAAACGTGGGTTTCAACCGATTTGGAGATCATTTAGTACAAGGTCAAATAGTATTCAGAAGGTATTTTTTCAGCAAATTTGATTACTAATACCTACAACCCCATTTTAGTAAATCTCTCCTCTAAGTATCTAAGGCATATATTCTTGTAAACCATCTGTTTGATGTTTTCCTTAAATAGGTTTAACTTCAAAACGACGGTATTACACAGATTTTTTATGCCAAACGATCCACAACGTGTTTTTATCTCCTATGCCTGGGGTGGGGAAAGTGAGATTGTAGCTAATGAAATCGATCAGGCTATCACTTCAATTGGTATCAATCTGATCAGAGACAAACGCGATCTTGGCTTCAAAGGATTGATCAAGGAGTTTATGGAGGAAATCGGCCAAGGAAATGCCGTGATACTCGTGATCAGCGACAAATACCTCAAATCCCCCAATTGCATGTTTGAGCTACTTGAAGTTCAAAAAAGCGGGGATTTCTATAATCGTGTTTTCCCTTTAGTCTTGCCTGATGCTACTATATACAAGTCTACCGGAATTATATCTTATCTCAAGTACTGGGAAGATCAAATCGAGGAACTTAATGAAGCGATCAAAGGCCTAGACAGCTTTGCTGATACCCAAGGAATCCGAGATGACATTGACCTCTTTACTGATATAAGGGGCGCGATAGCAAGCATTGCAACTACTTTTAGGAATATGAATACCCTGACGGTCGCTGAGATGAGAGCAAAAGCTTTTAGACCTCTAGTAGAGCTTCTGGGTAAACGAGTAAGTGCAGATACAAACACCGAGGAAAAGCCTAAATCTAAACACGGCAAAGTTCTATATCATATTCCAGAATTAATGCAGGTCCAACAATGGACCCGATGCACGGTACGATTGGCTTGGGACGAAATCCTACTCAAGGAAAATCTCAAACTTCCAGACGAAAGTCAGGTCGTTGATGACATCCGCCTTGGAGAAGTGATGCAGGTATGTATCGAGGAAGGCAGAGAGAGTGAGTCTTTTGAGATCAAGAGTTTGAGTTCGACTGAGCAAATTATCCTTGTAGATGACTACACAGAGTGGCTTTTTGATGTCAAACCTGAACGAGAAGGCTCTTTTACACTAGTGCTACGTGTCACCTTATTACAAATCATAGAAGGATTTGGAGAGCGAAAGAAAGACATCGTGTTAGAACGCAAAGTCACCACAAAAGCTCTTGCTCCTGAATCACTTCCTGTATTCGAAGTAGCCTCTACTCCTTTGGTAAAACAGGCGACAAGTGAGTTCACAAATCGTCAACCTAAGACAGCAGCAGCTGAAAAGGCCCCCTTTGAAAGCCAATCTTCTGAGCCTACAATTTTTGCAGCTCCTATTCCGCAATCCGCTCCTTCTTCAAAAAGGCCCAAATCAGTACTTAGAAAACTAATGCCCTATGCAGCATCTCTCAGTATCTTGATCACTGTAGGTGTTTTTTTACTTTATAACTCTAACTCAGAACTGGATTCGAATGGGATAGTAGCGTCTACTGAATCGCCAAGTATGGCCTACCCGGATGAGATACAATATCAGGGTAATTCAGGAAATGGTGCCCCACCAGCTTTTGATAAACAAAAGCTTTTGCTTGTAGTATATGACCCATCCCAGAGTAACTTACCCGAATCAGAGCAAACACCTCTGCTCTTTTTGGCTAATATGGATGCAATTGATTCGTTGAGGCTTGATTCCATGTATGTAGATGTGCGGGCAGCTCAGGACACTAGCCTTTTACCTGGCATTCATTTATCAACTTATAGCGCTTCTAGAATTGAAGATTCAGTGCGGAGGTATCGCCGAAGTTCAAAAAATGCTCGTCCCAACCTTCAGCTGACCCAACCGGCAATCAGATCGAATGCCAATTAAGAAGGTTTAACTTCAAGAAATTTCCTAGGCACAGAAATCAATAGGTTTTGGTATATCCCTGGAATTCTAATCAGGAAGTAATCCTTATTTCCTTTCTTAATGACTTCTCCAGTCATATTCTGAAGAGGCCCACCGATGACTAGTACTTTTTCTCCTGGTTCAATAGTCGATCCGTCAGATTCAACGCCTACACCAGTTTCTATAACCCGCTTAATAATATCCAGATCTTCTTCCCGTACTGTGGCATGGTTCCCCGAGAAATGAACAAATTTAACCGCACCAGGTACTTGAAGACATTCCCAAAGTTGATTACGCTTGGTCTTCACAAAAACATATCCATTGAACATGGCCCGCTGCACTTTCTTCTTACGGTCTGACCATTGCCGGAGCTCCTCAATCATAGGGAGGTAAACTTCAAAGCCTCTCTCCTTCAATCTATCAGCCACTTTCTTCTCGGATCGTGAAGTTGTGTACATCACATACCACTTTAATTCTTCCATCTCTTCATTCAACTAATTGGGATGGCGAACTTACAAATTCCATGCTGGAAAGGGAAAAAATACATCTATCAAAATGCAAAAAACCTCCGAGACATCGCCTCGGAGGTTTTAACAAAAAAAACCACCAACCTTAATCCAATCAAGATTTAAGTTTGCTGATTCTCATGTTGAGTTTATCTGCTAACAAATACATGACTGGTACGATGACTAACGTAAGGAAGGTCGCAAAGGTTAGCCCAAATATTACAGTCCAAGCCATCGGCCCCCAGAAAGCTGCATTATCTCCTCCCACATAAAACTGCGGATCAAAAGAGCTTAGCAAAGTCCCAAAATTAATGTTCATACCAATCGCCAAAGGAATCAATCCTAGTACTGTGGTGATCGCAGTCAGCAACACTGGACGTAGTCTGGTTTTACCAGATTCTACAATACTTGCTATCATCAGGTCAAATGGCAAATGATCCTTTGGCCCCATACCAAGCTCGTCTCTTTTTCGCTCACGTACCAAGTTGGTGTAGTCAATCAACACGATCGCATTGTTTACTACAACACCGGCCAAGGAAATAATCCCGATACCTGTCATGATCACTACGAAGTCCATATTGAAAATTACCAATCCTAAGAACACCCCAATGGTACTCAAAACCACTGAGGCCATAATAATGAATGGTGTCGTGACAGAATTAAACTGTGCTACTATAATTAGGAAAATCAAGGAAACTGCAATTCCCAAAGCACCTACTAAGAAATCCATGGACTTTTGCTGCTCCTCTTGCTCTCCGGTGTATTTTACGGAGATTCCATCAGGAACTTCATAATTCTGAAGAACTGCCTGAATCTGCGAATTCACCTCAGTGGCATTGTAGCCATCGAGCACATTGGAATAAATCGTTATGGCTTTCTCTAGATCTTTTCTTTTTACCGATCCATAAGTGGAACCATATTTCACTTCAGCTACAGCTGAAATAGGCACTTCTCGTTTCTCACCAAACTTATCTCTAAATCCAATTTTCTTATTGACCAAGGTATTGATATCGTATCTAAAACCTTCTTTTAACCTCAACTGAATAGGATAATCATCCTCTCCTTCTTTGTATTTGGAAACTTCCAAACCAAAAAGAGCAGTACGTAGATCTGTGGCAATCTCAGAAGTGGACAGTCCAAACCTCCTTGCTTTATCGCGATCAATATTCAGGATCACCTCTGGATTACCCAAAGACAAATCAGACTTCAATTCCTCTACCCCTTCAATATTTTGATCATTCAAATACTCTCTTGTTTGATTGACAAAAGCAATCAACTGATCGTAGTCTTCACCAGCAAATTCCAAATTGATAGCCTTACCCACTGGAGGACCATTTCTTTGCTTATCTACCGTCACCAAGACACCTGGATATTTCTCCGCCAAATCCCGGATTACTTCCATTGCACCATTGGTATTCACTCCTTGTCTATCGATATAGTCCACGAAGCCAATAGTGATTTTAGCCTTATGAGGAGTCGGTTGATTACTTGGACCTTCCATAGGATCGCCTGTACCCTCACCTACTTGTGAAATCACAGACTCCAAAATACCAGTATAATCCTCCAACGCCACCATCAACTCATCTTCCATTCCATCCACAAAATCGTTTGTCGCTTCTATATCAGTTCCTATCGGAAACTCAATAAATACATTAATTAATTGAGGTTGATTGTCTGGAAAAAACAATACCTGAGGCGCTCTTACTACCAGCAGTACAAGAGATAACACCAGCAAAAGCACGGTACCACCGAGAAAGCCATAAGGCTTTCTGCCGTTCAGTGCGTACTTCAAGATCGACTCGTACATATTCTCCAATTTGACCAAGAATACGGTCTGGAACCAGCGGATAGCTTTTCTAAGTACAAAGACATTGAATACTGTCAACACGCAGGCTATAAGCATTAATGAACCAAAAGCCGTCCATCCGATCAGGTAAAATAAAGCTGATAAAATAAGCAGTACCCCAGCCACAATGATGGATTTCTGCTTCGGCTTGTCTTGCGTTACATCCTCCACTTTCATGTAAAGCGCTGTCAACACTGGATTGATTACCAAAGCCACAAAAAGCGAAGAGGAAAGCACGATAATCAATGTGATTGGGAGAAATTTCATGAATTCCCCAACTGTATCCTGCCAAAAGGCCAAAGGTAAAAATGCTGCTAACGTAGTCGCAGTGGAAGTAATAATCGGCCAAGCTACTTCGCCAACGCCTTCTTTTGCAGCCTGCACCGCACTTTTGCCTTCAGACATCAAGCGATAGATATTCTCTACCACTACGATACCATTATCTACCAGCATACCAAGTGCAAGGATCAGGGAAAATAACACCATTAGGTTTAGCGTGATTCCAAAGGCATTTAGCACCAAAAAGGATATAAACATGGAAAGTGGAATCGCGATTCCCACAAATAGTGCATTCCTAAATCCAAGGAAAAACATTAAAACCAACACCACTAGAATGACCCCAAAGATGATAGAGTTTTCCAAGTCACTTACCTGAAGTCTTGTCGCTTTGGATTGATCATTCGTAATACTGATCTCCAAATCGGGAGGAAAACGATTGGCCTTGGTCTTATCAATGATCTCCTTGATTTTATCTGCTGCATAAAGCAAGTTTTCACCACTACGCTTCACCACATTGATTGTCACTACAGGCAGATTTTTGCTTCTGGCGTAACTGGTTCTCTCTTCATAAGTATCTTTTACTTCGGCTACATCACGCAGGTAAACGATTTTCTGGTTATCAGTTTTGACGATGATATTTAAAATATCCATGGGATCCGAAAACTCACCATCTACCCTAAGCGTCCGCTGAAAGTCTCCAGATCGAATGTTACCTCCTGAAATAGTCACGTTTTCAGTCTGAACCGCCTGTGCGATATCATTAAAACTTACACCTACAGATTCCATTTTATAAGGATCCGCATTGATCTGGATTTCCCGTTCTACAGTTCCTGCCAAGTCAGCTTTGGATATTTCGGCTAGTTTCTCGATTTCATCCTCCAGATACTCTCCAAATTTCTTCAGCTCCGCCTCAGAGTAATTTCCCGAAATATTCACGTTCATGATCGGAAAATCGGATGTATTGACCTCCACCACATTTGGATCCTGATCCAAATCCGTAGGCAACTCACTCTTTGATTTATCCACCGCATCCTTCACATCCTGAATCGCTTTGGATATCTCTACACCTGGATTAAACTCAATCACAATTGAGGAGAAATCCTGTACTGAAGTAGATGTAATGTTCTTTATATCATTCAGGGACTTGAGTTCCTTCTCAATAGGCCTAGTGATCAAGTTCTCCATATCCACTGGTGAGTTACCCGGATAAGGCGTTCCCACATATACCGTTGGAATGACGATCTCCGGAAAACTTTCCTTTGGCATGTTGCGATACGCACTCAAGCCAAGGAAGGTAATGATCAGCGTAAGAATCACCACTGAGGTGGAATTATCCACACTCATGCTGGATAATCCGAACTCTCGCGTTTTTATTGCTTTTTGATTTTCCGCCATCTTATTACTGCTGAGCTATGTTCACGTTGAAATTATCTCCCACTTCACGGAAACCTTTATCTACTAGCACTTCATTCCCTTCCAGACCTTTCAGGATTTCAGTTTCCTTGTCAAAACTCTTTCCTCTTTCCACATACTTTTTCTTAGCTATACCACCCTCTACCACAAATAAGTAATCTCCTCTATTATCGCTGAGTATCAAATAGCCTGGAACTGTGACCGCCTCATTGTTATCATAATCCTGAATCTTCAGCACAGAAATCATATTTGGCTTCACCATCGGTAAGTTTGGAAGATATACCTCCACTTTGAATGTTCTGTTATTTGGATTGATGATCGCGCCTACAGCTGACACCTTGGTCTCGATATCTTTATTGATCGAAGGAAAACTCACGTCTACCGAATCACCCTTTGCCAAGACACCTACGTAGGACTCAGAAATATCGGCTTCGATAAACAAATCGCTTTCTCCTACAAATTGAAACATCGGAGCACCAGGCTGAACCAACTCTCCCAATCTCACTTGTACAGTTTCAATAGTACCCGAGAAAGGCGCACGAACGACTGCTTTCGCCAATTCAGTTTTCAATGAAGCTAGATTTCTTTCAAGTCCCTCTTTTCTGTTTTTAGCTTCCAAATACTGAACTTCAGTACCGATCTGCTGCTTCCAAAGTCGATCTTGCTTTTCGAAGAGTGTATTGGCCAGCTCCAAGTTATTTTCCAGCTCATCGATTGATCTCTGAATAGATTCAGAATCGATTCTTGCCAATACTTCGCCTTTTGCCACTCTCATCCCCTCCATCGCCGGAACTTCCAGAATTCTCCCAGAAGTCTCTGCACTAATGCTTACATTCTTCTTAGATAGCACCGATCCAGTCACTTCTACGTAGTGCTCAAATCTTCCTTTCTTCGCTTGAGCTGTAGTGATCAGAATTGATTTATGATTTGCTTTCGCAAACTCAGGATCAAGCTGAATCAACTCAGCTTCCAACTCCTTAATCTGATTGGTGATCTCGTTTGACTCTGTCTTGAGTTTTTCCAATTCAGCTTTTTTAGCCTCCACTCCGTCTTCAGTAGCACAAGAAATGGCAACCAAGGCAAGTGCGATCAAGGGTAAAAATTTATATGTTGCGTTCATGATATGTTGATAATGTCGTTATTGAATTATTCTCCACAGAAAGAGAAAGTTGGATTAGTCAATGATTCCTTCTTTTAATATCCCTAGGGCCTTTTCCAAATCTACTTTAGAAATAAGTCCATCGTAGAGTGCCCCTAGGTAATTAATCTCTGATTCTATCAAAGCTGCATCAGCATCCACCACTTCCAGGTTGGACCCTACCCCCTCATTATATTTGATTTTAGAAATATCATATACTTCCTGCGCCAAAGTCATGCTCTCTCGCTGTACTGCCAATACTTCCAGGTCATTAGTTAGATTCTGTCTTGCTTGATAAATCTCTAATTGAATATTCTGGCCCAAATAGAATTTCTGGTTTTCTAGCTGCTGCAATTGAATTCTATTACGCTGAATCCTGGCACTTTTAGAAAGTCCGTCGAAAATCGGAATATTCATCGTCACCCCTATGGCTGATGAACTAAACCAGTTGATCGATTTAAACAACGTGCTAAATGAATCTCCTGCTCCAGATCTATTGAAATTTGCGGTCAGGTCAATTGTTGGAATGTATTGAGAAGTCGTATACTTCAGGTCAAGTTGGGTCAGCTCTAGATTGGTGTTTAACTGATCCATTTCTACTCGATGGGTACCTTCCATAGCCAATAATTCCCTCAATCCTTCTTCAGGATTCAGTTCGGCCAGTGTTTCGGTGATTTCGATTTCGTAATTTTTTGGAAGCCCCAACTGAATTTTCAAAAGCTGCTTCGAAATATCATAGGCCGTCAAACTTCTTTTGTACTGGGAAAAAGTATTGTTTCGTTGTACCTGAATTCTGGATACTTCAATCTTCTCTGTAAATCCTGCCTCATTCAAGGCTCTGGTCTCCTCCAATAGCGAATCAATTCTTGTCAGGTTAGCCTGCGAAAGCTTGATTCGCTCAGCATTTACCAAGACTCCGAAATACGCTTTCTTCACATTTTCTACCACGTCATTTTCCACCTTCACCTTATCAAATTCGGTAAGTGCCTTATAGGTTTTAGCTGCTCTCAAACCCACGAAAAAAGATCCATCAAAAATCATTTGGGTCATATTCGCTCCTACATTGCTGGAGTAATTCACACCAAACCTGGCAGGAATTACATCGGATGGATTGCTAGGATCACCGAATGGTGGCTCATTAGGCAAGAACACCACCTGCACCAAAGGGTTATAGTTTATTCCCACCGTACCATTAATTTGTGGCAAACCGGCTGCAGTCTCCTCCTTAATAGTAGTTTGGGAGATCATTACTTCCAACTTGGCATTCTTTGCATCGGCATTATTCTCCAAAGCATATTCTAAAGTCTCCTTAAGATTAAGCTGAAGAGTCTCCAAAGGCGGAGTTTCTTGCGCATTAGCTTCCAGGCCTATTAGGCTGAGGCAAAGCATAACTGCTAAATAAATCTTCGATTTAAACATGATATAGTTCTAAAAAGGATCTGTTCTAGGTTAAATATTAATGTGTTTGGAAGTCCAAAACTTGAGTTAATTAAATTCGATCTTGTTTTTCAAAATAAGCTTGCCTCCCCTTTTCGGTGAAAATCCCATGTAAGAAATGATCCATCATGGCCATATGTAAAGTGACGATGTTGTCGACATCTTTGTCAAAATTAGCTGGATTCATAGCTGTAGTGATTTGATTTACTCGCATAATAGCCAGGATCTTGGCATTTATTTCAGGGCGAAAATAGCCAAGTCTTTTCCCTTTCTCAATGACATTGACGATATCTGTCACAATTACTTTCTCTTTAAATTCATTGAACATCTCCCAGACATCAGGGAAATACTTTTGGATTTCAAGCAACACCATAGGATTCAGCGTAGCTAGACGCGCCCGCACCATTCTGGAGGTAAAAATTAAATGTTCTATCACCCCATCTTCTTGTTCCAAAATCTTGTTTAATGATTCTTGATCTTCCTTTAGTGCCAAAGAAAAAGTCTCCATCACTAGCTCCTTTTTATCTTTGAATTCTTGGTAGATCGTTTTCTTTGATATTCCAGCCAAGCGCGCAATATCCTCCATGGTAATGGCTCTTACACCATACTGGCTAAATTGCTCACTTGCTATTTCTAAAATCTTCTCTCTCATTAACTCCAACGGTATTGAATTTCGGAACGCAAAACTACGGAAACTTTCACCAATACAAAAGTTTCCCACGTATCAAAAACGAACAATATTCGGTATTAACAGAATAATAATATAGAAAAGTGTGCGAAAGTGGACATCGTATTTAGATTTTGGAATTTTCAGTGGAGAGGAATTGGTAGCAAGATACCAGTATCAAGTAGCAAGACATTAGACATAAGATTTGAGAAACAGGTTGGTTCAAGTCTTCAGACCTGTCCGATCTCAGACGGGCTTAGATCTTCTGTTATGAAGTCTTCTGACTTCGTATTTCAATTTCAAAACTTCGCAGCCTGAAGACTGCATGGTAATAGGCACGAGACTAACTATTTAAGATTAGCTCAACTCCTCGGAAATCCCGTAAATCGTAATTCATATTTCGTAAATCAAAACAGATTGCTTTCGCACTAACAAATCCTCTCTCCTCTCGAACTGAAAACTGAGACTGACCACTGAAAACTGATCAGTATATTTTTCAATCTTTCAATTTTCAAATTTTTCAATCTACCTCTCAATTCCGTACCTTTGCATCTTACCAGCCAAAGGACATGATTTTCTTCTTTGAATCCCCTCTAAAAACCGTTTACGCTGTACATTCTCCACAACCTTTCGCACCCGAAGACTTAGAAAAGCTGACTTGGCTTTTCGGCGGAGCTACAGCAATCAACACACCAGCACTTTCCGGAAAATACTCAGGACCTCGCAAGGAAATGATTACTCCATGGTCAACCAACGCTGTGGAAATCTCTGCAAACATGGGA
>TARA_R110002020_G_scaffold44957_4_pt1 | contig 19220 bp, 16 predicted proteins | sample TARA_R110002020 | Tara Oceans TARA_R110002020 (sample SAMEA4396489) | marine metagenome | biome: Westerlies Biome; feature: [MES] marine water layer (ENVO:01000295) within the mesopelagic zone...; material: water (ENVO:00002006), including particulate matter (ENVO:01000060) such... | reverse complement strand
ATCATTTCCGGCAGGAGAGGAGAAGAGCATTCCTGTTCTGACTCCGTCAGCTCCATTTTGGGCGATCAAGTCCAAAGGATCAGGTGAGTTGCCCAGGGATTTAGACATTTTTCTACCCAATTTATCACGGACGATACCAGTCAGGTACACATTTTTGAAAGGCTTCTCGCCCATGTATTCGTAGCCAGCAATGATCATTCGCGCCACCCAGAAGAATAGGATCTCCGGAGCAGTCACCAAGTCATTAGTAGGATAGTAGTATTTCAATTCCTCATTCGGCTTGCCAGTAGTGAAAACCTCCGGATCAAAAACCGAAATCGGCCATAACCAAGAGCTAAACCAAGTATCCAACACATCTTCGTCCTGCTTCAAATCAGCTAGCGTAAACGTACCTTCAAATTGCTCATTGGCAAGTTGCAGAGCTTCTTCCGCGGTTTTGGCTACCACGAACTCCCCGTTTGGAAGGTGAAAAGCTGGAATTCTATGTCCCCACCAAAGTTGGCGGGAGATACACCAATCCCGTACATTATCCATCCAAGCACGGTACATGTTCTTGAATTTCGGGGGATACAATTGGATCACATCGTCCATTACCGAGCTAAGAGCTGGTTTGGTAATCTCATCCATTTTTAGGAACCACTGTAAAGAAAGCTTTGGCTCGATGACCGCATCTGTTCTTTCGGAGTGACCTACATTGGATTTGTAATCTTCTATTTTCTCCAGCTGATCGACTTCCTTCAGCTTTTTGCCGATCATTTTTCTAGCGACAAAACGATCTTCACCAACCAAAATCTGAGCTTTTTCATTTAGTGTTCCGTCATCATTTAAGATGTCGATCACTTCTAGTTTGTGCTTCAGGCCAAGTTCGTAATCATTGATATCATGAGCCGGAGTTACCTTCAAGCAACCTGTACCAAACTCCATGTCCACGTAATCATCCTCGATGATTGGGATGGCTTTGTTGATCAGAGGAACGATTGCTTTTTTGCCTTTGAGATGGGTGAATCTGGGATCATTTGGATTGACGCAGATAGCCACATCTGCCATGATAGTCTCAGGACGTGTAGTAGCGATGGTCAGAAATTCATTTTCTGTTCCTTCGATCTTATACTTGATATAATAAAGTTTGGAAGCAATTTCCTTGGTGATTACCTCATCATCAGACAAGGCTGTTTTTCCTTTTGGATCCCAGTTCACCATGCGGATACCTCGATATATTTTTCCTTTTTTATGCAAATCCACAAAAACAGAAATCACGGCATCGCTCAGACCTGCATCCATGGTAAAAGCCGTACGATCCCAGTCACAGGAAGCACCAAGCTTTTTCAGTTGATCCAGGATAATTCCACCGTATTTTTCCTTCCATTCCCAAGCATGCTCTAGGAATTTCTCTCGTGTGAGGGATTTTTTATCTATTCCTTGCTCTTTGAGCAAGTTTACCACTTTGGTCTCCGTGGCGATCGAAGCATGATCAGTACCCGGAACCCAAAGCGCATTTTTGCCTTGCATTCTAGCCCGACGGATCAATACATCCTGTATGGTATTGTTTAGCATATGTCCCATGTGCAAGACGCCCGTGACGTTTGGTGGAGGCATGGTAATCACATAAGGTTCCTTGTTAGGATCTACTTTTGATGAAAAAAGCTTGTGCTCCATCCAGTAGGCATACCACTTGGCTTCAGTAGCTGCTGGATCGTATTTGCTGGCAATAGACATATTCGGATGATTATTTAGAGGGGCAAAAATAGGGAAAAAGCCAATTTTGGAGGCATGATTGGGGTATCAATTGTTTAGAATAGGATTATTAAACCACAAAGTGCACGAAGTTAACGCAAAGAGGCACGGGGATTACTGGTCTTGCTTCTCCAGAAAAGGGGTTTATTTATATGAGTAGGGCAGAATTTGTTTTGACTTTGATAGTTAGTTTTCTCAATAGCACCAATTGAATCAGTTTTGTTTCTCAGATCATCTGACAGCTAGGGCGGAATGGATAATTGTTTTTTTCACAACTCCCCAAAATTACTAATTTGAATACCATCTCGTTCTTGGCTTATATTTCCAGCATAGATAAGCTTGGCATGGCTTTCAGGAGCAATTTTTTGAAAGTATTTCAATCCTTTAAGGAAATCAGGATGGTAGGTTTCCGAAGATTTAATTTCAATTGCAGTCAATTTCCCATCTTTTTCCTGCAAAAGATCTACTTCATTTTGGTGATTGTCTCGCCAATAGTAAAGAGCTGGGATCTCACCCGAATTCAATTCTTTTTTCATCAATTCTAAAATCACTAGGTTTTCGAATAAAGGACCTCTAGCGAAGTGGACATTCAAATCTTCTGCTTGCTTAATCCCTAACAGACTACATAAAACCCCTGTGTCGTAGAAATATACTTTCGGAGATTTCAAAATCCTTTTATTAAAATTACGGTAATAGGAAGGAAGTCTGAAAGCAATAAAGGATGTTTCTAGTACTGAAAGCCAGGAATTAACGGTTTTCTGATCGATTCCCAATTCATTGGAAAAGTTGCTTTGATTAAAAATCTGACCAGTCCGGCCAGCTAATAGCTGAAGGAATTTTTGAAAATTGCCTAAATCCATCACATTCAAAATCTGTCGCACATCACGTTCTATGTAAGTTTGGATGTAATTAGGGTAATAGTCGTTTGGAGCGATATCAAACTGATATTTTCTTGGGTATCCCCCATTTACAACTAGATCTTCCCAACAGGGAATAGTGATGTGATTGGCTAATTCTTGCTTAGAAAATGGCAGCAAATTAAGAATAGCCACCCGGCCGGCTAAGGATTGAGTAATTTGGTTAGATAAAAGAAAGTTTTGAGAACCTGTCAAAATGTACTCACCTGCTATATTTCGTTCGTCTGTCAGTACTTGCAAGTAGGAGAAGAGTTCTGGAACCCATTGCACCTCATCCAGAATCACACCGTTTTGATAAGATCGGAGAAATGCCAAAGGATCGGTTTTTGCGAAATTTCGTGCTTCAGGTAACTCTAAGTTAACGTACGTAAAATCAGGTTTTAATTTTCTGGCAAAGGTGGTTTTGCCCGATTGACGCGGGCCTGTAATAGCTAGCAAAGGGAATTTGCTCAGAAGAGTTAGAGCTTTAGATTTAATATTTCTGTCAAAATAGTCCATTTTGTACAAATTAGGAATTTGATTCCAAAAATACACAAAAATGAATTTATGTGAAATAATTTCTTGAAAAAGAGAAGGTTATGTATTTGGTTTTTAAGGGGGGATTTGATTACCTCCCAATTAAGAAGTTTGATCTACTTAGATTATGAGTCATATTCTGCTTTCGACTGTTCAATAGCAAATCTCCATGATCTCAAAAATCCTATCCTCTTTGGCCAACTTTAAAATGGCTTTTTCTCCGACATTTTTACCCATCAAAACCTTTGCAATAGGAGAGATAAATGAGATTTTATTCTTTGAAATATCTGCTTCATCCACACCAACAAGCTGGTAAGTCTGATGCTTTGATATGGTACCGATTTTAAGAGTTACGGTTGCGCCAAAGCGAATTTCATCTTGAGGCTGCTCGCTCAAATTCACGACTTTAGCTACTGCTATTCGCTCATCAAGCAAACGTATTTTTGCATTGATGAAATTTGAAGCAATACGTTTTTCCTGCTCTGTGGAGGCTTCGATAGCCGACTTCTCTTCGATCAGTGCTTGCTTTTCTGCAAGTAGTTCTGCCATTCCATTTTCAGTCATGAAATTGGTAACACCTTCAGGTAAATCTGCTCTTGGCGGCACAAGTGGTGTTTCTTCCTGATCATCTTCTTTTACAAATCCTCTACTCATGGGTTGATTGTTATAGTCTATCCTACATAAGGAATAGAAATGTTTTTAAGTTTCATGAGAATTAATTGAGATGTAAAGACTTAACTATTCTTGATATTCCCAATTCTCCCCAAATGCGTATGATTAAAACTATCGTTGAATTTCAAGCCATACCCCATGAATCTATCAAAGGAAATGTGTGCAAATAGTATGATCCCGGAAAGTATCCAATACTCATTTCCAAATGCTAGACCATAAAATGCAACAGCAGCCGCGATTAATCGGTGGTGCAATACATTATAAATGAAAGCTCCAATTTTCGGGTTGAATAAATAGCCAATCATTCCTATATCAGGAACCAACAAGAGTGCTGGAAACCACCACCAAGCAAAATCTAAAGTGCTGAATAAATAAATGCTGAGAAGGAATATTGCTGCTTCTTCCAATTTTAATAAGTTTCTCATTTCTAAGTGATTTAGTGTTGAGGCAAAATTGGTAAGTAGCTGGGAGAGCGCTCTTGATAAATATCAAGAAGTTGAGCTGAGATGTTTATTTCTGATTCTGCTGAATGTTTCTGGTGTCATCCCGAGCATGGATGCGATGTATTGAAGCGGAACTTGATTGAAAAGTTCCTTATTGTACTCAAAGAAATGCAAATAGCGTTCTTCAGCAGTCATCGAAAGATGGGTGAAAACCCGGTCTTCCAAAAAGGTAAAGCATTTGGCAATAAACAGTTTTTCCAGTTCATGCCAATTCGGAACAATAGTTCCGATGGACTTGTAATCGGCTCCACTGATTGTGAAAAGCTCAGCATCTGTTAGTGCTTCGATGTTCCACCGAGCTGGGCTTTCAAAAAGTAAACTGGAAAGATCTGTCAAAAAATAGCCTGGTGTAGAAATCCATTGGGTGACCTCTTTGTCTTCCGTTTGCTTATAAACTCTCAAAAACCCCGATTTAATAAAACTTAGTTTGTTGCAAGGTTTGCCAGCCTTCAAAAAGTAGTCATCTTTTTTCATCGTTTCTAGATGAAATCGAGAAGTAATTACCTGCAAACTACCCTGACTCATCGCACCAAAGTAGTTTGTTATATTTTGTTCTAGGGCTGTCATTGTGGGAGTGAAAATAGTGAATTTTTTTGCCACAAAGATCCTGGACAATTATTTGTGATACGCGGTTTGGTGTTGTACTGGCTGATTAGAAATTGGTTTTGTTCAAACCAGAGCAAACAATAAAAGGAAGCATTTCTACTTCCTTTTATTCTATCAAGATCTTTAATTTATTTCTTTACGATCGGCAGCACAATTCTACTCAGATTCTTCGCTCCATGATGAATTGAGTTGGTGGCGACGATTCCTTCGGTTTCGTCGTACGTATTTCCACCAGTATTCATATTTCGGTCAAATCGTGGGAAGTTGGAACTGCTGACTTCGATGCGGATTCTATGACCTTTGTCAAAGTAGTTTGAAGTACTCATAGGGGTCATTTTTACTTCGTACACTTCCCCATCTTCCATCCAGACTTCTTTGTCGTAGCCTTCTCTGTAGCGAACACGCTGAATTGTTTCATCTAGATTATATGCTTTTCCGTCAGGATAGACGTCGATCAATTTGATTGTGACATCAGTGTCTTTAGCATCAGAAGATAGGTACAAATAGGATTCAATAAAGCCTGAGACCTCGATTCCTTCTTCCAAAACATCAGAAGTATAAACCAAGATATCCTCCCGTTTTTCCATCTCAGATTGATCCTTTGAGCCCCCATTTCCGTCAATTGCATTCCCAGTACAGCAGACATTTCCGCCAAAAGAAGTCACAGGATTCATTGGGTCATATTTGAATGTATCTGGCTGATCCTTCTTAGGCTTTTTGGAAGTTAGTTTCCCATTTCCGTTGAGCGTATTTGCCTTTCCTTCTGAGTCCAAATACATCGTCGTCATCACAGCATCTGCAGGAGGCCATACGTCTGAAGTTTGCCATTTATTTGCTCCCATCGTGTAATACTGCACTCTTGGCATTTCCTCCATCACCTCAGATTTCTCTCCTTTTAGCCATACATCAAACCAAGCCGTGATGATCTCATCGTAATTCAATCGGGCATCACCCACATTCAGATCCCCTACCATGGTGTTTTCAGAGGCTCTGGTATAGGAACAGTGAAGCACAGGGGCGATCACGAGGTACTGATTATCTCTCGCCATCTGCGATACAGCATTCTCTCTGGCATGATTGAAAAGCGCGATGTTTGGACCAGCTGACACATCAAACCAAGATACAAACCAGAAACTTGGCTTGTCAAATGGCATATCGTCGTGATACAATCCTCCTTCAAACCACTTTGCATCGTTTGGCTTGCGGGTGATCATCTCTTCATAGATCCCCATAGGCCCATTCTGATTTCTGATGATATCCTGAATAGGGAGGTGTGCTAAAGCTTCTTTGGAATCAATTCTAGGATACTCAGGAGACATGTCATAAAAACGCTGTAATCTTAACAAGTCTTTTTGCTCTATTCCTTTTGGCAATCGAGGTGCCATCGGATCTTGTTGTACGCCATATAGCCAGTTCGTGAACAGCATCTGCCCAGCACCGCCTCTATACCAGTTGCCTTGCTCGTTGAATTCTCCTACGCGACCTACTCCAGCTCCATATCCCTGTGGTACAAGTGCTGCTAAAGCTGGGTGATCTAAAGAAGCCACAGCCATTTGCCACTCAGCAGTGGAGGAGCAACCCAGCGTTCCTATTTTACCATTACTCCAATTTTGCTTGGACATCCATTCAAATGCATCATAACCATCGGTCAGCGGCACGCCCAGGATATCCCAATCTCCCTCGGAAAAGTATCTTCCTCGTTCATTTTGTACGACGTAGGCATAGCCTTTTTCGACCCACGAAAGGGCAGTCTGCATGGTGCGCGTATTTAGTTCGCCATTTCCCCAAGTGTTGAAGTTGTAGGGAGTTCTGGAAAAAACTATGGGATATTTTCCTTCACCTTTTGGCCGATAAATGTCCGTAGCAAGTCGGACGCCATCACGCATAGGCATCATGACTTTTTGGTCTACTATAGCGACTTCCTCAAGCTGATCGATGATGCTTTTTTCCTGAGAAAAAGCCAATGAGGTGACAAAGACTAATAAAAGTGTCAGGAATATGTGATTTGGTTTTTTCATGAAATAGAGATTCGAATTTATTCAAAGTTAATAAAGCAATCACTTTCGCGATATAGAAAATGATGACTGGTTGATTTTGTGGATTGGAATTAATTGAAATTTAGCTCTTTCGCGTCAACGGTCAAGTAGCCAAAGACTTATAGCTCTCCTTTCAAAATGAAATCTAGCTACTTCAGCTTTTACACTTTTCATTTCATATAGAAAGGCTAAATTTGCACTCCTAACGATTTTTACCAATGAGCGACAGCCCAACCAACGCCCTGACTACCTGGGTGGAAGTAGCAAAAAATTCAGATTTCACGATTTACAATCTTCCTTTTGGAGTTTTTAAGAACAAAAAACTTAGTCCGCGTATCGGAATAGCAATTGGAGATAAGATTGTAGACCTAAGTATCCTTGATCAAGAAGGATTCTTTTCAGATATGTTTTTGCCTGAGGGGATTTTCTTAAGTGAATCTCTTAATGATCTGATCGAACTCGGAAAAGTAACTACCAAAAAAATCAGAGAACGCGTTCAGGATCTGCTTGCGGCAGATAATGAAAAACTGAGAGATCATTCTGCCAGAGGAAAAGTAATGCTGAATCGGAAGGAAGCAACCATGCTGATGCCGGTGAAAATCGGTGATTACACAGACTTTTATAGCAGCATGGAACATGCCACTAATGTGGGTAAAATGTTTCGTGATCCAGAGAATGCATTATTGCCAAACTGGAAGCATCTTCCCGTTGGCTACCATGGTCGTGCCTCTTCCATCATACCTTCAGGAGTGCCGGTGATCCGACCAAAAGGACAAACTAAAGATCCTGAATCAGGTTCACCAGTTTTTGGGCCTAGCAAAAAGTTAGACTTCGAACTAGAGTTGGCATTCATTACAGGCAAATCCACCAAGCTCGGTGACTCGGTATCTACAGCAGATGCGGAGGATTATATTTTCGGTTTTGTTTTGTTTAACGATTGGTCAGCTCGGGATATTCAGGCTTGGGAATATGTTCCTTTAGGTCCATTTTTGGGTAAAAGCTTTGCTTCTTCCATATCTCCTTGGGTGGTGACTTTGGAAGCTCTGGAGCAATTCAAAGTTGAAAGTCCTGTGCAGGAACCTGATGTTTTGGATTATTTGAAATGCGAACAATCCCATAGTTTCGATATACATCTAGAGGCTTATATCCAGCCGGAAGACGAGAAGAGCAGCAAGGTCTGTACTTCCAATTTCAAAAACATGTACTGGAATGTTGCCCAGCAATTGGCTCATCATACCGTAAATGGCTGCAATATCAATGTCGGTGACATGATGGCTTCGGGAACGATCTCAGGTCAGGAGCCGGATTCTTTTGGTTCTATGTTAGAGCTTTCTTGGAATGGTAAAAATGCAGTTAAGCTTGAATCCGGTACTGAGCGAAAGTTCATCGAAGATGGCGATACAGTAATTATGAAAGGATTTGCGGAGAAAGACGGGGTACGAGTTGGCTTTGGAGAAGTAAAAGCGAAGGTTCTTCCAGCAAAGTGATTTGCAAAAAATACTAATATAAAACCCTGACTTAGTACAAGTCAGGGTTTTTTTGTGCCCTATTCCTACCGCAATTTTATTCTAATACTTAAATTTGGTAATCAGTTGAAATTCAGATTGTTATTATTTATTTCGATTGAAAGTTGCAAGTTGGTTCCTGATGGTTCCAAGTCATTTTGGGTGAGGTATCGGGATTTTAGTATTTAAGTCTGTCTCATTTTTTGAGAGACAGTATCTCTTTTTCACATATTCTTAATTATAAAATAATGGCTAAGCTTAGAAATTTATCTATTACAACACCAATTCTTTTTGCGATACCGCTGCGAAGCGAGTGGGCGATCAACCCGATCGACATCAATAAAACTATCATGGATGGCGACTGGGATGGAGCCGGTAGTCTAAAATTCACCAGAGGCTACGTATTGGCCAAAAATGATGCGAATTTTCTTTACCTCACACTCGATGTAGTGTCTGATACTGGAAATGATCCAGGTACCAACGATTATTTTTGGTTGACTTTTGACAATACCAGAGATAGAGCTATAACTGCTAATGTGGATGTAAACTATGGCCTATACCCAGGCCAGCCAAATAAACTAGGACTACAGAAATATCTAGGTCCTGGCAGTTGGACAGGCTTATTAGCGGATCCTTCCCATTCAGGTGTAGTTCAGGAGTTCGGGAAGAGTCCTAATTCAGATGTGCCCCACAGAATATGGAAGTTTAGAATTGAATTAAGCGAGATTAATGTTTCTCTTTCCTGGCCGCTAAGTACTCCTTACACTTATTTTGGTTTTAGGGTGAAATCAAGTAATCCTGGCTTTACGACAGACTTTCCAGGGGATTTTTATAAGGATTTCACGAAGCTTCGCCAATTGATTTTGAGCAGGAAGCCAAGCATTCCCGCTAAGGATTTGGGACCTTTAGTAGGAAGTGTAGGTTTAATACCAACGACCAAAATCTCATTTACTTCTGGACGTGCAACGACGGATGCTGGATATTATCTCTTTGTGGAGAACGCAGCATTTGGTGGAACCTTAAACCTAATAGGGAACCGCACGAAGCTTCAGCAACTTTGGAGTGCTGGAAATCGGAAATACAAAGTAGAAATAGCAGGACCTGGTGGAGGTTCCTTTACTAAATTGATCAGTAATTGGTCCAATTACCGATGGAATGGCAGTACTTACGCTTTGGAATCATTTGCCCCAAATTCCTATGGGTACTATCAATTAGCCAATCCAGCTACAGATTACTCTATTGATGATCTGCTGATACAGTTTCCTACCTCAGGCCTTTTGCCCGGTTTATATAGTGTAAAAGTCACTTTTTACTTAGGTACAAGCAATACTGAGTTGGATTCTCAGGTGGTGCGAATGTATATCGACAATCATGTGCCCACTGCAATTATTGAAAGTGTGAAACATGGAAGAAGTGAGGTGTCCGCCTGTGCGATTGAAACTATAGGCGCAGCACCTGACGGTTTGAATTTCCGCATCACAGCAAATGACCCAGAGGGTAATTTGAGAGGTGTTACTTTCTATGCTACCTATGGGGAAGGGTTGTCCACTGGAATCTTTTCAGAAGGATATACTCCAGAGAATGGGAACTGGGAAGGTTTCACGAATAAACTAATAACTGCCTCCGGAAATTGGAGACCGCCTCAATCATGTGCTTACAGTTTTGTTTTGACTGTATCTGCTAGAACTACAAATGGCTATTCCTGGGTAGGGCATAATAGTACCCATCGAAACCTCACGCTACTTTTAGGGTAAAGAATAAATGGTCTAACGTCGAAAACCACTTCTAGTAAGGAGTGGTTTTTTTGGTGAAAGGAAATGTTCACAGAGCTTTCTCAGGGTATGCTTATTTGTGTTTTCTACCTTCGATAGAAGATGAATTGGCTATTTATCTTTTCTCTTTGGAGGGTTTTTGCCAGAGATTTTAAAAATCAAATATCCTATCCCAACTATGAAGTGTAGGATTACTATTCCGGCTACGATAAAGATAAATGTGTTGCTCATCAGAAGTTTAAGCTAATGATTTTAACTTAAAAAGCCATCCAGATGGTTTCTGGATGGCTTTCTCGATTTGATGCTGCAAGCTTAGCTAATAGTATTTTTTCAATTCTTATTTGAAACCTATCTCTTTCAAGCCGTCGTGGCTGATTTTGATCGCTTCCATTGGATCTAAACCAAAAGTCTGGTCCTGCTCAACTAGGTAAAATTCCATTCCAGATTTAGCTTTTTCTGCCAAGATTCTTTTGAAATCGATAGTACCAGTACCAACTGGAGCGAAGTTTCCTTCAGTATTCATGTCTTTGACATGCCAAGCGATGAAGCGGCCTGGGTATTTTTCGAAGTAAGTAAGTGGATCAACTTCTGCTTTAGTCACCCAGAAAAGGTCCATTTGGAAGTTTACAAATGCAGGATCACATTTCTCCAAAAGAAGATCTTCAATCACAGTACCATCTTCCATCGTTTTGAATTCAAAATCATGGTTATGGTAAAGTAATTTGATACCTGCAGATGAACATTTTTCTCCCAAAGTATTCATAATTGTTACGAGTTCATCAGGCGTGCCTTTCATGCCCATTCCGTCAGGTCCAAAAGTAAACATACCCATTGGAGGAACAGGTATCACGAAATACTCGATCCCAGCAGCTTTTACATCAGCGATCAATTGGTCAGCATTTTCCATATTGACCATGCCCATGTGAGCACTTTTTGCAGATAGACCTAAAGACTCAAGATATGAGCTGAATTCTGTAGGAGTCATTCCATAGAATTTTCCGTCTTCATAGTTGGCAGCCTCTACATAGGCATAACCAGCATCGGCTACAGCTTGTAGTGTTGCTTTTGGATTGCTAGCCATAGAATCACGTACGGTGTAAAGAGCTAAGCCTCCGAAGCTGGAAGGTTCTGCTACCTCTACTTCTTCTATAGTCTCTTCAGTACTAGTTTTACTACTACAGGCCGTGAAGCCAAGGGTTAGAGCCAGAAGAAAGCTCATACTTAAGGTGATGTGTTTTTTCATTTTAGGTTTGGTTTTTATTGAATCAAAGTTAAGTAAATCATACTAACTATTGGGCGCCAAGTACCTTTTTCACTAAAGGTCCAATTGTTAGTCCTTGACCTATAATGGAAAACACAACAATCACATAAGTGACGGTAAGGAAGAGTTCGCGCTCCATTTGAGGTTCTAGAGAAAGCGCCAATGCAATAGAGATTCCGCCTCGAATCCCTCCCCAAGTCATCATTAGACCTGTTTTTGGGATAAAATCTAATCGCTTATCAAATATAGCTACGGGACCTGCGAGTGATAAATAGCGAGCGATCAGACAAACAGGTATAGCAACCAAGCCTAGAGTTATGTACTCTTCGGAGGCAGTGATAATTAACAATTCCAGCCCGATTAGCACAAATAAAACAGCGTTTAGGAGTACATCAATCAGTTCCCAAAATTTATCCACGTAATTATGTGTAGTCTCTGACCAGGCGATTTTTGGAGATTTGTTTCCTATAAATATTCCGGCAACTACGACTGCCAAGGGTCCTGAGACGTGTAGGTAATGTGCTAATCCCGAAAGTCCCATTACCAAAGCTAATGTGATGATTACTTCAGTTTCGTAGTGATCTATCACTTTCATTATTCTAAACGTCAACCAGCCTGTGATCAAGCCTAGGCCGATACCGCCCACTACTTCTTCGAGAAATAACAATCCTACTTCTCCTGCGTCCACTGCGCCGATTCCTTGCTGGGCTATTTTGAAAATCACCAAGAAAACTACCACTCCGACGCCGTCATTGAAAAGTGATTCTCCGACTATTTTGACTTCCAATTTCTTTGGTGCATTGGCTTCTTTCAGGATTCCCAAAACTGCAATCGGGTCAGTGGGAGAGATCAATGCGCCGAATAGCAGACAATAGATGTACTTGATCTCATGCCCAAAAAGTAAAAAAACATAATACATCATCGTCCCTACGAAAAAGGTTGAAAGTATCACGCCAATGGTTGCGAAGACTGCTATAGGAGCTTTCAAGGCTTTTAAAGAATCCAATTTGGTATGTAGAGCTCCGGCAAAAAGAAGGAAACTCAACATCACATCTAGAAGTGCTGTTTCAAAGTCAATTGAACCAATCAGTAGCTCGGCTTCATCAATGAAGAAGTGGTTGATTTTTCCTAAAAGTGTGATTCCCACTGTAAATGCGATTGCAATGATCATCAAGCCAATTGTAAAAGGCAGCTTAAGAAACTTGGTATTGATAAAGGCAAAAATTGCCGAAAGGACAATTAGAATGGTAATGATGCTAAAAATATCCATTAGAGATGTGGAAATAAGTTGTTTTTTAAAGTACAATCATTTCATCGAATGACCAATTCTGGATTTCAGAAAACCTAGTTGAAAATCCCATAAATCACTAAATTGGAAGAAAAGAAATTTCCTGTAGCTATGAAAATCAATATTTTATTAGTCTTAGTTTTTTGTATGTTATACTCTTGCAGTCCAAAAAGTAAAGAAATAGAGAATAATGACACCTCCAATATATCTAGTCCTAGTTTAAATTACGATGAGCAAACCACCCAGCAGGTGGTCGACCATCACTTAGAGGCATTTATTGGAAATGATCTCGAAGAAGTGATGGCCGATTATACAGAAGAATCAGTTTTGATCACACCCGACCGAACTTACAGTGGACTGGCAGAAATTCGTGAAAATTTCGTGAACGCATATGCGGCATTGCCCAAAGATTCCACAACAGTATCTGTGATAAAAAACATGGCTGTTAAAGAGGTGGGTTATATCATTTGGGAGGCAGATGCTCCGAACTTTGATTTTAAGAATTGCTCAGATTCATTTATCGTTCATGATGGGAAAATTATCCTTCAGACCTTTATGGGGGTTGTGACCCCGAAATGATCAAATCCTAATTATTGGAAGTTGAAAATTAAAGGGAAAAAGAAGACCACAATCAATGCCCATACAAAATAAACTGGGATGTAAGAAACGATAGCTTTCCCGACTTTTGGAAGTTCAACTTTACTTTTTAGGGATTTGAAAAGGTTGAAAGTCACAAGTAGTAAATTAATCAGAATCAAAATATTGGCTCCTAAAACTGCCATTCTATTCGGTGTCAAACCCCATTCTGAGATTCTAAACGTGATTGCCGAAAGCGCAATTCCATTTACGATGATTGTCAAAATCGAAAGAAAGAAGAGGATCCAAATGTCAAATGTTATTTTCTCTGCATTCTTTTTCTCAGCGACAGAGAAGAATATCAATGCCATAACTCCCACTAATAGAAGATTAAAAATCAACAAGAATTCGCGGTCGTTATATGGATCTTTGCCTGTATAAATTATAGCCATGATGTACACGAAAAGCATGACCAAAACCGCAGGGCTGAAAAGTTTTGCAATGACTGGAGACACTTTGTTTACCAACTGAGAATTGTTTTGAGTCAGAAAAGTTGCTAAAATCGGAATGGCTGGAAGCCCAAAAACCAAGATATAGTTTTGGAAGAATATTTCGATAGGAACACCTATCAATGAAAACAAACCGAAAGTGACTCCAGTGAGAATACCGCCTGCAATTCCCAACACTGCTATCATTACCAAAGCATCTCCATTGAATCGAAGAAAGTCAAGTGATATAGCGATTTTGAATTTATCCTTGCCAGAATAAGCTGATCCTACGATTACCCACAGAAGTAAAGGCAAATGAATACAGGCTAAAATAATGGAGTCACTTTCTTGGGAATCTGGTAAAGCATTGATGTAAACCAATCCTATACCGATGATTCCGAAAAGCAAACTGTTGAAATTTCTGGATAGTTTATTTCTCCAAGAAAAATAAGCTACTAGAATGGGGAATAGGATAAAGCCAATATTTCTAGGGTAGAAAAAGTCCTCAGGAATAGAAAACAGAACAGGGAATTTTGCAATTATTCCTGCTATAAAGCATCCGATGAAAACAAAGAGCAATTCGTTTTTTGAGCCCCAAGAAATTGAGTTGGATTCGTAGTTCAGCCGCTCAAGCCAGAATTTACTTTGAGGTTTATCTTCAATCTCTGGATAGAGAAGCGTAAATGATTCTTTGAAAGAAGACTTGTTGATTCTATACAGCTTTTCCAAATAAGCTGGATCATCGATGTGAGTTAAGATTTCAGTACGCATTATAGGGAAGGGTTAAGTTGTTTGATACAAAATTTTATTTAGGATTGATTAATTCTTAGTGGAGACTAATGCTTTATTTTAGAATTTTCAAAGGTTTCTATACATACGTCCAACGGATTTCCTGAGGTATGGACGCATTCACAAAATTCATATCCTGCTGTTTGGTTCGCGGTATTTTCAAATTGAGCATTGCATGATTTCAAAGAATTCTGAGGCATTACCTCATGGCCAAAGCGTGAAAACAATACGGTGAAAACCATCATTCCAACCACTCCTAAAAAGAATAGAAATGGTAACTTTTTATCGTATTTCTCGAGCTTTGGCAAGCTTACTTCCTTCGAATATCGATTAAAAGGCAAGATGTATTTCAGTTTATCATAATGCCAAGCCAGAATGTAAAGATTGGCCAACACCATCAAGGGTGAAGTGACGTAAGACCCCACAAATCGAACTGCATATGAAAGCACCCAAATATTTACAATAATGGGCAGGTAGACTAGTGCTCCCATTAAGACTGTGCGGGGAAATAGAAGTAAGATGGCAGCTAGCACCTGGGCCACACCTATGAACGTGTAGTAATACCCAGTGTGATGCAGAGCCTCCAGATAGGAACCCATGGGATGTATCACTGACAATCCACTTGCAAATCTTTCGCCTAGGATTTTCACCATGCCCGCAACTATAAATGCATAGGCTAGCAGGATTCTGCAACCGAGTTGAAATAACCAGTGCCATCTATTTCTCTTTATGCTGAAATAGTAGTTTTCTAATCTTTCAGATAGACTTGTAAATGTCATTTGATTTGGGGATTTATAGCTTTCAAATAGAATTTGATTGCTTTATTTTTTATACCAATCGATTTTTCTAGATATAACCATGGTCACTGCAAGTGCTATAAAAAGCCCAATACTTCCGATCAACAAGGCATAGTCCTGCTGCTTAATTATCACAAAAATGAAAATGTAAAAAGCAGAAAGAATTCCTGTAAAAATCCCTGTGGTTTTGAGTTGGGAAAAGAGGCTTTTGGAATAAAATGCTAGGAGTCCTACGGTAGCTAAGCTCGAAATAAGGTAGGCTGATGTGAAGCCAAATTGCTCTGAAAGTGCTATCAACAGGGTGTAATAGAGAACAAGCGCAAAACCAACCAAAGTATATTGAAGCGGGTGAATTCTTCTTTTAGTAAAGGTCTCCATGAGGAACAAGGCCAGAAAGCTCAAGATAATGATTAGGATTGCATATTTCGAAGTTCGTATGCTCTGCTGGTATTGATCTACGGGCATTTTGAGGCTTAAGCCAAAGGAACTTTCCAGGAAATTTGGTAGCCTGTTGATAAATTCCTGGCCAAAAGGTCTGTTGAAATGAAGAACTTTCCATGTGCTTTCAAAACCTTCCTTGGTCAATACTCTATCTTCGGGTAAAAAGTCTCCTTGGAAACTCGGGTTAGGCCAGTTTCCACTGAGTTTCAATGTGGTGGTTTTGCCTAAAGGAACGATATGAAACTCCTTGCTTCCTTTGAGCTTTATTTTTCCAGAGAATGTAAAATCATTTGATGCAGAATCTAGGTAAGCAGGGAATTGAAGACCCTTCAAGTTAGTTTGAGTGTCAGTAAATGGTTCTGAAATTAGCGATAGGCTGTCAAGTTTTAGGTCAGGATTCTCGCCAATTCCTCTTAGATCACTCACGGAAATTAGAAAGGTGGCTTGATCCCAAAGTACTTGTTCGAAAGTTATGTCAAGTTTTCCAAGTGCAATGGAGTTGAAGTCAGCTTTTACATCCAAATCCCCTCGATAAACGACCACATCAAAAATGCCTCGATGAAGAGATTCGGCCTGAAGGTCCCCAGTGACGTCTAAAAGATCCGGCAGGAAATAAGCAGTTTGTAGTTCCTTAATTACCTTGGTTTCACCATTGCTCTGCACCTCTCGGTACGTATGATAAGGTAGAGCCAGATATGGCCCAATTACAGTTTGGGACCGAGACCATTTGTCTGTCACCTCATTCTCCGTTTCTTGAAGGCGGGTTTGCCTTTCGTCTATCAAGTCAGTAATCAACGCTTGTGGGATCAACAGCAATAAGGCAATGAAGCCAATTACTAGAAGTTTTAAGCTGGTAGAGCGGGAAATCCAATCCTGAAATTTTTCGAGGATAGAAAGGTTTGATTCTTTTTCCATGATTTAGTGAGTTAAAGTATGTGGTAAATTTTAGGTAAGTGTAGAGGTAGATATTAATCCCAAAGCCCAACTAGGCTGAATGCGAAAACTGCACTGAGCCATATTCCTACGAAGTAGAGTAGAGTGCTGAAAATGATAGCCGCCAGTTTTCTTCCTCCAGAAGGAAACCAGACAAATCCCATCAGATAGAAGAATAATCCTCCAATAAATCCCCCTAATGGGATAAGGGTGAGGGGGATAGACATCCAGGATTCGAAGTCCTCACTCTTGACCAGTATGAGAAATAGGAGCCAGGAAAATGGGATGCCGGCTCCAATGAGTGCGGCTACTGCAGCGGATTTGGCTTGAATGCCTTTCAGAAACTCTATGCTTGTCTTCATTATTTTGTGTTTTAAAAGTACTTTGTATTTCAAAGTGAGTATTTAAATTTTTTTAGGTTTTGTTTTCTTTGATCAAATTTTCGAGGAATTCAAGATGGTCTTGGAATGCTGCTTTACCTTGGGCCGTTGCAGAATAATTGGTTAATGGTTTTCTGCCCAGAAATGATTTAGCTACAGAGATATATTCTTGCTTCTCTAGGTTTTTCAGGTGCGAAGCCAGGTTGCCATCCGTCACATCTAGCAGCTCTTTGAATGAATTAAAATCAAATTCATCATTGACCATCAAGATGGACATGACCCGCAATCGGACCACATTTTCAAATGCCTTATCGTAATTCCCCTTCACCTTATCTGTCGTATTTGTAATACATCATCGCTCCATAGATGATATGCAGTACTCCAAAACCTAATGACCAGGTGAGCAGGCCAAAACCTGGGAGAAATGCCGAAATAACTCCAAGCACAAGCTGACAATAGCCAAGGTATTTGATGTCGTTATGAGTGAAGTGGGAGGCGTTGAGTAAACCCAATCCATAAAAGATCAAGGTAGCTGGCGCAACTACAGCGAGATGTCCTCTCGAAATCAAAGCCAAGCAGAAAACTCCGCCAATTGCTATCGGTATAAATAGCGCTTGGATGAAACGTTTGCTTGCTGGAGTCCAGAATTTGGTAGCCTTTTTCTTGCTGTTATTTTGACTCATCACCCAAGCAGTTCCTATAGATAGTAACAACACGATCAATGCAGTGATTAGCAACTTGCCAACGATCCCTTCATCACTGATCTTGTCGATGTTACTTCCATAAGGTACTTCTGGATAATAAATCCATGTATAGGCAATCCCGGCAGCGATCAAAGCATAGGTTCCTGCCAATATCCCAGAAAGGCCACTCAGGGTTAAGAAGCGTGTGCTTCTCTCCATCATAGACTTGATTTCGGCTAATTCTTGTTCTGGTTGTCTCATATTTAAAAGTACTTTGAGACACAAAGTAAATTTAAAAAAATTATCATTTCATCTTTTTACTAAAAAATAGTTGAGATTTTTTAGTAAAAACTCTTTATTCGAATTTCTGGAGTCCTTTTCAAATCTTCCTCTTTATAGGATCTGCTAATTGTCAATGCCTTTCCGTCAATTTCCAGAAATTTATAGGTATAGGAAGTAATAGATGCGATATTCCCATTGAAGGAGCGATGAAAACGGATGAATTGACTAGCTGCATGTCTGTATATATGAAAATGGATATGGGGCAATAGGAAAAAGCACAGCTATTCTTTGAGGTAGGCTTCAAATATTTTCCTAAGAGTGACAATAGGTACGATTCCATGGCGGATTATAAGGAAGCCACTAATGATCTCAAAAAGGCTTTCGAATTTGTGAAAACAGCCAGAATTACTCCCATTTCAGGTAATTTCTCCAGTTATGCTGTTCTTTAAATCCCAGAACTTCCCGGATTTTACGATTTGAAAACAAAGCTTCATGTTCTTCCAATTCACGAGTAATCGGCACGCCAGGGAAAAAACGCTCAGCTAATTCTTTGCTTGGAATAATAGCTCCATTGTGATCGTTTCCAGCATTGAAGACCTGATAGCCCAAGCCATCTTTTTGCAAGCATAAGTCTACAATTTGGCCCAGATCACGGGCATCGATATAGCAAAATGCATTCCTTCTGCGGACTTCTGGATGTTCAAAATAATGAGGGAAAAGTTCTGCGTATTCATGAGGTTCAATCACATTTCCGATGCGCAAGGCATAGATATCAATGCCCGATCTTCGTTGAAAACTTCTGGCAGTTTTCTCATTTACTACTTTGGATAAACCGTAGCTATCCATAGGGTCAACATCATAATCTTCCTCCAAAGGCAGAGAATGTGGGTCGGTTTTTCCATCTGAGAAGCAAATACCATACGTAGTCTCAGAAGAAGCTATAATCACTTTTTTGATTCCCAGCTTCACGGCAGCTTCGATTACGTTATAGGTTCCAATGGTATTGACCCGGAAAGTTTCATTGTCTGGATTAATCAGGAT
>TARA_R110002020_G_scaffold237981_1_pt1 | contig 19223 bp, 19 predicted proteins | sample TARA_R110002020 | Tara Oceans TARA_R110002020 (sample SAMEA4396489) | marine metagenome | biome: Westerlies Biome; feature: [MES] marine water layer (ENVO:01000295) within the mesopelagic zone...; material: water (ENVO:00002006), including particulate matter (ENVO:01000060) such... | reverse complement strand
CGGCGGCTCCGCGAAGATGGCTTCGGGACCGGGTCGAGGTGGGGACAGGGGCGGCTTTGCAGGTGGGTCATTAAGGCAACGTCACGGTGGTGTAACCTTGGCTTCACGGGCGTTTCATACGCTTGCGGCACTTGCTCCGACAAAGCGGAACGGGCGGGGCCGACATGCCTTTTCTCCGGATCAATGCAGAGGGTGACGCTCCCGTATGGCACGGGACGGGGGCGCTTTTGGGATCGCGCTTCGACCGGGTGTCCGATGCGCCGGGGCCGGTCGTGGTGATGATCCACGGCTACAAGTACCGTCCCGGCGACAGATACCATTGCCCGCATCGCGGGATCCTGTCGCCGTTCTCCGATCACACCGCGCGCGGGGCGCCCAGCTGGCCGCGGCAACTGGGCTTCGGCACCGGGCGCGCGGACGAAGGGTTGGGGATCGGGTTCGGCTGGAACGCGCGCGGCGCGCTGTGGACGGCCCAGGCCCGCGCCACCGAAGCCGGGCGCGCGCTGGCCCGGGTTCTGGAGCGACTGCACCGGCAGTGCCCGGACCGCCCCGTGCACATCGTGGCCCATTCGATGGGCACGGGCGTGGCGCTGGAGGCGCTGCACCATCTGCCGCCCGGTGCCGTGTCGCGGATCCTGTCGCTGACCGGCGCCTGTTATCAAAGCCGGGTCGAGGCGGCGCTTGCCACCCAGGCGGGCGCGCGGGCCGAATTCATCAACGTCACCAGCCGCGAGAACGACACGTTCGATTTCCTCTACGAACGCCTGATCGCGCCACCCCGGCCCGGCGACCGGGCCATCGGACTGGGGCTGGCGCACGACAACGTGCTGACTCTGCAACTGGATTGCGCGCAGACGCTGACGCATCTTGATCGGTTGGGCTGCCCCGTGGGACCCTCCCAGCGCCGGGTCTGCCATTGGTCGGCCTACAGCCGCCCCGGCGTGCTGCGCTTCTACGACCGGCTGATCCGGCGGCCCGAGATCTTCACCTTCGACCGCCTACGCCGCGGCCTGCCAGAACAGCCCGATCCGCGCTGGTCGCGGCTGGTGGCCATGCCCGCCCTGCCCCGCCCCTTGCCCCCGGTGGCCAAGGCGTCGTGATCGTGTCGGGGGACGCGGTGCGTGGAAACCACGCACCATACCGACCGTCGGAATCCGATCCCCGGCCGGGGACCCTTGCCGTAGGGTGCGTGGTCCCCACGCACCCTGCGGCTCAGGCCGCGTCGGGAATGCGCGCTGTCACCTTGATCTCGAAATCGAACCCGGCAAGCCAGGTGACGCCCACGGCCGTCCAGTTGGGATAGGGCGCGGCCGGAAAATGCCGGTTCTTCACGCCCATGAACGCCTCGAATTGCGCCTCCGGGTCGGTGTGGTACGTGGTGACGTCCACCAGGTCTGCCAAGGTGCAGCCCGTCGCGGCCAGCACGCGTTTCAGGTTCTCGAAGGCAAGATCCACCTGCGCTGCGTAATCCGGTTCGGGCGAGCCGTCGGTGCGGCTGCCCACCTGCCCCGACACGAACAGCAGATCGCCTGACCGGATCGCGGCGGAATAGCCATGCTGTTCATAAAGCGCATGGCGGCCTTCGGGGAAGACGGGTTGGATATAGGACATCAGGTTGATCCTTGTGATGCGGTGGAGAGGATGCGAGAAGCGACTCACATACGAGCCGTATGCAAACTGCATCACATACGCGGCGTATGTCAACTCGCATACGAAGCGTATGTGTATTCGGAGGGACGCGATGGCCACGGGACGCCGGGCGGAAAAGATGGAGGAAACCCGCGCCAAGCTGATCGCCGCGGCGCGGAAGGCCTTTGCCGAGAAGGGTTTCGCGGCGGCGTCGATGGACGATCTGACCGCGGCCGTCGGACTGACCCGGGGCGCGCTCTATCACAATTTCGGGGACAAGACCGGGCTTCTGGCCGCAGTGGTCCACCAGATCGACGCCGACATGGCCGCCCGCGCCCGCGAGATCGGGCAGCGGAAGGACGGTCTGTGGGAGGCGCTGATGGCCGAAGGTGCGGCCTATATCGAGATGGCGCTGAACCCGGAGGTGCAGCGGATCGTCCTGCGGGACGGCCCCGCCTTCCTGGGCGACCCGTCGCAATGGCCCAGCCAGAACGCCTGCCTGGCCGCCACGATGGAGGTGCTTGAGGCGCTGATCGCCGATGGCACGGTGGAACCGCTGGATATCGAGGCCACGGCGCGGTTGCTCAACGGTGCAGCGCTGAACGCGGCGCTCTGGATCGCCGCCAGCGAAGATCCCGAAGCCACCCTGCCCCGCGCACGGGGCGCCTTCGAACGTCTGGCCACGGGTATCCTCGCCCGAAAACCATGACCCACGGGGAAAGCTGGCCGCAGGGTGCGTGGTCCCCACGCACCGCACCCGGCTACCCCGCGAACGGTAACCTACTCGTCGTCCTCGATCAGGTATTTCTGCATCGACAGGATCTGGATCCACAGGAACGCCACCAGCGCGATGGGGAAGGCGAAGGTTTCGATCTTGACCCAGGTATCGGTCGACATGGTCCGCCAGACGAACTCGTTCGCCGCGGCCAGCAGGATGAAGACAAGGAACAGGCGGCGGGTCAGGATCATCCAGCCCTCCTGCTCCATCGGCAGCATTTCCGACAGCACGAAGGCCAGGTAGGACCGGCCCTGCAACAGCCCGATCCCCAGCAGGAGTGCGAAGGTGCCGTAGACCAGCGTCGTCTTCATCTTGAAGAAGCGTTCATCGTTGAACCATGCCGTCAGCGCGCCGAAGAAGATCACCATCACCGCGGTGAAGATCTGGATGCGGCTGAGCCGACCGGACAGAAAGTATAGTGCCCCCATCGCCGCCAGCAGGATCGGTACGAACAGGATCGTGGCAACGATGAAGCCCGAATATTCATTGCCGGCGAAGAAGAAGCTTTCTTCGCGCAGGCGCAGGTAGATCAGGAAGAAGGCAATGGTCGGCCCCAGTTCCAGCACCTGTTTCAGGACCGGGTTGACCTTGCGTTCCGTCCGTTCGGTTCGCTCTCTGCCGCGGGGGCTGACTGGCTTGTCGGACATGGGCTCTCCTAGCTGCCGAATTCTACGATCACGGCGCCGAGCGCGATCAGCGCCATCAATGTCAGGCGGCGCGGCCCGACGGTTTCCTTCAGGAAGATCCAGCCGATCGCCGCGGCGAAGACGGTCGATGTCTCGCGCAGGACGGCGGCTTCCCCCACCTTGTCGAGCCGCGTGGCCAGCATGATCGACCCGAAGCTGCCGAAAGCCAGAAACCCGCCAATGATCCCCTTGCGGATCAGGGGGGGCAGGGGCGGCCGTGTTTCCATGTTCTTCCAGCGGTACAGGGCATAGAACGGCATCGTCATGCCGTCGAGCATGAAGAACCACGCGAGGAACGTGAACGGATCGGATGCCGCGCGAATGCCATAAGCGTCGACCGTGGTGTAAAGCGCCACGAACAAGCCAGTACCGATGGCGAAGGTCAGCGCAAGGGGCAGTTTCTCGCGGTTGGTTTCCAGGAAAATCATGTTGTAGACGGCCAGCCCGAAGATCCCCGAAAGAAGCACCGCGACGCCCAGCCACTGGGTGAGCGTGAATGTCTCGCCGAAGATGAAATAGGCGCCGATCACGGTGAACAGCGGGCCAAGGCCACGCACCACGGGGTAGACGACGGTATAGTCGCCCGAGACATAGGCAAAACCCTGAAGGATCTTGTAGACGATGTGGATCACCACCACGGTGGCAAAGATCGGCCACATGTCGGGCGCGGGCCACGGCACCACGAACAGCGCGATGGGCGCGGCCATCAGGCAATAGGAAATGTCGATTGCCCCGCGCGACAGCCACGGATCGTACCGCCCCTTCTGGATCGCGCCGAAGATCGCGTGAAATATGGCGGCAAGCAGCGCCAGCCCCAGCGCGACGAGGTGACCGGTCTCGGTCCCGGCGATGGCAAGAATGTCGAAATCCACCTCGCGCGGCCTATCTGCCGGTCTGGCCGGTCAGGGCTGCGGCAAAGTCCTGCGGATCGAACGGGGCCAGATCGTCGATCTGTTCGCCCACCCCGATGGCGTGGATCGGCAGGCCGAACTTGTCGGCCAGCGCCACCAGCACGCCGCCACGGGCCGTGCCGTCGAGCTTGGTCATGACCAGGCCCGACACGTCCGAGATGTTCCGGAAGATCTCGACCTGCCGCAGCGCGTTCTGCCCTGTGGTCGCATCGAGCACCAAGAGCGTGTTGTGGGGCGCGGTCGCGTCCTTCTTGCGGATGACCCGGACGATCTTGGCCAGCTCCTCCATCAGGTCGGCGCGGTTCTGCAGCCGGCCCGCGGTGTCGATCAGCAGCAGGTCGGCGCCCTCGGCCTCGGCCTTGGTCATCGCGTCGAAGGCGAGGCTGGCAGGGTCGGACCCTTCGGGTGCCGTCAGAACCGGAACGCCGGCACGGTCGCCCCAGACCTGCAGCTGTTCGACGGCCGCCGCACGGAACGTATCGCCCGCGGCGATCACCACGGATTTGCCAGCCGCCTTGAACTGCGAGGCGAGCTTGCCAATTGTCGTCGTCTTGCCCGACCCGTTCACACCCACGACCAGCACCACCTGCGGGCGCTTGGGATAAAGTGGCATGGGCCGGGCCACGGGCTCCATGATCCGCGCGACCTCGGCCGCCAGCAGCGTCTTGATCTCGTCGACCGAAAGACGCTTGCCGAACCGGCCCTCGGCCATGTTGGCCGCGACACGCAGCGCGGTATCGACCCCCATGTCGGACTGGATCAGGAGCTCTTCCAGCTCTTCCAACATATCGTCGTCGAGCACCCGGCGGGGCGTGTCGTCACGGCCCAGCAGCCGGCCCATGACGCCGGTACGTTGTCTTGCCGGGGCTTCTGCCGCGGGCTCTCTCGGCGCCGGTACATCCGCTTCCGGGGTCTCTACTTCCGGGGCCGCGGCCTCCGGCACGTCCGCGGGCGGCGCCTTGTCTTCGCCCTCGGACACGATGGCATCGAGCCCGTCGCCCAGTTTCGAGGACGATTTGAACATGCGGTCCTTGAGTTTGGCAAAGAACGACATCTGGATCCCTTCGGTGGCGTTCACTTCACCTAATGCGGAACGCGCGGATTGGAAAGGCACGCCGCGCGCCTGGCGGGTCCGTGCGTGGGGACGCTGTCCCCACGCAGCTGAGGTATTTGGGGACCAAAGAAGCCGGGACGTGTGCCTGACGCCTTTGGTCCCAAAATACCTCCGCCGGAGGCAGCCCGCCGCGCCGCAACACGTGACCGGGCCGGGTTCAGGCGCATCCGGCGGCAGCGGGCGGTTGCCGATCGGCCCCCATGGTGGCCGAATTACCGGGACGCAGTGGCGCGCGCAGGCGGGATCTGCAAATATTCCCTATGCGATTTCCGTACCTGATTCCCGTCTGCGCCGCCCTTCTGGGCACAAGCGCGCTCCCCTCTGCCGCCCAGACCATGTCGGCCGCGGAATTCGATGCCTATACGCGGGGCAAGACGCTTTTCTACGCCCAGAACGGGACGGCCTACGGGGCGGAACGGTACCTGGACGGGCGGCAGGTGATCTGGTCGTTTCTCGATGGCGAATGCAAGTACGGCACGTGGTACGAGACCTCGGGCCAGATCTGTTTCGTCTACGAGGACCGGATCGAGCCGCAATGCTGGACGTTCCGGGAAGGCCCCGGCGGCCTGATCGCGCGGTTCGAGGACAATCCGACCGCGACCGAGCTTTACGAAGCGCAGGACACCGGGGACGAGATGATGTGCAAGGGGCCGGATGTCGGCGTCTGACGGGGGCTAGAACAGCGTTCCCTGTTCGGGCGGTTTCGGAGTGGCTTTCGTCTTCGGTTTCGTGACCGGCTTGTCGCCCTGCGGAATGGCCTGCACGCGGCCGTCCCGGAACTCGATTTCCAGAAGCGGCGCGCTTTCGGCCGCCGCCCGGTCGGTCACCACGTCCTCACCTGCCCGCACGACCGCGTAGCCGCGGGCCAGCGTGGCCTTGTAGCTGAGCGTCTCGCGCAGACGGTCCGCCGCTTCGAGCCGCGATTGCAGGGCCGAGAGCTGGGCCGTGCCTGCGCGGGACAGGCGGCGGGTGAGGGTTTCCAGCTTTTCTGCCTTGTCCGCCGCGTCGCGCTGCAGGGGCCGGGGCGTCAGCCGCTGGGCGCGGGCATCGAACCGGTCGCGGCGCGCTGCGACAGAGCGGGCAAGACCCGGACCAAGGCGCGCGGCGGTGCCGGTCAGGCTGCGACGTTCGTTTGCGATCAGGCGGTTCAGGACCGATGGCCTCAGCCCGCCGCCGAGTTCCGACAGCGTCACCCGCCGACGGCTGACATAGCGTTCCAGCGCGGCCCCCAGCGCCTCGCCCGATTGATCCAGCCGCTGGCGCGGCGTGTCGAACAGCGTCTCGGGCCGGGGCAGCCCACGGGACAGGTCGCCCAGCCGCTGGCGGGAGAGCGTCGCGCCGCGGGTCACGGCGCGCATCAGGCGATTGCCATGGCCGTCGACGGTGGCCATCAGTTCCAGCCGCACGGGCACAGCCAGTTCCGCCGCCGCCGTGGGCGTGGGCGCGCGCAGGTCGGAAGCGTGGTCGATCAGTGTGGTATCCGTCTCGTGCCCCACGGCCGAGATCAGCGGGATGTCGGACGCCGCAGCCGCGCGGACCACGATTTCCTCGTTGAAACCCCACAGGTCCTCGACCGAGCCGCCGCCGCGGGCGACGATGATCAGGTCGGGCCGGGGCAACGCGCCGCCCGGGGTCAGCCGGTTGAACCCCTCGATGGCGCGAGCGACTTCCGGCGCGCAGGCGTTGCCTTGTACGGCGACGGGCCAGATCAGCACCTTGCGGGGGAACCGTTCACGCAGACGATGCAGGATGTCGCGGATCACGGCCCCCGAGGGCGAGGTGACGACGCCGATGACCTCGGGCAGGAACGGCACCGGGCGTTTGCGCGCCGGGTCGAACAGGCCTTCGGCGGCCAGCGTCTTGCGGCGTTTTTCCAGCAGCGCCATCAGCGCGCCCTGCCCGGCCACTGCGACCTCGTCGACATTCATGTTGTACTTGGATTGCGCGCCATAGGCCGTCAGCCGGCCGGTCACGACGACTTCCAGGCCTTCCTCGGGGACCACCGACAGCTTGTCGACCTGGCCTTTCCACGTGGTGCAGGCCAGAACGCTGCGGTCGTCCTTGATGTCGTAATACAGGTGTCCCGACCGCGCGCGGAACACGCGGCCCACTTCGCCCTTCACGCGGATGCGGCCGAACTGGTCTTCCAGCGTGCGCTTGATCGCCCCCGACACTTCGGAGACGGAAAATTCCGGCATGTTGCCGCCGGGGGTCGGGTCGTCGATCAGATCGGACATGGCACCGGTGTCGCATTGGGTCAGGTCCGCCGACCCTAGCCCAGCCGCTCCGGGCCCGAAAGGGCCGGTACCGCCCCAAGCCCGGACTTGCCGCCGACCGGCCCGCCGCCTAGAAGGCCGGGGCGAAACCGGCGGAGGCGCGCATGAACATCCTGATCCTCGGCGGCGGCGGGCGCGAACATGCGCTGGCCTGGGCCGTGTTGCAGAACCCGAAATGCGACAAGCTGATCGTGGCGCCGGGCAATGCCGGGATCGCCCAGATCGCCACATGCGCCGCGCTGGATATCGAAGACGGCGGCGCGGTCGCCAATTTTGCCGAAGAGAACGCCATGGACTTCGTCATCGTGGGCCCCGAAGCCCCGCTGGCCGCGGGCGTGGCCGACCGGCTGCGCGATGCCGGGCTGCTTGTTTTCGGGCCGTCCGCCGAGGCAGCAAAGCTTGAAGCGTCGAAAGCGTTCACCAAGGAGGTCTGCGATGCCTCCGGCGCGCCGACGGCCGGTTGGGCACGGTTTACCGAAGCCGAGGCCGCCAAGACCTATATCCGCGACCAGGGCGCGCCCATCGTGGTGAAGGCCGACGGGCTGGCGGCCGGCAAGGGCGTCGTCGTTGCGATGGAAGAACAGGACGCGCTGGATGCCATCGACGAGATGTTTTCCGGCCAGTTCGGGGCCGCGGGCGCCGAGGTGGTGATCGAGGAATTCATGGAGGGCGAGGAGGCCTCGTTCTTCGTGCTCTGCGACGGGGAAACCGTGCTGCCCATCGGCACGGCGCAGGACCACAAGCGCGTGGGCGAAGGCGATACCGGTCCCAACACGGGCGGCATGGGCGCCTACAGCCCGGCGCCGGTGATGAGCGACGCCGTCACGACCCGCGCGCTGGACGAGATCGTCCGCCCCACCATGGCCGAGATGACGCGGCGCGGCACGCCCTACCAGGGGGTACTGTACGTGGGCCTGATGATCAGGGACGGCGCGCCGCGGCTGGTGGAATACAATGTCCGCTTCGGCGACCCCGAAGCGCAGGTGCTGATGATGCGGCTGGGCGGTCAGGCCTTGGACCTGATGCTGGCGACGGCGCGCGGCCGACTGGACAAGATGCAGGTCAACTGGGCCGACGATCACGCGATGACCGTTGTCATGGCGGCCCAAGGCTATCCCGGGGCCTACAAGAAGGGCACCGCGATCCGGGGGCTGGAGGATCTGCCCGAAACCAGCTTCGAGATGTGCTTTCACGCCGGAACTTCAGGCACGCGGGGAGAGATCACCGCGTCGGGCGGCCGGGTGCTGAACGTCACCGCGCGGGGCGACACGCTGGCCGAGGCGCGCGACCGCGCCTATGCCATGATCGACCGGATCGACTGGCCCGAAGGGTTCTACCGGCGCGATATCGGCTGGCGGACGCTTGAACCGGAGGCCTCATGAGACCCGGCCCGCACACTATGCCCTGCGCGCCACAGACTGCCTTCGACCAATGGCCTATCGTGTTGCCGTGTCTGACCAAGATGGTTATCGCTGACCGGACGCGTTGCCGGGCCGAAAGGTCAGGGAACGCATGCGATACGGGGCCCCACAACCGCCCGGTCCGGACCGGCCCCGTGTTTCAAGGAAAGGACGCGAGATGTTTGTGAATTTCGAGCTTTCCTCTCCCGAACGGCTGCCGCCCCCGCCGGAACCCATGGACCATCTGCTCATCGCCGACGGCATCCGTTCGGCCATCGATCCCGGGAAGGGGCTGATCGAGGGCGGGGACAGCGCCGCCATCGACCTGCGGTTCCGGGACGTGGCCGAGGATGCCGCGTGGCTGGAGATCGCGCTTGTCCTGGGCGCGGGCGACTGGCTGGCCTGCGACCGGTACGCCGTCCGGCTGCGCGCCTCTGCCGGTCCGGAGATGGAGATCCGCCCGGCCCTGCGCGCCCATCTGCCCGAGGAAGGCTTCCACGACGTCTTCGCGCGCGAAACGATGACGCTTTCGACCAGGACGGAAACGAACGGGTTCGAGATCACGGTCCCTGCGTGGTTGATCGGAAAGGCACATGCGATGGATCTGCACCTGTTCCTGCCGCCGAAGAACGGGGAAATCCGCATTCATGACCTTGCGGTCACGGCACTGGACGGCCACGGCACCGGGATGACGGCACGATGAAGATTTCCTGCGTCATGACGGCCTACAACGAAGGCAAGCTGTTGCGGCAGGCCGTGGCATCGATCCTGAACCAGACCCACGAGGATCTGGAGCTGATCATCGTCGACGATGGCGGCAGCGCCGAGACGAAGGCCGAACTCGCCGCCCTGTCCGACCCGCGGATCAGGATTATCGAACAATCGAATGACGGCCTGTCATCGGCCCGGAACCGCGGGCTGCGGCATTGCACCGGCGAATACGTGTGCTTTCTGGATGCCGACGACACCCGCGCGCCCTGGGCCTTTGCCGAAGCCGCGCGCGCCATCGAGATCTCGGGCGCCGAGCTTCTGCTGGTGCGCGGCGTGATGGCCCGCCCGCACGGGCCGCTGGAATTCTTCATGGACGAAGTCAGCGCCGAAGGGGCCGAGGACGAGGTCGCCCAGACGGGCAAGCTCGACATCGCCGCAAAGCGCGCGTGGGCCGCGAGCTTCGAGCCGCAATCCGCCAACAAGTTCATCGCCCGCGCGCTGATCGACCGGGGCAAGCTGAGCTTTCCCAACGGGCATTTCTTCGAAGACATCATGTTCCACACGATGGCGGTCGCGCACGCGCAATCGATCGAATTCCTGAACGCGCGCAGCTTCACCTATTTCCACCGCCAGCTGCGCCCTCAGCTGACCGGATCGAACCAGACCATCCGTTATGACATCATCGGCGTGGCGACCGTCACCTTCCAAATCTTCGCCGCCCACCCCACCTTTGCCAACGAACGGATGCGCGGCGCGGTCTCCATCGGTGTGCTGCGCCTGCTGCGCTGGTGCGAGATGACGATATCGCTGGATCGCCGTGCATCCTACCGGGCCGTGCTGCGGCAGGCCCTGCGCAGCGTCGATCCGCGGTTCTTCGTGATCTCGGAAAGCGCCCCCGACCCGCGGGACGAACGCGAGATGTTGCAGGACTTCGTGCGCGAGCATCTTCAGTTACAGGGGGCCACGGATGAACCTGCGGCGTAAACTGTTCAACACACCCCCCGAAGACCTGACGATCGCGAACGTCAGTGCCTTCGGTCAGGACATGGAGATCCTGCATTCCGGCGACGCGCATGAGGCGCGGACGCGACTGGCCGAGGTGCGGGAGGTCTACGAGCCCTTCCTTGCGTCGCGCGTGATCCCGAAGGACGGGCTGCTGGCCGATGTGGGCGCCGGCGCCGGCTGGTTCGCCCTGCCCTTCGCCAAGGCGTTCCCGTCATGGCACGTGGTGTGTTTCGAACCCGACGCCGATTGCTTCCGAAGCCTGGAAGCCACGGTCCAGTACAACAAGTTCAAGAACGTAACCTGCATCCACGCGGCGTTTCACCCGGACGCGGCGCTCGAAAACCTGCCCGAGCCCGGCTTTTCCAAGACCCTGGTGGACGCCATGCGCGCGGGCGAGCCTGCCCCGTTCCGCCGCCTGCCCGGGATAGGCTTCAGGCTGGCCCCGGCCGGCGACGTCCAGGGCGGCGCGATCGTGGACACCCCGTGCATCGCCCCGGCCCTGTTGGCCGCCGCGAGCCCCGACCTTGTCAAACTGGATGCGCCCGGTGTCGAAACCGCTTTGGCGCAGGCGCTGCACGGCGCGCCCACGACGTTCCTGACGGGCAAGCTCTACACCCACGTGCCCAGCCGGTTGTTGCTGCCCGAAGACGCGCGCCGGAAGCGCGAGATCTACCTGCCCCACGGTCGCCACGTGGTGCGGCGGGATTTCGAGGACGGGTTCGACAACCGCCAGCCCAAGCTCGACATCGTGGTCGCGTTGTACAATGCGCGGGCCTACATCCTTGAATGCATCGACAGCCTGCTGGCCGACGGCAACCCGGATATCGAAATTCTCGTGGTCGACGACGGCTCGACCGACGACAGCGGCGACATCGTCGCGCGGCGGTTCGACGGCAACCCGCGGGTGAAGCTGCTGCCCAAGGCCAATGGCGGCTGTGCGTCGGCCCGGAACTACGGCCGGCTGCATTCGCAGGCCGCGCATATCGCCTTCGTCGATGCCGACGACCGGGTCGATCCGGGCCTGTTCTCGTCGCTGCTGGAGGTCGCGCGCTACACCGGGCTGAACATGGTCGAAGGCGAGTTCGTGTTCTTCGACGTGGACGAGGACGGCGACGACCAATTCCGGCCCAGCTACGAAAAGGACACGTGGAAGCGCGGGCCCGACCGCCAGTTGGGCGGGCTGCGCTACGCGATGTTCGACGGGATCCAGGCGATGCACGGCCAGCCGTCGATCTGGCGCAGGGTCTACCGGCGCGATTTCCTCGACAATCGGGATATCGTCTTCCCGGAACATGTCCGGGCCTTCGACGACCAGATCTTCCAGCTGCTCAGCGCCTATCACTGCGGACGCGCGGCGCATGTGTTCGGGCACAGCTACCACTACCGCCAGCACGCCGCGCAGGACATCAAGCAAGGCGACGAGCGGCATTTCTACAGCTTCGACATGTTCCGGCAGGTGTTCCAGCGGGCGCAGGCCGAGGCGTGGCTGGATATCCGCCCCGCCGTCGAATCGCTTCTGAACACGATGCACTGGTCCTATGACGGGCTGCGCCCCGATCTGAAGCCGATCTACCAGGATGCGGCGGTCGAGTTCCTTGCCATGATCGCCCGGACCTTCGGGCGCGAGGCGCTGGCCGATGTCAATCTGGCCCGTGTCGGGATCGACGGGCTGGATTTCCTGACGGAGCTGCGCCTTCAGGCGATGGTCGAGGACAAGACCGACTACAACTTCACGCAGATGGAAAACTGGCGCTGGCAGCCGGAGTTCATCCGGATGATGCAGGCCTCACGATGACACGCGGCGGCGCTTACTGCACCGCGAGCGCCGTGTCCGGCTTCCTGCGGCCCTTCGCGATGGCCGCGTCGGCGATGGTCCGGGTCGCTTCGGACGTCAGGTAGCCCAGCAGCCAATTCCGCATCAGTGCCCGTGCCTCGCCTTCCTTTTCCGGAACGCTGACGCCCTCGGGCAGATCATCGTCCAGCCCGGCTTGCAGCGGCTCCTGCCCTTTCAGGAAGGTCTTGTTCAGCCAGGCGCATTGACCATGCGTGTTGTTCTTTATGATCGCGATCAGCGCCGGGTCGGTCAGCTTCAGCTTGGGCAGGGCCTGGACCGCGTCCGAGTTCTGGAACCGCTGTATGATCGCCATCCGCTGCGGATCCTTTGCGGACAGCCCGGTCTCGTTCAGCGTCAGAAGCCAGGCCACCGCGGCGCCGGGCACCGCTTCATTGGCCCGCACCGACGGCACCGACACCGGCGTTCCGATGGCCGACACCTGGGCCAGGAAATCCTGTACCGCGTCGCCATCCTTCAGATTGGTCCGCGAATACTTCCGCACGATGAAATTTTCGGCGCCCACGGCATCGCGGTATTGTTTGAAGAACCGCCGCAGCCGATAGTTGTAGGAGAGCGGCGAATTGATCTCGGACAGCGCCCGTCCGCCACCGCGGATCTTCTGCTGCAGGCTGGAACAATACAGGTCCAGTGGTTCGCGCAGGTAGCCAATCACGGACACGCGGTCGAAGGTCTGCCGCAGGCGGGCAATGAAAAGTGGAATGTCGCTGATGTCCGACAGATGCTCGCTCGAGATCACGGTCAGCGCAGGCTTGCGGGCGCGGATGTCGGCCTCGAAATTCTGCCAGCACTGTTCGCTCCACAGGCGGGTCTCGTCAATCGTCGGATAAAACTGGCGCAGGCCTTCGGACGGCGCCTTGCCGCCGCGCGCGTACAGCATGGACAGGCTTTGCACGCGTGCCGGTTTCTCGCCCGGGTAGTAGTAGCATCCCTGCTCCAGAAGCGTATCCCGACCCGCGTCGAGCGACGCCTGGATGGCCGTGGAGCCGGTCTTGTAAGAGCCGATATGGACGATGACGTGCATTGCTTTTGCCGTATGAAAACGTGGTGTTGGGAACGAAAATCAATCCCGGTTACGTATCATGACAGCGACTTTGGCAACAACCCCGGCATCGGCCACGGCCATGCGCTGATCGTAATCGGGATGCGGCTTCGCGCGCTGCGGCAGGTAGGGCGAATGATCGGCGCCAAGGAAGCGGCGCGACACCTCGCGGTTCATGGGCACGAAGCGGCGCAGCACCGCGGTCTTTGCGGCCAGCGAAAGCTGCCCGCCGCGCGTTTCCATCAGCCCGTCGCGGTTCGTCCGCGCGATCTGCACAAGGTCCACCACGAAGGCATGGTGCCCGTCCTCCTGCGTCAGGTGCCGGTTGCAAAGCCGCAGGTATTCCAGCGCGTCGGGCGGCAGCGAAACCTTGTGCAGGACCGACACGTCCGGCTCGCGGAACGCGATTTCGGCCTTGCAGCCGATGGCATCCATGAAGTCGGTGACGATATCGCCCTTCAGGTAGTCCGGGTCGAAGAGCCGTACGATGACGTTCTCCTGCCCCACGACCTTGCTCCACCGGCTCAGGATCCGCAGGTTGTCGAGGAAGAACAGCCCCTCTTCGGTCATGTAGGTTTCCAGCGTGCGGGTCTCGCGCGTGACGAAATCCTTGACGATCTGGTTGTAGAAGCTTTCGAGATAGGTTTCCGGGCTGCGCATGTAGAACAGGACGCGCAGATCGTATCGGCGTTTCAGGTCTTCCAGCCGGTCCAGCGTCGGGATCCACTCGAAATCTTCCGAGCTGATCACCACCACTTCGGCCGGGCTGGCGTCGATCTCGTCGAACAGCGCCGGCCAGTCACCCAGGGCGTCCAGCGGCGTATCGACGGTGTCCTGATCCCGCAGCTGCCACGCCAGCGGGTGATGCGCCTGGTACTTGCGTCCCGATTTCGGGAACAGGACGCCCGCGGCCTCCATCAGAGCGTCGCTGACGCTGAACGTGCTTTGCAGCGACGTGGTGGCCGTCTTGTGCGACCCGATGTGAAGATAGACGGTCTTCCTGGTCATTTCGGCGCCCCTGCGTTCATCAGATCATCTCCTCCTTGCCGGCTCTTGCGTCGACCGATCCGGTGATTTGTGGACCGTCGGTGCCGGAATTGCCAGTGGGGAGTTGGGTCCGGACGCCCGCTCTCTACCGGATCGCTCCACCGCCACATCCCCGTGGTGTGGCGACGATGCGTCCGGCGGTCTCGTACCCGCCGCCACAGTGCGGATCGCCCGCGATCAGACGCGTTTCGGCACTTGCGGATCGCCCGCCCCCGGACCGCGGGCAAAGTTCCGCTTATCCGCGGTTCCCGTATTCCGGAAGCCGCGCGGGGACGGGAACAGATCCTGAAGGTGCACGTTGTCTGCATGAATAACAACAACGAAGGAAATCACCATGAAGACCCTGGCAATTCTGGCTGCAACTTCCTTTCTTGCAACCGCCGCTGCTGCAGAAGTTGTTTCCAACGGCGTGACCGCCAGCGACCAAAGCGAAACGGTTTTCGAAAAGAACTCCGACTTTCTTGGCGATGCTGTCTATGACGGTAATGGCGTCATGATCGGCACCGTCTCGGGTGCAAGCGTTACCGAAACCGGCGACCACAGCCTGCTGATCGACTTCAACGAAGAACTGGAAGACGAATTCGCCGGCCTGCGCTTTACGCTCGACAAGGAATGGGTTTCGGGCGGCACGCTTGAATTCACCGAAACGATCGAGGAAATGCGCGCCATTCTGGCGGCCAATGCCGCCAAGGCCGAAGCTGTCGACGACAATTCGTAACAGCCCTTTCCAGAGTTGATGCACCAGGGTCGGCAATGTGCCGGCCCTGTCTGTTTTCCCGTCCGAGACCCTTCAGGTCATTCTGCGGCAGATCTCATTCGATCGCCTTCGCAACGATCCGCGCGACCGGAAAAGCAATCACCATTCCGGCGACGACCGCGCCGCCCAGTGTCCATGCCGATCCCCACCCCGCAACAAGGACGATCACGATGCGGACCCGGCCAGCGTGGCCCCGATGAACAGATGCAGGATGAAGGCCAACATGCACGTCACCACGGTTAAGACCTGGACAGGGCGCAGGCCAGCCCCGCGCCCGCCAGGGATGCACCACCGGCTGCCTTCAGCCCTCACCGCCCAGACCGGCGCCGGTGGCCAGCATGATCCAGACCTTCATCCGCATAACCACCGCCTTTTCAAGCGCCCATGCCTGGATGACCTCGCCCAGGAATGTCCCGGCAAGCTTGCCCGTGACCTTCGTCGTATAGGCCTGCACAAGGCAGGCGCTGCCGTCGATCAACAGGTCCTGCTGTTCGGGATAGACGAGTTCCAGGAACGCCACGACATCGCCGGGCCGCGGCATGTTCGACGGCTGGAGAAGCCCGCCGCTGGGCGCGATTTGCCCGGACGAGATCTGGTCCTGCACCCGCGTCACGCGGACCGGCAGAACCGTCCCGGTAATGCTGTTGTTGATGTTGCTGCGGCAGGCGACCTCGGCCGCCATGCCGGGGTGGATCACCGTTCCCTGCACCTGCGTGAAGCCCGCCACGATCTCCTTCGGCTCGTCCGCCGCACGATCCGGGATGATCACCATCGACGGCGACAGCGCCACCTGGGATGCCCGGTCGCCCACGTTCAGCGTGATCTGCGCGATCCGCCCGTCGACCGGGGAATGCACCTGCGTCAGCGCCAGCTGCACCTTGGCCTTCTCAAGCTCGGCCTGGGCCGAGGCGAGCTGCGCCGGAAGAAGCTGTGTCGCCTTCAATTGCGCCGTTGCCAGTTGCGCGTTCGCGCCGTCGACAACCGCCTGCTGCGATTCCGACCGGTCCTTGGCACGTTCGTAATTGTCTTCCGCAAAGGCGGGCGAATTCTTGGCCTTCAGTTCTTCCTGATTGTTCAGCGTGATGTTGATGTCCTTCAACGCCGACTGCGCCGTCGTGACCTGCGATTTCGCCTGGTCGACCTCGGACTGCGCGACCTTCATCTGGGCCTGCACATTCGCGATCTGGGTCTGCGCCACGTCGACGGCCGCCTTCTCGCGGCTGTCCTCGATGGTGAAGAGAAGATCGCCCTCCTTCACTTCGCTGCCGGGCTTCACGGCGATCGAGGTCACGGTGCCGCTGCGTTCGGGCACGACGGGCACGATGCGGAAGGGCACCAGCGCCTTGTGCGTGTCGGGATGGTAATACTCGATGGTGAAGATCAGCGCGATGAACAGGCAGATCCAGATGAAGACCGAACGGTGCACGTTGTAAAGCGTGATCGCCCAGCCGCGATACCGCAGGTAAGCGATCCGGATCAGGAACGGGAACGAGGTCAGCAGAAGCTCGATCATCCTACTTGTCCTCGCCCTTGCCGGCCGTCGCGGCAGTATCGTTCTGATCGGCCTCGGTCGGCCCCCCGGCCATGACCTCGCGCGTTTCGATGACGCGGATCACCTCCGGGCCGGATTGCGGCTTGAACCACAGCACCATGTCGCGCGCCAGCGCACCCACGATCAGCGACAGCGGCAGAAGGAAGTTCACCCCTTCCAGCGGCGGCAGCAGGTCGTAAGCCAGGCCCACCGTCAGCATCGTCGGGATCGTCGTCCGCAGCGGCGTTGTCGACCCGCGATGCTCGGAATACCGGTCGAATACGGCGTAAAGATAGATGATGAGGAACAGCACCATCAGCAGGATCGCAAGCCCGACATAGCCGGTGTGATCGAACCCACCCGGAGCGACCCATGATCCCGGCCCCGGGTCCAGGGTCGGTGTTTGCGGCGCGGTTGTGGTGTCACTCATACGGATAAAATTCCCAGTCCTGCCAGCATCCTGCGACGTCCGATGCCCCATGCCTCAACAAGATCCGCGCCGGGCGGCACACGCCGGCGATCTATACCGCTTTCGTATTAGCAACCCCGGGGCCAAACACAAAGCCCGAAACGCGGGCAGGAGTCGAACGGAAGGCCGTGGCACACGCGAAAATGCGCGCGCTATCAACGCCTTGTGATGGTGCACCCCGGGCAGGCTGGCACGCGGGCCACGGCCGCGGGGCGCGTTTGGCGCGCGCGATTGCCAAACCCGGCGGGCTGGACAATTCTTGGGCCAGTTTCGCAGGTTTCAAAGGTGCCCGGATGAACCAACAATTGCAGGCCCTCGCGACGATCATTTCGCTGGTCAACCCGGTCGTCTGCGTGATGATCTTTTCCGGCCTCGTCGCCGGCAAGCCCCGGGCCGCCGCCTTCCGCGAGGCCACGGCCGCGATGGCGATCGTGGCTTTCGTGCTGACCATCGCCGCTCTGTTCGGTACCAACGTGCTGAAAGCGTTCGGAATTTCGCTCGATGCCTTTTCCGTCGCGGGCGGGGCGGTGCTGATGTTCATCGGGTTTTCCATGCTGGCCGGCGGCAGTTCCTCGCCTTCCGGAGACACCGCCGACGAGGATCCCGGCCTCGGCAAGCTGGTCCTCTTCGCCGCCAGCCCCGGCACGATGACCGGCGTGATCACAATCGCCACGGCGCATTCGCGGGACGGGTTCCCGGTCACCGCGCTGGTGTCGATCGCGGTGGTCTGCGTGTTCACATGGGGGCTTCTGATGGTAGCCTCGGTCAAGGGGCCGGGGGACGGCAAGCCCAGCCTGCGGCGGGAGATGGCGTCGCGCTACATGGGTCTGATCATCGTCGCGATGGGCATCCAGTTCGCGCTGACCGGGTACAAGGCCTTCATGGCGGCCTGACCCACCGCGCGGCCCCGTCACCCGAAATCAACCGTTTTGTACAAGGATTTCAGACCCCGAACTTCGTTTTGTACAAAGGCATCCGCCCATGTCCGTGAAGGGTCGCTATACCATATCCGAGGCCCGCGCCTGCCTGGGCCAGCTGTGCACCCGTGCCCAGGACCCGCGCGACGCGATCATCCTGACGCGGCACGGCAACGCCATCGCCGCCATCGTTTCGATCGAGGAGGTGAAGCGGATCTGGCAGCTTGAGGATTACGAGCAGACGGGCTTCTGGAACCCGCTCACCGGCTACCGCGGCCGCCCGCCGAAAACGCCTTGGGATCTGGTCTATGGCTGCAAGGGCAAGCTGGTGACCCAGCGCGAGGCGGCCTTGCAGATGCAGGAAATCCAGATGACCCGCGCCGAGGAACGCCGCATCCTCCGCGCCGGAGGCCTGGACCCGGTGGAGGGCGGAGAGATCGGGATACGGTCGGAGAAGCGGTGGGTGCAGTGGGTGGTGGATCGGTTTGGGTGATCGGTCCGAACTCTCTTTGACCGTAGCTCGACTACCCTTGAAGGCACTCTGATTTTGAGCTATGGCAAGAAAACAGAAGACTGAATCCTGCAAGTACATGAAAAGTAAAGAAAATTGAAACTTGCTCGAAACACAGATCATGCATAAATTTAACGCAACGGAACTCACGAGAGACCGACGCGTTAATTCATTTTAAAACTTCCCTGTGTTTTAGTGCAGTTGGTCAACTAGAGGGCAAATGGATGGACTTCCACAAACTGGTGATGGAGCTTCTGGAACGCCTCCAGAGGCTATCGAAAGCGAAAAACTCAGAGAACTGCTGAAAGCATCCACGAAAGACTCCAAAGTAATATTTGGAGCCCTTCGTGGTGTATTCGATCTGAATCTAAACTCGATTGAGAATTTCTATCACCTTGTAGATCAACGTGTGAGCGAGCAGAATGGCGCTACCGCCATACTTTGTGAGTTTACTGTTTACTACAATGACGGGACTTCAAGGAAATTTCCCAGCATCAAGTCCTTCCAAGAATACGCTGAGACACGCAAACGACACCCAACTCTAGGGCATCTCTAAAAATTGCCCTGACCTTGGCGCTGCGATATCG
>TARA_R110002020_G_scaffold209206_1_pt1 | contig 19267 bp, 36 predicted proteins | sample TARA_R110002020 | Tara Oceans TARA_R110002020 (sample SAMEA4396489) | marine metagenome | biome: Westerlies Biome; feature: [MES] marine water layer (ENVO:01000295) within the mesopelagic zone...; material: water (ENVO:00002006), including particulate matter (ENVO:01000060) such... | reverse complement strand
ATCTCTATACATCTACGTCCAGTAGGTTCGTATGTCTTTTTATTTAAGTAATGACTATCTGGCATTCTACGCATACAAGAAACACTATTTCCTATACAGTGTTCATCTAATGTTGTAAGAGTATATTTCTTTTTTAAATGCATAAGAAAATCTCTAATTGATTGTCTTTTTACAGATACAGGTAAATCAACTGGGTGTGGAAAATCAATATTCAATTGAAATCCTCTACCTCCAGTATAATATATCCTTGGTTCTAAATTTCTAGGTTTACAAAATCTATTGTATAACTTCCTAACATCTTTCAAACACTTGTTTACATCTTTATTATGGTCAAAATCAAACCATATTGTATTTATAACTGCACTGTCATAATTTACTTTGGTCCCTTCCGTTTCTGTAAATGTGTATACACTGACGTAACAATTACGTTTACCGTTGAATTCATCAAGTGATGATAGTAATTCATCTACGGAATAACATCGTTTTATTCTGGCTGGGATTCCAAATTCTCTGAACATAACTCTTCCATTTCAATTACCCAAGAAGTAGGGATGCATATAAAATCTACGCCATCATATTCTGTATAATGGTACGTAACTATAATAGCTCTTTCATCTTGTGCGACCACTTCGCCTACTGTTTCACAGTAACATAAGTGTTCACTTGGGTCTTCTACATTTATTTTTTTCATTCTCGTTTCATTTGTGGCATCTAACCACTTAACCTTCATTAATGGTCCGTATTTACCTAGCATCTTTCCATTCCTCAAACAGTTCTGCTACTGTATATAAATCATCACTGTGAGTATAATACTTGCAACTTGATGGCGTTTCATCAACATATATTGCTTTTCTAGGTCTATCAAATAGTAATCTATCATAAGGTATCTGTTGTACTTTTAACCACTGTTCTGTTTTAAGTTTGGTTTCTAAATCATTTAATCTTGTAGACCAAATAGTAATATGATGTCCCTGTTTTTTTAACCATTGCATAAACTCTGTAACATTAGCTATAGGCCTAGAAGCAGATATATCTGCGTGAGGTGTGCATATTACATCATCCATTGCAAAGACTAAATTCAAATTTTCACCGTTTTCAACCAGTTCTTCCACTTAGGAGCAATAGAGTTATTCCAATCATAATGTTTAACTGCGTATGCTCTTGCATTTTTACTGTGTTCTTTTAATACATCTCGATTTTTATAATAGTGTTCGAAAGCTTTAGCTGCTGCGTGTTCATCCCATAATGCTCGCATAGGTGCTGCTCTAATTGGAGTATCCCACATCAAATCTTTATAAGGAACTAAAAAACCTCTATTTGTTTCAATTAAATTATCATCACCTTCTAAACCGTGAGGTAATAACATTTTTTCTGGACATTCTGGTTTATCTGCACCTACTATTTCGTAACTAGTTGTATAATCACATATCACATTAGGTTTACCACAAGCCATTGCTTCTACTGTAGGTATACCAAATCCTTCACCACCTGTTGGTAGTGCGTGTATATCCATCATATTGTAAATATCAACCATTCCGTTATCGTCTGGGTGTTCACCCTTTTCCATATTACCCATTGTAGGTGGAACTAAGTATTCTTCAATACCGTAAACATTTTTTGCCATATGTTCTATATTCCATCCCATATGGTCAACCCAATCCATATGTAATAATAATCGAGCGTCGTCTGGTGTTAAGTTATTTTCTTCTACAAAAATCTTAAATGACCTCATTAAACGAGGTATATTTTTTCTGTGTTGATTTCTTGCCACACACCCCACAACAAATGCATCGTTAGGTTTTGGCACATCAATTGGTTTAAAGAAATTAGTATCTACACCGTGAGATATTACAGTAGATTCGTATCCATCAAAATCAAACTCTAATACTTTTTGCCCATAATAAGACATAGCAATAGGATAATCAACATCTTTTATTGTATCATACCAGTGCGGCATTGACGGTTGACCGTCTATTGGTATTATAGAAGCAACCTTGTATTTACCCTTGCCACCCATTTTAAATGCTTTTCTAGCAAGTTTAACAAAGTCTGCTCTAGTTAATTGTTTACCGTCGTTATCTTCAAACGGTATGCTTACTGCACTTGTTTTCTTTGATTCAGTAACATATGTAAACATTTGTATATCTAAATGTGTAAATATTAACTCTGGTTCAAATCCTTGTAACCAGTTAGGAAATGATTTTTCTCCAAACCTTTCTTGGCCCGGATAAATTAACGGTAATAATTCAAAAGAAACTGTTTTTTCTTCTTGACCTAATGGCCAAGGTGTTTTCCACTCTTTAGTATGTTCTGTGTTTTGACATCCAGCATATCCAATCTCGTGTCCTTCAGATGCAAAGATACTTGCTATGTTTCTTGTGTTTGTTCCAAACCCTGTAGGAGCCATAGGGCTGTCAGAAATAGGCATTATTTTCATTTAATACCTCACTGCTTTATAGCTATAACGTCGCTTTTACTTACAATAACTGTACCTTTTTCGCCAGTTAAGTAAATAAAATTCTCATCGTCATTCACTATACGTCCACGTCCGACTTTCGTCTTGTCCTCTTCTCGCCATACAACCTTTACTTCTGCGTCTTTTAAAAAAGATGCTAGTTTTTTATCATTATCAGTTTCCATTTGATACCACCTCGGTATACATAAATATACTAATCCATCGTATTTAAAGGTTCTGCTGTCTTAAATTGATGCAGCGGAATAAATGCGTAGTGATTTAACTCTACAGCTCCCCTGTCAGTTCTAGCGTTGTAACCCAACTTAAAATCAGCGTTAGCCATATCTAAATAACATATAGCATCTGTAAAAGATATTACAAAAAACACTTTGTTACCCATCCCAATTAACTCTATCGCTTTAGCTACCTTAGATGCAGGAACTATAGTTTCTTCATACGCATCTTTAGATATTCTTCTTGATTTTATTTCGACATAACATTGTTTGCCGTTTCTATATCCAAGATAATCAAAGTGGTCAAACTTTCCCAACTTTTCAAATCCTTTCCCTAACTCATCTCCGATATGTTGTATAACTAGTTTTTCTCTACCTATACCCCAGTCGTAGTCTTTCTTTACGTTTACTTTTTTCTTCACATTATCACCATTCCAAATCCTAGTAACACAGCTAATATAACAGCTATAATCATAACCCACTCTGCTTCACTTAGATACAACTTTTCCTCCTTTGTAACAAGGGCATTTCCATCTTCTACACCTTGGACAAGTCATATTTATCTACTTCTCCCCAATCAGTTACGTGACATTCAGGACATCCCCAACCATTGAGAATACCAAAAGCACCTTCGTACTTTTTCTTAAACATTACACAGTTACACGTTTTGCAAACAGGGATTGCTTCTACTTTTTTCATACAAACTCCAATAAACTCTTTTGATTCCGGTCTACAACCGTAAGGTTTGGTTTTTTCCTAATCCAAGAATCTAAACTAAACTTTTTCAAAAGGTTATTAATAATATCCCAGTGATACTTTATATCGATTTCGCCGAGTGACTCAACACTTTCTTCAACTTTGTACCCTTCTTTTGTTTTATAATAATAGAAAGTAGTTCCGGGTCCTGTACGCATTCCTAATTGTTTACCTTGTTTAGCAAGTTGTACAATCAAATCATTTTCACCTACATAATCTTCTATGTTTCTATTCATAGACCTAGTTTGTAAAAAATCTTCAAGTACATAATTATCAAAATCATATAAATCCTCTACAAAATCAGCGTTAACAACATTGTCTAATCTTGCCATTGTTATCTTTTTCAATACCTTAAGATAATACGGCGACCTTGTTTTTGCTTTAAACGTAGAACCGTGTTTAGTTAAAGTTCCGTCTTCATTTCGTAAAACATAATTACCTATCTGTAACCATACGCCTTCCTTAAAAACATCTTTATCTACTTTAACCCATTCTGGCTCACTACCAGTAAAAAAGCTTTCAACACCTTTCTGTAATTGTTTGTTTATCCAATCTGTGTCTATATCTTTATTCGTGTTAATACCATCAGTGTGTATGTAGACAACAGAGTTTTCACCATACTTCATTTCAATTAACTTCTTTGCTCCCATTATTAACCAACGAGCAACACCAGTAATTGCAATACCTACAGATATATCTCCGTATGTCATATATGGATTCGTGTTTGCTCCATAAAATGTGTTTACCATAATCTTAATACCGTTAGATTTACTCTTAGCTTCGTGTGTCTTTAACTTCTTAAATGGTTTACGTATGTTATTAAAATTCTTACACATTGTGTACAACCCAGATTTAAATGACTGGTCTACTCTTATGATTACATTCTTATCAATAACATTATCTGGTATGGTCAAATACATAGCATTCTGTTTAAATGTACAATCAAATGCACTTATGTCATAATCTTCATACCCTTCTATTGTTGTAGTGTCAGGCCCTAAGTTTAAAGTCATAGCAATACTAGGATACATAGATGCAAAATCTACCTTGTAATTTTCTTTATGGAAACCCGGTAAATATAAATCGATGTGTGCTGCTTGAAAACTTTTATTCTCTGGGTACCTATCTATATTTTTATCTATAGTTAATATATTCTTTCTATATAAATCTCTACCTTGTAGTATTTTAGTTATAAAAGAGTCTGCGGAGTTTATATACAGTTCTAAAGGAACTCCTAATGTCTCAGCAATATAACAATGTTGTACAAAGTAATGTTCAAACAACCATTTAGTTATATCACAATCACTTAATACATATTCATTAACAGTTTCTATATCGTAGTCAAGAATGTCTTTTTCACTAAAGTCTAACTCTATTGGGTCGTGACCATAAAATCTAGCAACATCCTTTAATCTCTTACGGATACCCGCTAGTGCGTAGTCTCTACTCGTAAAGTTGTAAACGTCAATTATAACTCTGCCCCACGTTTGAATCTTAGTTTTCTTATGGTAAGAAAAATCTGTCTCCCATCCAAACGATGCGTTGTTTTCTCTGTTAAGTTTAGGTTTTAAATTAATACCGTGTTTACCTGCCCGAGCAAATAACTGTGGTATATCATATCCGATTAAGTTATACCCATATAATATATCTGGGTCATACTCATTAATAAAGTCAGCAAACTTTTCTATTATCTCTTTGTCTGTTTCCCCGTCCCAAAGTAATGACTCTCTGTGTCCATCGCTTGTGACGTAACCTATCGCTACAATTGGATGTTTATCTCCCAATGGAAAAGAACCATCAGCAGATGTTACTTCCAAATCAAATCCTAAAGACTTAACATTTTCTTGAGGATAACCATTAAAAAACTCAGGTTTCTCAATACAAATTCTTTCTATCTCATTGTTTGTAACACCGTCTAGTTTAGCGTAAGATGGTATTGTCTCAGGGTGTAACTCTTTTGCATTATTGACATACTTCTTTTTATATTTTCTATTTTCGTGACCTAACACTCTGTATTCATCGCCGTCTTTATCTGGAAGATAATAGTGATGGTCTCTTGGTGATTTAACTATTCTTTTCTCGCCATCAACCCATACTATGATTTGTTGCTCCCCTGTCATTCTATTGACAGTGTGATTGCTACTCATAGATATTAAAGGTATTTTCATCCTAGTGGCCCCTTCTTATGTTGAGGTAACTCTGAGTCATCAACCTCTTCAGGGTCTACTCTTGGTAACATACCAATCAAATCAATTGCTTCGTTAATACTAACAACCCACACTTTATGCAACACGTGCTCCTCAGACGGTTCTTGCCCGATTATAGTTGGTGTTGTATCTCGAGCTTTTTTCCTATGGTATATTGCACAACTTCTCAATAAATCTAACCACTGCTCTAAATTTAACTCTTGTCTACTTTTCTCTTCTTTTTCTTTCATCTTAAAAACTCCGGTACTTTTTCTTTTATTCTGTTCGCTTGTGTTTTAGTATATCTAAATACTATATCACCTTTGCTGTCTTCTTGAACAGTCCACTTCTTTACTATAACTAAATCTCCAACTCTAACCCACACTTTTTTTCTCATTTTACCTACAACGCGGCACATTCTATTCCTCTCATCTTCACATATTACTGTTGCTCTTGCTCCACCATTCATTTCTCTAACAACACCAAACATTTCACCTCTTGGTGCGTAAGGTAGTTTATTCATACCATCCGCCGTAATCTATATCTTCTGACTTCACTTCTTTCTTTGTCTCACCTATAGATAAAATGTGTTTAGTTTCATCAAACGGATTTACTACTTCTACTTCTGTACAATAATTACTGATATATTCTTCAGCAATTTCTGGCCAAGTCTCTCTCATTAGTTTAGCAGTGCCGGTCATTAACTCACTCCAATCAATTTTAGTGCTCGGTTCTCTTACTAATGCTGATTTAAAGTATGTTATCTTTTTATCTTCTTCTTCTTGTTCTAAGAAACCTAACATAACTAAAGACGTAAGTAAAGGATTAATGTTCTTCTGAGCGAATGGTAATCCAGCTTGACGTGCTGCTTGTTGTATTTCTTTCTTAGACATTTTTATTACTTCTGCTGTAACCATCCCAAACTTATCTATTTCAGTGTCAGGTATCAACTTAAGTATATCTGTACCGTGTGATGGCATCTGTAAACATTCAGTTACGAATGTGTCAATGTATATTTGAGTTGCTAACCAATTGTGCTTTGGTGTTATCAATCCATACTGAACCCCATCTCTCTCTACCCTGACTAACTCGCCGGGATAAAACCTAGCTACTGCATTTATCAGTTTAAGATAGTAATGTACTTTACTTCTAGCTATAGGGAATAATGTCGGTATCAAATCATATAAGAAAGGAGCACAAGGGTTTCTTACTTTAACTCCTTTAGTGTCATCTCTTTCTATTATACAATTAGCAATATGTTTTCGTAATGCATCAATCTCTTCATCTTCCATAGTCACTAAATCTTCGTGTGGTTTAGCAAAAGTATCTAACTTATACTTGATAACGTCCTCTGTCTGTTTAACGGTAGGGTTTGTATGAGTTACCATATACCTGCGTTCCAACTCAGCATCTAAAAATGCATCGCCTCGTTTATTCTCTACTGCCTTACAAACAAACACAAACTTAGGGTGTAATACTTGTTCTCTAACATCCTGTATAGTTATATCTGTTCTCTTTCTAACTGCTGCCCTATCATCTGCCCAAGTCTTTAATATTTCAATAATAGCCTCTGGACATTTCTGAGCTTCAGGTATAGCAAGAAAACGTGATGAATTTATTCTATCCATATCATACCATAATGCAGTCTCAGACATTTGTTCTATAACTGTGTATGGGATTCCTGTACCTTCCAATAAATTAAATACAGCATTCATAATAACAGTTTTACCTGTTCCGCTGTATGCATTAATCATAAAATTAGTATCTTCTAATAAGTAAGACAACGCTGCAGTTACAGCGAGTTTGTCTTCACCTATAATCGGGACGTGTTCGCCCTTTTCATTCCTTACGTTGTGAAAATACCTAACTAAATCGGTAAGTTCAAACTGGCTCAATTCCTAAACTCCTTTGCTTTTTTCAAGTCAACCACTCCATTTTCTAATAATCTAATAGCAAATTTCTTTGCTTCCTTATCTTCTATGTTTGATATCTCTTTAATCTTTAAGAATAAATCAATCAAACTGATGGGGTGACCATCTAAGTCAATTAACCTAGTAACTAACTCTTCAGGCACTACCCATCTAAAATCTCTCACTATGTTCTGAAATGCATTTAGCGGAGAGGGTCTAAATACTTCTTTGACAAACATATCTTCACTGCTTTTCTTGATACTATATCCAGAGACTTTGTTACCTGATAAATTAGTTATCTTAGTCTTAGATATTTCAAACACTAAATCACAAGGATTAATATTATCATCAAGCAGGTCAGAGAAGATATTCTGTATAAGTGTGTGAGTAGACAAATTCACGCTACTCATATACTTCATTGTAGCGTCGCCTCTACTAATGAATATACCATATGTGTAATCATTTACCTTCATTATACCGTTGTCACAGTATACACACTTACCAGTTCTCTCAGCCCAACAGTCTACTCTTTTGTTTTTACTCTGCACATAGTGTTTAACTCTGTGTAAAGGATTAACAAATGCAAACTGTGCCAGAGCAGTCATTGAGTCTTGTAACCAGACTCTCTCGCTTCTGTCAGACTTTATCCAATCGCTAAAGCTCAATCTAATCTGATTGTTGTTGCTGTTCGCCTTTGTCGTATAGTCTGAAATACGGTTTGTTGCTGCCTTCTTCCCAGTACGAGTTTCGGAACATAACTACATTGGTACCATCTTTGGTTTTACCAGAGTAATATACGTCTCCTTTTTTGCTCGTATTACGGAATAGACCGACCATTTCTTCTAACTTGTTGTTATTTTGTGCCATTTCTATGCCTCCATTTGGACCAGCTTTACTACTATATAAAGCCTACGCCCTCGATAAACGACCGGTTTTAGGGTCGAGTCTTAGCGGATTATCACAAGCTTCTGCAATCTCTTGCACAGCTTCATATGCCTCTCCAATATCATCTACAATATCCTTAATTGAAAAGAGACAATCTCCGCAATACCATTTAGTATTAATAATCTTAGCGAAAGCTGCAAACGGTTTGTTATCACCCTCTACTAACTTTCTATTACACCATTGGCATTTGCCTAGTGTAATTCCTTCTCTAGCGCCTCGCATCTAACCGAACAGTCCGCCTATACCTTCTTGACTTGGTGGTTGCGGTGTAGCAGATAAATGTTTATCACCGTGCAACTCTTTTAATTCTTTTATGAATTTAATATACATATTGAATACTTGTTGCGGTGACAGTTTACTACTTGGCACTATCTCTAAAGTAACTCCACCAATACTTAATCGGTGGGTCCTTCCTCCTTTCAAGAGTAAGTTCTCTTGATTGCTTTCAAATAAAGCTGACATTGCGTTGCCCTCTTTACTGACTTCTTCTTTCATTTCATTCTTCTTCTTTTGTTCCGGCATTTATTACCTCTTGTATAATTTCGACTGCTTTCCAATTAAGTTTTAATTCTTTATCGAAAAGGCCTACTTTGTGTAAAGACTTGTACAAGCCCTTAACCATACCCATAGTTTCATCAACTTTGTTTTCAAGCATATTAAATTCGTGCATTATTTCATCCATCTTGTCTAATATCTCTTTTGTATTTTCGACGAAAGGCCACCAATCACCTGTTAGGCTTTCAGTTCTTCTTTCGATGTTTGTTCTCCATTGAGCGTGTGGTTTCATAGATTGTCCTCCTGTATACTTTTGTGTTTACATTCATATGCTCTCCATTTCCATTGTGTGAGTTCATTACCCATTTTATTTGCCCTGTATAGTAATCCATACAGTTTTCATATGTTGGTTTCATTCCTCTCTGTTTTACTTTGTCCATAAGTCTTTGTTTGCTTTTATTATTCTTGTTCCAGATGTTCTGGAATTGCTCATCCAAACATTGACCCATCGTAATCCTCCTTGTTTTTCTTGTCGCCCTTTTTACCAGCCTTCATTAAATTGTCAAACAGTCCCATATTTTCTTCCATTAACTTATTCATCTTCAATATGTTTTGCTCAAAAAACTTAACATATGATAATAAAACTACTTCATCTCGTGGTGTCATTATGTACGTGTTTGATATTTTTTCTAATGCTGGCACTATAGCTACAGGCTCTAACTCTGTAAATATCTTTAACCATTTCTCAAAAACAGCTTTGTCTTCTTTACCTTCTAGCAAAGGTTCTATATCAATATCCAACTTATCATCAGTTGCCATTTTAAGAAACTTTTCTATTAAAGACATAAATTTTCAATCATCCTTTGTATTTAAAACTTTTGATAGGTCGTAACGCACGGGTTTAGATAATCTATCTAATTCTATACCTAAAGTTTCTATTACATCCCATTTAACGGACTTTCTAGTTGCGTTATCATACATTGTAGATACTTGGGAGGGTGTCAGTGCATATACTCGTTTATTGCGTGGTATATCTCTTCTAATTAAAAACCAAGCGTCTCCCCCTTCTTTTACTAAATCCTTTGCATATTGTATTTGATGTTCGGGAATAGCTGGTGTTTTATTGTAGTAGAGTGGGAATGAACTTTTGTTCCTACTTGTTTTACATTCAATAAGTATAGGTTTACCCTGATAAACCGCAAAGAAATCGCCGGGTTGTTTTTCTGCAATAGCTTTCTTTACAAATCTTGATACATCGTTTGTATCTTGTATTCTAAACCACCAACATCCAGCGTCATCAAGAGATTTGCGTATCTCCCACTCAAAGTTCTTACCTGTATAATTATTTGTTTTCATCTATTCATCTCCATAAAGACCCATTGCCAAAAGCCGTAAAATATTACAAACCATACAACATCACTCACTAAAGTCCTCTAAAGACATATTATCTCCAAACGTTAATTTCTGTGCTGTCTTGTGGTATTCTTCTGACAGTTCTATACCTATTCCTTTCCTTCCTAGTTCTCTCGCTACTCTACAAGTAGTTCCACTACCTGAAAAGGGGTCTAGCACTATGTCACCGGGTTTAGTTCCAGCAAGAATACATTTCTTTGGTAACTCTGGAGGAAACACAGCAATGTGAGAACCTCTTATTGGTTTTGGTGCAATCCACCAAACATCACGAGAATTCTTGCCCTTTGGATTACCTACAATCAATCTCTCACCTTTACTATTCACTTTCTTACCTATTGGTTTTGCTAATGGTTCTCTGATTGCATCCATATCATAATAGTATTGTGGGTTTTTAGAAAGTAAAAACAAAAACTCGTGTGAGCGAGTAGGTCTGTTCTTTACACTTTCAGGTATAGGATTAGGTTTTGCCCATACAATGTCACAACGCAAATACCAACCAGCCTCTCTCAACGCAAACGCAGCAACCCAAGGCACTCCTACTAAATCTCTTTTCTTTAAGTTAGCTCCTTTTTTTACTACAGTTGTGTTTCTTGTTCCTCTTAAATCACTACCGGTAACACCGCCTGTGTTCCCAGAGTATCCAGCATAACAATCTCCAATGTTTAACCACACTGTGCCGTCATCCTTTAGTTTTGGTTTGATTTCTTCAAACAGTCTCACTAAGTTAGCAGCGTATTCTTCTACAGTCGGTTCACAACCAAACTGCTCATCATCTCCGTAATCTCTCAATGCCCAATATGGGGGTGAGGTTACTACACATTGTATTGAATTATCATCAAGTGTTTTTACTACATCAACGGCGTTTCCCTGAAGTAATTCAGGTTTTACCACCAACTACCTTCCCATAAATCTTCACCGTATTCTACCTTATCCATAAATCGCATAAAAACGTGTAATACCTTTACAGCTATTTCAAATTGTTCTTCGGTCACTTTTTAACTTTCCTAAACCAATTGCGTTGTGCGATTCTTATTACAAATCTCAACAATGCAAAACTATAAACTTTATTTAATTTAATCCTACCATTAACAGCAGGTTCGTGTAATTCTAATCTTTCCTGATATTGCTCGTCAGTTTCGTGTATGTTTTTATCAGGTATAGTATCAGACTTTGTTTCAATCGTAATTGTTTTTTCAGTCTCATCATATTCAAACATAGCGTATTTCAATTCTCTTTTAATCACTACGTTGTCTGCTTCTTCGTTTGCCATATCGAATAAGTCTTCTGCTTCTTCGTCAAAGTTCTCTTCAGTTTCTATTTCTTCTGTCATTTTCTCTCCGTGCTTTATTAAGCAGTGCTCTATTAAGCAAAGTTGCTATAAACATATGCTTAACATACAATTGCTTAGTATGCTCTATTAAGCTATTAGATGACCCTCCTATTTAAAATCATCCATTCTTCTTTTGTTGTATTCCGTTCGCCCCACTGTCTTGAGTAATGTAAATCCCATTTACATCCTAAACAGTAAATATCTTGAACTAATGAATTAGGGTCAGGTTCACATTCACTTCTTTTACAGTAACAGCACAAATATTTTTTCATATATATACCCTGTGTTCTGGCTTTATCAACCTTTGATAACAAGTGTGACAATAAGGATTACCAGCAGTGTCACGATATCTAACATAGTCTAATGCAAGACGGCATCCACAAGTGTTACAAACTACAAGATTCATAACTTAAGTTCCGGCCAATTTTTATTACTTCGAGCAGATTGTCTTAACCATTGATTACATTCACCGCACATTTTTATTTTCTTTTCATATATGCTGTCACATTTTTTACACCAATTCCATTTAGCATAACCACCCGAAACCATCGGTGGGCCACAGCTAAACTTCATTCCGTTTGCATATTGTATATTTTTTGCTTTAGTCATCTTTCACCATCTGCAAACACTTTGCACAATTAATGTGTCTATTCCAAAATGGTTTACTCATATGATATTTCTCTTGAACTGTTAAACCTTTCACTCCACAAGCAGTGCTACCTGTTTCTTTTATTAGTATGTGTTTTCTTCTCATTTCTTTTTACCTCGAATGTCGGCAGTTCGAACAACTGCATTTCGTCTATTACTCTTTGTATACCCCTTCTCTTCATTCATATATCACCATACATATATTTACCATTGTAGCAGTATGGACATTTATCTTCGTCTACAGTCTCTACTACCTCACCACAGTCAGGGCATTCTACAATACCACTGCCGTCAACAAAATCGCATATGTCTATCATTGAATCCATAGTTAGTCAACCTTTGGTGGTATATAAAGACCTTCCTTCACTATGTTTTCCAGCCATCGGTCTTGCTCATCTAAAGAAGCTTCGTGATGTATTAACGCAGCAATATGACGAATTTTTCGTAACAGTTCTTTCTCTCTATTAAAAGCCCCTGTTAACATCTTATCTCTTTCCATAAGTTCTCTCGCAGAATCCTCAGCAACTTGACACATATGTAAATATTTATCATCTAATTGTCGCCTTTCTTCTGCTTCCCATCTACCATCACTCATATCGAATCACCATCCACCAAAATATAGAAAATAATATTAGCATACCAACAGTTGCAGCAGCAGTATATACTTGAGGGTCCATTATTCCAAACACTCCACGCACATACATAACTCATTGTGCTCACTCATTTCTTTGAAAATTAAATCATCTAATGCGTTTAAGTGATTTATATATATTCTCATATTTTCCAAAGTTAGCATAGGTTCTTCATAACAAGTCATAATTTCTATCCTGTTGTCTATCTACTTCTTGCTCAGTTATCTGCCATAAAATGTCGTGAACCGTCATATGTGACTCAATAACATCAGGTTCATACCCAGATAAAGGGTGTTGTTGCTCCATATCTAATCGATATGCGTAAAGACCCTCAAAGTCTCGTGTATCTATCTCTATTTGATATATTCTTTTCATTTCTTTTTCTCCGTTTTATTCTTAGCTTTTTTACCACTCTTCTGTTGAGTGTTTTAAAATCAACCCAGCCTGTGCCACGTTTTGTGCAGTCTGGTTCATCGTTATAATCAGTCATTATCGCAGACGTTGTATCTCTCTTTTAACTCTTCTAAAGTAACTTTGTCACCGCTTAGTTTTTGTCTACGAATGTAAAAATCAATCTGTTTTTGCATTTCGTTTATCTCTGCTGATAAACCATACAAATTAAATTTTACATTTTCTAAAAACTCGATATTCTCATCACGCACACTTTGTCGTTGCGTTTTGCCGTAGTCTCCTAAAAGACTTAGACCCTTTCGTGTCTTTTCGCTGTTAGTCATTTTCTTTTCTTTTTTTGTCATTTTTATTTCCTTCCATTACGTTTTCTCTTATTGCAGCAGGACTTAATTTTGATTCATCAAATAATATAGGACCATATTCAAAAGATTTGCCGTCTCCCTTCTCATACTCTCCAATTAATTTGTTTTTTAAGTCTACTCCAGCAGGAATATCAAGTAAGGTGTCACCACCAAACAAATCAGCTTCAAGTTCTTCAAGAACAATTTTATTTTTGAAGACCTCAGCTAACAGTAATTCAAACAGTTTTATTTCGTGTTTATTCATATTTAATCCTTGTAATGGGCAGATAGCAGAACATACGCATTAGCCTACATCCGAACTTAGAAAAAAGCATCTTCTACTATCTACCTTTCATTACGTTGTAAGATTATTTAAAATCTTGGGTGAAGCATACCTCCGATATACCAATCTCTCATAACCGAACCGTCCAGCCATACCATATGACCAGAGCGATGAAGGTTATGGTATTCTGGTCCATCCATCATTTCGCCGTATTGTCTAGTCCATTCTTCGTGATTCATATTCATTAGCATATACATTGTATAACTCATACGTAATTTATTAGCTGTCGATAAATAATCAGGAAGGGTTTCTTCACACCATTCTTTGTAAAGTTCCATATGTGTTCTATCTTCTTTGAGAAGGCATTGATTTGAATAATGGTCAGCGACCTTGATGTTACCTGTAACTATATGGTAAAACCCTGTAGCAGTTTTGTATGGCCAACCATTTAGTTGTCCGGTTTTATACAGCACTATATCTCCTTTGATAGAGTCATCTTGCAAACCACTGAGCAAACGGGTGTGAATGATACTATCATAATTTTTTGTGTCAAACATAATGTTGCGATTATTTTTGCGATAAAGCACAACCCATCTTCTCACGCGAGCATCATATTGTATTCTCCGAAAGTTTTCTAGTTGAGTAGAAGTAAACTGCGAATTGCAGCAATTACTATGCACACTAGCAGCGGGTTGTGAAAAGTCGTGCATTATATCTCCTAACTCAGCAATCCAATGAATTCTTTCTCTTTGTTCTTTGAATTTCTCAGCGTTAATAACTGTTGTCTGTGTCATTTTTGTTCTCCATTTGTGGGGAAGGAAGCCATAGGAACGATGGGAAATTTGCGAAAACCCATCATATTTGAAAGCGAAACAAACTATGAAATATTGTTGACTTCCTTCCTATCCACTGTGTTTTTGTGCTGCGGGGTGTCCGGAGCGTTATTTTCTTATCCTCCTAAGTAAATTCTTTTCACGGCGTGAGGTTCCCATTCTTTTGTCCTTTAGAACCTTTCTCGCTTTAACTAATTGCTTTCGAAGAACATTCTTTCTTTCTTCTGTGTTAGCAATAAATACAGTTCTACCGTCATCATTTGTGAACACAGAGTATTTAAGTTCTATCCGCTTCATTTCATCTGGAAAGAATTCTCCAGAACAGCAAGAACATTTGTAACACTCGAAACTGTTTTTAGTTTCTGGAACAAATCTAACACTGCCGCCATCGTCACAATCAGGACACTCTATCTTTTCAGTAACCACTACTCTTCCTCCATAGCAAAGGCATCTGCCTGTTCTGCAACCTTCAAAGCATCTTCGAAGTCTTGCATTTCTTTGATTGATATTACTGCATCAGTTCCGTCGCCACCTTGACCGATTGCGATGTATTGATTGATTTCTGATAACTCTACAAAGAAGTCGCTCCATCCCTCATCAATCACAATGGATTTGTGAGATGCACTGAGATAGACGTGACCTTTGCTTTGTAATGCGTCAAACATACCAACACCATCGGTTGCATCTTCAACGTGGTCCATAATGCCGTCAAACATATCAAGTGCTTCGTCAAGGTCTACATCAGTCTTGCTACTGTAAACACCAGAGCTACCGTTGTAGTATTTGATGCCATTGTATTCTGAAAGGCCGTATGCATCATATCTATCGTAGTTTGCGTAACTGTAAACACCGCCACCCCAACTGTATGAAGCAGTAGGTTTGTATTTTACTGTGTCAGGATTTAGTTTGAAGTATGTATGAAGCGTAGGTGCAAGATACTCAATGAACTGAACTGATTGCATCAGTTCTTCAAATACCACATATTCACTACCACTGTGTGCATTGTAGTAACCAGCAAATAAATTGATGCCATTGATGTGTAATTCTTTGACAATGTTGCTGACATCAGATATAGAACCGGTGGATGTCTTAAGACCAAAGTCTTTACCCCATTCACTCAGCTTAGTATCCATACTATCAGAGCACAATTGAACATCACTGTTCTTTGTAATGATTTCGTCACAACCACGGCGGTCGATAGTTATGTTGAACACAACGTCATCGAACATATCTTTGTGATTGGACATAGCGAAGTCACTTCCGTTTAGTCCTGTCTCTTCTGCTACACATAACAACCCTGACAGCGGGGTAGTTAGCGTTCTGTTGGTAATACACTTAAGGACAGCGTATACACCACACTTGTCGTCACCGCCAATCACTTGATTGTTGATTGAACGAAATACTGTTTTCCCATCTTTCTGCTCCTCAACCACATCAGGGACAGCAGAACCAACTGTGTCCATATGTGCATTGAGTAGAATGCGGCGGTCTCCCTCGATGTGATTAGTGAAATAGATATTACCCATACTGTCAACAGTATGCTCTATCTCATTATCACGGAGGTAGTTCGTCACAAACGCAATCATCGGATGTTCTGCTCCACTTGGACTGAATATGTCGAACATAGACTTCAGCAGTGTTTTGTCATCCATTGATGTTGCAGATACAGGAAAAGCAGTAAGACGACTGTCTTTTGCTTCTGTTTCTGTTTCTATTTTAGTTTTCATTGTTTGCCTCAATAATTTTATAACCGAAAGCAGGTAAGGTTTCTTGCAAAGCATATTCACCTTCACCAGCGGTGCGAATACCATACACTCTCGTGTTCTGTGATTCGTCTTGATAATAACCATAGTCAGCGGTGCTATCTGTTGGTTTACCATACCAGAAAGCATACCACGACTTAGTTCGTAAACGTTTGTTATCTTCACGGTCTTGTATAACTTTTATGTCGGCACTATCACGAAGATAGCTGGCAACACTCGAGTCGTGTCGTGAATCTGAATAAGCAAGAAGTTGATGTGACGGCAATACATCAGATGCCCAAGCGTCTACTTCTTTAAATAGCTGGACATAGAACTCTTTCTTTGCTTGAGTATTTGCATTTAAATAGAGTCTTGAAGGAGCGACAGACACAGGTTCGGTGTCATCATCCCAATCGTGTTTGAATAATCTGATAAGAGAGCGGCCAATAATTGTGCCATCATTGTCTCGTATCAAAGCAAATAGATGAGGATTGACCAGCAAATCTGCGTAGCCGAAAGAGTAAGATAGTTTGTTGTTTCTATCTTGACAAGAGCTAACATTGTGATTGAATTTAGCAATGTCTGATAAGTCTGATGGGTCATAACCAATATCGATTGGATATTCTACATCTACAGCATTAGTTAGATACTCGTTGTATCTTCTCTCTGCCAGCATATCATCCATACGTTGTTTAGAATAGTGATTGAATCGCTCACTCAAGGAACGATTAAGGTTATTAGTAATTGCACGGCGTAAGTTTGCACCTTCATCGGTCTTGTTAGAACGCAGCATTGATACAATCTTGTCAAGCATATAACCTGAAATGTCATAGCGGTTGATATCAACAACCACTGCCTCAAAATCAATTGATGGGTTGTTACCGCCGTGAAAGTATTCACCTGTGTTGCGGTCATAGTATTTGATGCAGCTATGGAACAAGTGTCGTAGAGGATGATAAAGGCCGTATTTTTTGTGACGTGTAAAGAACAAATCACGTTGTAGCATTTCTTTGATTATATAAGCAAAGTCTTTGTAAACAGGTGATGCAACTTTGATAGAGCTTTTCCAATAACCAAAGTCGTTAAGTTGTAAACCGCCCTTCTTAACCATAAGAGAGCTGTTTTCATAATCATCAGCATTGTAACCATAAAACCAGCTAATAAGATTGCTACCAACTGAATTAATGTTAGTGTAGTCACCCTTGACAGCAGACGCATCTACCCAAGTGCCGACTTCATTAGATATACTTGCTTCGGGATTGTGATAACAATCGTAACAAAGTTCATCTGCAGCGTGGTCAGTTCCTAAGTCGCTGAAATACATAGTGGCATCACAGCGAGAACAAGACCAATCTAGTTGAGTATCACCAGCATTGTCAGTGCAGCAGTATTGGTCGTAATTGTCGTCATACATATAATCGCCGTTAGTTAAGTTGATTAGGTCGCCACAACATTCACACGAAGCAAAGTCACCGCCGTTGTTACAAGTTGGACACACAGGTTCACCACAACAGGTGCTGTATGGTGCATCGTCGCTTTGAAATAACTCAGAACAGCCGTCACACGACACTAAGTCACTTTCGCAACTGCTGCATACTATTTCATATTGATGCGTTGAGGATATGTGAGCATCTTCCTCAAGGTCTGATGAGCAGATTTCACACTTCACGGCATTGTTTGTTTCTTCTTCCGGCATTATTTTTTTACTCCATTACTTTTATTTTTCCTAACACGCTCCGTATATATAATACCTTTTACCAGCGGTTCTAGTATCTCTGCTCGGTTCTCTTTTCTCAGTTCGTTCTCACACAGCGGGGTAACCGGCAGCGGAATAATTTTTTTATTTGTCGGGATAGGAACAGAGCACTTGTGAAAGTTGAAAGCAAAAATTGATTTATTGCTGGAAACATAACTACCCAGCAATATGTTTTGCTCTATTCCTACCCTATCGACTGCTTTAATCATCGCCACCTCCGCCGTATAAACCTCTCATCCACCAGCGAGGTTCTTCTATTTTGCTGACTTCATTCATCTTCGCTTCCTCTTAATTAATCTGCCGTCTACACGACTTGTGTCGCTGTGATAAGTATATTTGCCGTGAACTCCACCGCTTTTATACCCTACTCCGCCGAGTTTCTTTATCTCCGGCAGTATTTTATCTCGCAGCTTTTTCTCTGCTAAGACTGTAAACATTGCTTTGAGAAAGTTATCCATCGCTAACTCGTGTATATCATCTGCTTTCTTTTCATACCATTCAGCAGTTGATTGTCGAATTGCTTCTTTAACTTTGCTGTCTGTAGGATACAGATTGAGCATAGGTTTAGTGTAACCCAGCCGTTTAAAATATTCGAGCATTTCTCCAACTCGAGCAGTTTCTTTATTAGTCAGCATTATAATCCTCCCAATCCGCTACGACAGGCCAATCCGTAGCAACCGGATTATCTTCCAGCTCTCTTTTTAAACCGTAGCGCATTCTTTTGACAATGCCGTTTATATTTCTAACTGCTTCTAACTGTTCCGGCGTTAAATATCCAACCAGCATTCGCCATTGTTTACGCTCCCAAAAATCAATATTTTGCTTCCATTTTTCTACTTCGCTCATTTCTTCATATTCTTTGCTCATATTTGTATCCCCAACTGCTTTGTACCAACCC
>TARA_R110002020_G_scaffold273792_1_pt1 | contig 19268 bp, 27 predicted proteins | sample TARA_R110002020 | Tara Oceans TARA_R110002020 (sample SAMEA4396489) | marine metagenome | biome: Westerlies Biome; feature: [MES] marine water layer (ENVO:01000295) within the mesopelagic zone...; material: water (ENVO:00002006), including particulate matter (ENVO:01000060) such... | reverse complement strand
TACCCCCATGCAAATTACACAAAACCAAACTGTACCCAAAATATCTGATAGCATACCTACCTCGCTTTTTTTAGCTTCCAAAGTTTCGTAATTATCTGGTATCCCCATACAATAGAGATACTCGTAAATATCGTCAGTGCTGGGATCAGTACCCATAACGCGTAGGCACTCATTACATAGCTCAAAATCACCATCCCAATACCTGTTCCTAGTGCAATTTTGCCTATACGGGCTGATGTCATAACTAGGGCTATCACCCCACCCAAAATACATAGCGCCGCCGTCCAATTTAAGACCCCAAGCGGTGAGCTAGCATTTTCGGGTAATGGTGGTGCTGCCCAGTCCCCAGCATTAAAAGAATGCGTAGGCTCTCGAAACGAGCAGCCGTAGAGAAAAAAGGCGATAATAACAAGAGAGCCGATAATTGTAAGCCATCTTTTAACCACGCTGAACCCACCATAAAAATAGCGTAGGTAATAACCCCGCTATACCCCCGATAAACGCCGCTTTGGTCTTTAAAATACCTAAACTTAGCTCTATATGCCGCAACCTTACCTCGATGTGACGCAGCTGGTGTTGCTGCTCTTTTAATTGCTGTAGTATCAGCTTTTCGCCTAAGTCGTCTGGCATTATAAAGACCCCTTAAAAATAACGCTTTATGGTTTAAAAAATTGCTAAAAAAAGCCATTTAAACAGCCTGCGTAACCCAATTATCGTATCTGGTACGTATTAGCGTTTCAGCGTCCCAGCATTTACTACTACGTGGCGATTTTATAGGCATAGATTCGCCCCTAACGAGTCCATGCCCCCAGAGGCTAGTATTACGTCGTTTCATGTATGCGGGCTTTAGATCGCGTAAACAGCCTGCATTTGCTCGCCAATAAGTAAGCGGCGTAGACTGGTTAGCGTAAATCTGCTGTACTGGCTCTGGTCTATGGGTATGCCCATGTACGTATAACCCATATTGCGTACCCTCTAGCATATACAGAGCCTCACGCCTAACGCCCGATACGCTGCATTCGAAGCCATGACTAAAAACGACTTGACCTAGCCTAAAAGCTCCGCGCCTGCGATCATAGATATAGGGTATACGTCGCCAGTGTTTTAACTGCGGCTCATGCTCTCTATAATCTATCAAATTGTGAAGCCTGCTATCTATTCTACCTTTAGCTAGGATATTAGCGTCATGGTTACCCTCTAAAAATACGAGCCTAGCCCGTCTAGGGGCTGCCTTACGTATATTAGCTAAAAGCTGGTTATGCTCTTTATATTCTTCTACCAGCTCTACGTATTTATCGCTATCCCAGCGACTAGCCGCGTCTGCCTCGTGACCGTCGCCTAGATGCACTATAACGCTCGGCTTATAAGCCTCTATCTCACTTAATAACCATTCTATAGCCTGCTCGTCTTGATACGGGCAATGCGTACAGCTAAACGCTAGGAACTTTATCGCTTTCATTATTACCCCCAGTAGAAGCCAAAACCAAACAGGCAAATATGATTAAATCATCTCCCTTTATGGTAATAAGCCAGCTACGTTTATCTCGTCTATGGGCGACGTAAGGCGTATTAGTGCCAGCGTCGTTTTTAGCCTGCTCTATAGCATCATAGATATTTAAACGCTCTACGCGTTTTACCTCACAATGCGTACCCTCAATACCGCCTACTACGTCTGGGCTATCTTGACCGCCTGCAAATTGACACCCTCTACGTGTTGGCTTACCCGTAAGCTCTTGTAAAAATGCTGCCCATTCTCTCTCACCCCTAGCCCCCTTATCTCTGCTATTTATCATTCGTAGCCCATTCTGTAACGCCTTGTATTACTGCATCATCTAAGCAGCCGCCAGCTCTTAAAATGTTAGTAAGCAAATCGCTTAAATCTTTATCATCTGTAGACATTCTGGCTACGTTCATAGCCCCTATTAACATAATAAGCTTGGTTTTATAGTCTACGCTCGTATCGTTATTATTCATATTTTACCCTTAAATATCTTATGGGCTATTCTGGTCGTTATGGTGCTGCCAGTGTAGCCGTTTTTAGCTTCGAAGTCGTCATAAAGAGCCTTAACCGTTTTAGCGTTTTCTGGGCTTTTGCCTGCATACTCTTTTATTATTTTTTCTTGATCTATGAGGCTTTCGCTGAACTTAGCAGGCTTAGCTGGACGAGCAGGGTAGCGGTGTTTAATAGCATCGGTGATCCACCCAATAGTATTATCTACCCTGCTCTGGTCTGTAGCTTTCCATGCTTCCAAACCATGACGTACCGCGTCCTTACCATACTGCGATACGAGCCTATCCAGCTGCCCCCCCAAAAGCTCCCTATATGATTCTAAAAAAGCACACACAGTCTTTTTTTGTTGTGTTGTTTTCTTTATATTGTTTTCTTTATCTGGTAAGCGCTGAGGTTTACCCCCCTCACTCTCGGCGCTTACCCCCCTACTCACTAGGGTTAATACCCTCATACGTCGCCCGCCGTTTACGTACCATACAGATAGGTACTTTTTAGCCTTTAGCTGGGCTATGGCTCGGCTTACGGTATTTTTATGTAGCCCTAATTCCTCGCCTAAGCCTGCGTTACTTCTAAAGCACTCGCCAAGTTTTTTAGTTTGTCGATCAGCTATAGCAATGTAGACCCGCTGGGCTGAGGCTGACACCCCGTCTGCTTGTAAATCTCTTATATGAGCTGTAGGCGTAGTCGAATAGTACCGCTTCACATCATTAGTAAGGCGTAAGCTACTGGAGCTATGCGTAGTATTATCCTGATCCGATACCAGTAAAGCATTAGAATGGTACGTCATCTGTAGGGGCTGCTTTTGCTAGGGGTTGCTGGTCATTATCCTTAGAGCCTAGTAGCGTTATGCTTTGAGCTTTTATAACCGTTTTACGATGTTTTATACCGTCTTTTTCCCATGTATCTATGCGTAGATCGCCGCTTATGGCTAGCTGCTTACCCTTTACCCCAAACTGTAAAATAATGTCCCCTAATTTACCCCATGCCTCTACGTTAAAAAACGATACAGAGTCTTTTTTCCAGTGATTAACGGCTATGCTAAACTCGGTTACGTAAGAACTGCCAGCCTGCCTATTTTTAGGGTAATCGGTCATACGACCAGTTAAGCATACGCTACATAAATCAGCCATCTATACTCCATTGCTTAATACAGGCTAAAGCCTGCCGCTTGTTTAACTCTTTTATATGATCTACGCCTGCCCTCTTTAGTATCTTCTGGCTAAGCTCTGCGCCGTCCTCTTGATCGCCTAAAAAATTAGTAATAGCCTCTACCTGCTTTTTAGTCGCTTTAGGCTCTGGGTTATCCTGCCTAGCGATAGCTACGCTTACCTCGTCTGCTGATGCTATCGAGGCTGTACCATGATATTTAGCAAAAGCCAGCCCGCGACCTACCGCCGAGGTTTCGGCTATCTCTAGTGCGCTCGTTTTATGGATATTAGAGCTACCGCGTACTTCCTCAGCGTAGCCTGTAGCTAGGCATATATCACCGTCCATAATAGTAGCCTTAAAGACTATAACGCCCTCTACGTCGCTTATAAGCTCTGTAATGATACTACCTTTAGGGTAGTCTGCTCTAAACAAGCCAAGACGGTACGCAACCGTCTGGTAGTCTTTGCCATGTATACTAACTATGCCATCTGGTTTAGCCATTACTTCGAAGCTTCGTAGTCATAATCCCGCGTACGTATGATCGGATATTTAACCGATCCCGCCGGACGTTTAACGAGCTTAGTAGTCTTGTAATTGCCAATACCTCGCCTAATATGCTTTATTAGTCTTTTAATCATATTACGGGTATCGACGTAGTATAAAAAAAACTTTAAAAAGGGCTTGACGTATGGTATAGTTTAACCCGATAATACTTTTAGTTAAGAAAGGTACGAAACGAAAGGTAAACGAAAGGTAAAAAATGAAAAAAGATAACGATCCTAGACATGAAATAGCAATGGCGATAGATAGAGTATCTGCCGCCCTAGTGCTGATGAGATATTCACTAAAAGATCAAAATATGTTTCCCATAGAAGATAATACAGAGGAATTATTAGCGGCTATAGCTTTTCTTAATGAAGCCCAGCGAAAAGTAAACGCTACACCCGATGAGCCAGAGATACACCCTACCCCAGAATGGCAAAACGATGCAGGCGAGCCTCTCTATAATCCTAGCGCAGAATGGCGCGGCTCAGAAACTGATGCCTATGATGATTATTTAGATAGGTAAAAGTACCTTTCGCCCCTCGTCATCACTACCACGATGGCGGGGGGCTTTTTTTATGCTATCGTTGCATCTACGTTACCGTCTAGTAATATCCTACCGCCGTACATCTGTATAGGGTTAGTCGTTTCGATGGTGTTAGCCTTAGTACGTAAGTCAGCTAAGCCGATAGGGTATAGCGTTAGATTAGTTAGCGTAATAGGCGCGCCCTCGTTACCCCTCACCGATAACGTACCAGCATAGATAATAATATTCCCCGTAGTATCTGCAAGTAATCGAGTAAAGCCGCCTATCTGGGTAATGGCTGTAGCGTTATAGTCTGTATTCTCGATGAGCAGGCTAGCAGCTACCGCGTAGATGCTGGTCGCCCCATTCTGTAGCCTACCGCCGCCCTCGGTTATGTTTACGCTAGTAACAGTGCCAGAGGCTGTAAAGCTGGCTCTAGCACTATGGCACTCGATACCCGATACATCGCTACCAGCTATAACTACTGGCGACTGGGTAGCTATTAGCCTGTACGTCGTTTCGCCTTGGAACTTTACAGTATCGGGCGTTATATTGGTATTACCTATGCGTACCGTACCGTCTTTGCCTGCCCCGTCGTTTACGTCTAAATTAACCTCGCTATATGGCGAGCTATAGAGTATGTTTGTAGCTGTAACGGTAATAACCGATGAGCTAGTACCTATGTTACCTCTATGTTTTCTACCTATGTATACGTTAGCAGCTGTTAGCGTACCGCTTGTAGCATCATTATTATTAGAGCCAGTAAAATAGGCGTAATCGCTCGCAGTTGGTGCATGATCGCTGCCGCCGCTGGTATTGTCCCAGTTATCATCCTCATCTAACGAGCCTATAGAGCCTGATCCAGCTTTCCATACGAGCCTATCGGCTGTAACTATGTCTAGGGTGGGTCTATTGCCGCTTGTGCCATTCCTGCTAGAGCCGTAGTTAGTGTAGCCATCTGTACCTAGTGATTCGCCGTCTATTAAGAGCCGTAAAATGCCTGCTCGTCTAAATAGGGCATCTAATACGAAGTCTCGTATATCTAGTGCCTGCGTTGAGCTACTAGCCCCTACTGTAAAAGTGATAGGCTCTGGCTCGCCCTTAGCATAGTCAGCGCCTCCAGCCCAAGCTGTATCGGTGTCTGTAGTGTCTGCATACTCCCAAGTACAGCCCCCAGTAGAAGCCTCTACAAAGCCAATATCTAGGCGTTTTAAAGTTACATTATTACTATTAGCCCCAAACTCTGCAGTTTTTACTAGGTTTAGGGTAGCGCTAAAAATAGCCGTAGGATCAGTTAGAGCCGATATATCAAACTCAAAAACCGCCGATAAAGTGGTTGTAGAGCCGCGCTTAGTAGCTCTACCAACCGATAGAAAAACACCCGTACCAGAATTAACTGCAGGGGCTTCCTCTTTTAAAAAAGTATCTTTATCTGGGCTGTAATTGGTAGTAACAGACATTATGCTAGCGTTACCGTCCTGCCTATATCAAACATCACGCGCCCGCCCTCCATCTGGACGGGGTTAGTATACGTAGCGTTAGCTAGACCCGATCTCTCGTCTATAATGCCTGCCTCATGTACCGTAGAATTAGTTAGCGTAAACTCTGGGGCTGAACTGTTACGGCTATCAAAAGTCCCAGAATAGACGGTAAGCGTCGTTATGGTACAAGCCGCAGTAGGCGACCAGCGAAGCCTGCCCCCGTAAATATCTACAGCCGTAATAGTGCCTGTATCTAATAACGCGTCTACATCACCGCCAAATACCGTTAAATTAGTAGGCGGCTCGTTAAGCTGTAGCTTGCCGCTATCACATAATACGTCTACCGTCGTTAGTGTTATACCGTCTGCTATTTTAGTAGTAACCCCGCTAGCCCCTATCTGCTCTATTGTGCCTGTTATCTCACAATCTGCAGCCAGTGTTACCGTACCTTTACCGCCTAAAATACGTACCGTAGCTATGGTATCCGATGAGCCGTCTAGCTTTAGGGCTGTTTCACTTGTAGAGGTATCCTGTACCGTAACCGTAGTGTACGTACCTTTAAAATTAGCCGTAGAGCCTTGCCCAGAATAGTCTAGGCTAGCCGCGTCTATCTGTAATGCGCCACCAGAGCCAATAGTACCACTATAGCCAGTACCTACGACTAACCGCCCTAGAGCTATAGTAGATTGGTCTATAGAGTCTATATTAGCACTGCCGCCAGTTATATATACGTCGTCAGATGCGACGGGTACCGTCGCTGGCGACCAGTTAGCGGCTAACGTCCATACTCCAGAGGTGCCACCTATCCATAATCTATCAGCCATTACTACTATCCCCTTTATAAGGCAGTATCTTATTTAATGCCTCTTGCCTTTTTTTACACCCGCCGCAGGGTTTAACTTTACCCCTCGACACTTTATCTATTACCTTTTTAACTGTATCTCCTAGCCCTTTACTTGGCGGCTTTAGCTCGCCTACGCTTGTTACCTCTACAGTATCTGTTAAAGTCATTTTAGCGGTGTACATTTTATCATCGTACCGCCATGTAATACTCTTTTCTAGGATTCTAGGTTTCATATTATGCAGAGGTGAAAGAACAATCTATATGCTCTATATTCTCGCCCATATCGGTTACAGTCCATGAGTAGCTATAGGGGCAGTACGCCTCGTCCCAGTAGACCCCTGTATGCGTCCGGCGCTTTGTATCGCTTTTCATCGTCCAATTAAAACCAGAGAACGGGAAATCACAGCTATAGGGATCAGTATATAAACTGCCCTCGAAAGTCATATAGACGCTCGGCGGCTGGTAACTTTTAACGTCTACAGAAGCGCCCGTACCATCTAGTCTAACCCATATACCATCACTAGGTATACCGTATGGGCTATACATTAAAGGCGGCGCTGATCCGCTAGCCGTTAAGCCTAAATCATTAGAACCACTCCCCGTAGTCTGGGCGTTTACCCAGTTTATATGGTCGCCTGCAGAGGCTACGTAATAACTTGTCTGTAAGCCCTCATTAGTCCTAAAGCAATAGGTACGACATCCACCCCATTGCCCAAGATGGTTAGTTTCGTATATATATTTTATATATAACCTATTAGTAAAAGCATGACCCCAAACAGAGCATAAGTCCAAGCCATAGTTACCAGTCAATAAAGACGACCCCATAGCCGAGGCATCGTAGGTAACAGAGTAGGCGGTAAATATACTTTCTAAATCTACCTCATCTGTATGGGTGTCTGGTGCATCCATGTAGCCGCCAAAGTCTACGAATGTACCCCATCCAGCCTGCGGGCATGGCGACTCCATAGTAGTAGACCTATCATCGGTATAGTATGCATCACTATAACATTGATTACAAAACGCATTTGTACAAGCTGGGAAATGTCCCGTTTCGGTCATACTGCCATAACACCAACCGCAATAGCTACAATCGCTACCCCCCTCGCACCAAGGGCAGCCAAAGCATGTTTTAACTTCGGATTCTATAGTTAGGTTTAAATCTTCGCAGATACCGCTACAGCCAGAGCCTGCTGTATTATCATATACGTAGCCTGTTAAATCATAATCTACGGGCAGTGTTAAGCAATTTGCACCAGAACAGTCAGAGGCTGGGCAATCTGCGTCTGGTTCTTCGCAGCATTCACAATTATTAGCTACACGTTGCCAACTCATTATACGGTACAAGTCCCGTCATGAGAATTACCAGCGAAAAACACCCTAGCTATACCAGTTTCTGTAGGTACGTTATACATCATTACTACTACGTTTACGTCTAGCGTAGTGTACGCGCTGGTAGCTGGGTCGAAGTTATCAGCCGTCATACCGATAGGCATCATGTTAAAGCCTGCCGGATAATCATCGCCTCCCATATCTACGCCTGTACCTACTAAGCTACCGCTATTGCCCATCTCGCATAGATTATATGCAGCTGTACCAGCTGCTACTGTACCAGTCTGGGCGTTACTTGGTATAGCGTACGTGCTGCCATCACTGTAGACCTCGGTAAACGAATACTCCCAGCGTATCGTACCGCTTACCGCCGCGCAGCCTGTTAGCTTAGCCATAAAGTAATCGCTATAGATTCTCTCAGAGGGTCTATTATCTCTACTTATACCCTCGTTAGATTCGAAGCTACGCAGCATCTTCATAATACGCCCCCATAAATCGGGGCTAAGCTTGCCTAATCCTTGGCTTATCTCTGGGTAACTCATATTAAAAAGGTAAAAAGGTAAAGCTACTGGTATCGTTAAAAGGTTGCCGCCAAAATACATCCATAGTCTTAGTTGTAGCGTTATAATTAGGCTTACCGCCTACTGCTCTATCGGGTACTTGTCTTAGATGAAACCAATCATCGTAGGCGATATTAAAGGTTAAATCGTAGGTATTACCGCCTTTAGATGTATACCCTATTCCAGTAAATAGCAGGCTACCCGCTGGAAATCCCATCCAGCCATTACTATTACGCGTACCCGTAACGCTTAAAAACCCAGCACCATTAAAAAACCCTGTATAGCTTTTAGTTATCTTTATATCTGCAGTAGGCAGAGCAAAAGAGATAGGGTAGCCGCTATCGGTTAGTGATCCGCCTATATCGCCAAAATCAGTACCGTTAGGGGAGGGGTCGTTTATATCTGCAGCCGCTGATGGTAAGGTAAAACCGCTTTTATACATATCTAAAATGGTTAGCCCTACCGTAATACTCGTATTAGTCTCTAGGGGCGTAGTGTCTGAGGGGTCGCCCTCGCTATCATCTTCTGTAATCTGTATTGTATTGTACGACCAGTCTACTACCCAAGTGTTTTTACGGTCATTATGTAAGCTAAGGTTATACCCGCTGGCAAATAATCCCCCCGCATCTGGGTAAACTTGCCCTACGAATGGCAAGCCGTAGGCGGTTACTACGTCTGAGGCTGTTAAAATGTCGCCCTCGTCATCGTAAACAATAAACGACCTAGAGGCGGTACGCGATCCATCGGTAGCGCGGTTTATTTTTTTAGCGTCTGGGGTCTCTTTTACTACTACGCTCATGTTAAAGCTCCCCCAGTACCCGCCGTACTTATGTTTTCGGATATTTTCTTTAGCTCTGCTAGTTGCGATTTTTCTATATCTAGCTGCTGGTCTAGCCTGCGCGCGTTTACGTCGCCCTCTACCTTAAATCCACCCAGTACAGTTTGTAGCGTTTCAGCTGCCCCCTTTACGTCTGGTGCATCTATGGTAACGTCGCCCTCTAAGTCTTTAAAGCCCTCACCCATAGCAGAATCAAGCATATTTTTAAACGCGTCTGGCACTTTACCCATAGACCAGCCCTCATCAAGAGTATCTAAAAATACTCGCCCAGCGTCTGCTGCTTGATCGCCTAGCGAGTCGCCCATAGACCCTAAAAAATCTGATATAGAACGGTCTACCTGCTGATTGAATATACCCGCTGCTGTCTCTCTGCCCTGCTGCGCTGCGATTTTAGCCCCATCCCGCCAAAAGGCTAACTCTTTGGCTACATCTTCCATACCCAGAGCGCCCGCTAACTCACTACCACCACCAGCGACGTACGATATCATCTGATCGGTGGAGGCTATAGCCTGCTCATGTAATCCCTTTATAGTGTTCCATGCTGTCTCGATCTGCTCAGCTGCCCAAGCCATGCCCCGTACAATATCTGAGGCTACCTGTATTACTGCAGCTTTTAGCCCAAGAAAACCCAATTTAACGCCATGTATTACATCTAATACAAACGCCCCAGCGTACATAACGCCCTTTACTATAAACTCTGCCACTTGACCCATACCGCCAAACTGTATTATAAAGTTTTTAATCTTTTCGGTTATTTTTATAATAAGAGGCGCAAAAGTAACCGCCAAGTGCTGCCCTAAACTGCGCCAAACTGCAGCTAAAAACCCTAACTCGTCTTTAGCTTTTTCTACTGTTTTTACTTGGTGCTGCTCTAATAATAAGCCTAAATCCTCGGCAGTTTTAGCGAACTCATCCAAAGCAGCAGAGCCGCCTTTCATTGTATTTACTAAAGCTACGCCCTCTGAGTCGAATAGCTTCATAGCTAGCCTAACTCTATCGCCTTGGCTTGCTGTATTTTCCATAGCATCAGATATACGCTTAAACTGCTCATCTACTGGTAATTTACTTATATCCTTAGCAGATAGCCCCAGCTCTATTAGTGCGGCTTTAGCCTCGCCAAAACCTAGCCCCGCCTCTGATACTCTGCGTACCATTCTCTGCATAGCCATATTGAAAGTCTCGGTAGTTACCCCAGTAGTATTAGCGGCTAGTTGTAACTCTTGTAACCTTTTTGGTAATATGCCTAATTTGTCAGCAGTTTTGCCCAATACGTCTACCGAGTCTAACCCCGCCTTAGTTAGCAGAATTAAAGCGCCTACAGCTACGCCTGCTGCAATACTACCAAACTTGGCTAGCTTTTTGGATATCTCGCCTATTTTTTTACCAAAACGCGCAATAGTACCCCTTGCGCCTTTAATCTTTTTATTAAATCGAGCTGTACGCGCGTTTACGTTTACGTTTAGGTTGCCTACTGTTGCCATCTATCCCCCTGCCATCTGGTTTAGTATTGCTTTCATATCGTCTATACTCTGCTCTTTAGCTTCAAAATCTGGCATAAAATCTGCAGGCTGGTACGTCTTGCACTTTGACGAGCTATGGGCGTTAGCTATCGTGGCTGCAATGATCCCAGAATGCAACGCCTCGCGCTCTTGACCAAAAGGCTCTATACCATAGTACGCTATCCATTCTGCCAGCTCTGTAGAGTCTATACGCTGCAAAAGCTCTCTAACCGTCATGCCCAGAGCTAACGCTAACCGAAAATAGAAGCGACGCTCTGGGCGTATTAAAAATTCTGGCTAAGCTCAGAAGCGTCTTTTTCACTAAAGCCGTTTAAACGCTGGGCAACCGCAAATACTCTATCTAGTGCAGCCGCTGATTTTTCGCCTAACGCCTTAGCGTCTGCGTCCGTAAATAACCTTGTACAGCTCTCATCGCAGATAGTTAAAACAGCGAAACGAGCGCGTACATTCTCTAGGCTCGTTTTCTGCTTTTTACCTACTAGCGACTGTTCGAAGTTATCGCGCTCATTACCGCGTAAAGTACGTACGTACACGCTACCGCCCCATTCTGGTACATCTACCAGCTCTTTAGGCAGATCGTCAGCCTTTAAGATAGCGTCTTTACTTAGCATTAGGAGCCAGCTATTGTAATTGCGCCCGAAACCTTTAAACCTACGCTTGCAGTTACGACAGCATCTATCGCAGCCGTAGCGCTAAAGCTGGTTAAAATAGCATTAAACGTGTAAGTAGAGCTATCACTAAATGTAATAATACATTCTTTCTCTACAGGGGCTACGGTTGCTGTAGCCTCCCATGATGCCTCCAGCTCTGCGCCGCTTGTAGAGTTAGGGTCGTACTGTATCTCTATAGACATCTCGCCTGAGTCGATCGTACCGCCTAAAAATGTACGATAAATGTCTGCTATGCTAGTTGTATCTATAGTAGCAATAGATACCGATGGCGCAGTTAGGGATACTACATCCGCTATAGCTGTACCGTCGTAAGAAAAAGTCGTAGTGTTGGCTGTAATTGCTGCCATGTTATTTTATCCCCTTTAACTGGATTGGTGAAACACTATAAAATCTAGGATCGTCCTAAATACGCCTACTGAACCGCTAGCAGGCTCTAAGTCCTCGTCTAAGTCTACGGCTGCCTCTAGCCGTATACTATCTATTATCTCGCCGCTTATTGTACCGTTATAATCGACTAACGCAGCAGTAACGGCGTTACGCAGCGTCTTAGTATCCCCATAGGTATCATCGGTACATTCTACCGAAACTCTGCTACGCCTTAGCCCTGCCTGCTCAGCTAGTGCCTCGGTTATCTCTTGGTAGACCGTCTGGTACGTTAAAGCTGGTAACGATGACCCAGTAGGGCGGCGCTGGGGGTAAATCCTAGAGGCTACTAGCCCGTTTACCGTACCATCTGCTATTAAAATCGCCCTTAGCCCTTTTTCTAGGCTCATTTTGCCGCCTCTTTTGCTATCTCTAGCCGTATCTGATCCCTAAACAAATCTACTACTCTCTCTTTATTAGCTTCAAAAGTACGCGTCATAAAAAAAGTAGGTTTATTATTTTCGCTGCCCCATTCTACCATGTGAGCATGAGGCGCGCCCTTAGTCCCGCCGGATAACGTAAATACTCGCCCTATTAGCGTTCCATCTGGGCGTAATGATACGCGCGTCTTTATCGCCTTTTTAAGCTGTTTACGTTTGGTAAAGGGTAATAGCTTACGCGATTCTTTCCTAAATAGTGCTACGGCTTTTCTCATAGATCGCTTAGCTAGGTTACGCTGGACGTTATTGGGTAGCCTTTTAAGTACCTTTTCTAGCTCTTTATCGCCCGTTAACGTCATCATGTCGTAACCTCTTTACATAAAAGCTCTAAAAATACGTTACGCTCTTGCCAGTTTCGTACGCTCTCAATCTGAAATATACGAGAATCAAATACGATACGATCAGCTACCGATACTGAGGCTTTGTATCTTACCTTGATAAAATGCGTTATTACCCCTACCAGCTCATTACCTAGCTCTTGCTCTTTACCGCCTACTGGGTCTACTGAACCCCATATCTCATCGCCCGCATTCCACGTATTAGATAAGTCGCCGTAATCGTCGTAAGCGTTGGTATTAGATTGTACCGTTATACGGTGTCTTAATGCCCCTGCTCTCATTGTATGGTACCGTCTTTGAATTGCCACATAAGAGCCTGCAGAGCCATAGGTACAGGCTGCAAGGCTATAGGGGCGTTAGATTCTCTATTCTCGTACCAATTACCCGCAAGTAACTTAATAGCTAATAATGCCCCGTCTGGTACATCGCTGGCAGCGTCGCCATATCCAGCTACGAAAGTTACTACTACGTCTTGATCGTAGCCCCGTACGTCTGATGGGTAGTCTACGTTATACGCTGGGCGTAGTCGCCCTACGTTGGAGTCTGTATCTACTACGTAGTTAGCAGCGTCCCACGTAGTAACCACATCGCTAGTATTAACATACGTAACGCTCGTTACGCTCTGTAGAGGCGATACGGTAAGGATTAAATCCCCCCCTCCACTAGGGAACGTAGCAACCTTTAACTGCCACGTAGCCGTTATAAGCTGGCGATTAGTAGCATTTTCGAAGTATGCTCTAGCCCCTGCAGATAATGAGCCTAGTAGTGTGTCATCGTCGCTAGTGTCTACGCGTAACCAGTCTTTAAGTACGCTAGTAGCTACAGGCTCTACGCTGGGGGCTGCTGTTTGTTTTAAACTCATCGACGTATACCCCTTTTTCTAGTCGCTGTACGGGTTGCTGGCTCTTTAGCTGCCTGCTCTGGTAACTCGTCTGCATACCCTAGCTGAATTAAAGCTAAAGCCTGCTCTTTAGGCAAGTAATACCGTTTATTTATTTTTAGCGTATTTATATTACGCCTCATTAAAACTAACATAACTAAAGCTTAGCGGGGGCGGTAGCCCCCGCCTCGCGTATTCTTAACCGCTTAGGATGCGGCGTTTAATAGAACTTTCATAGCCTCTGGTAAAACTACTTTACCGTCTACTCGTCTGTATGCTCTAAAGCCTACAGCACCAGCTGAAACTGCGTAAAGCTCGTTTAGTCGCTGGAATGAAGTACCGCCACGATCAGCGATATAGTAAGCCATTCTAAAATCGCCAAATAGCCCACACTTAGACGACGGATCGTCTGAGGGTACAGCCATGTCATAGCTTGAGTAAATCGGATTACCTAGCAAGCGGTCTGGCTCTCCATCTCTCATAGATGGCTGCCAAATCCAGTGATCGTTAGCATCTTGTAGTTTTCTGATGTCTTTAATACTTGCATCATTAAAGATAAACGACCCATTGCGGCGGTATTGCCGCTTTAGGCTGTACTGGAAATCTAGCAAGTCGTCAGCCGTCCACGTATTGATTGTAGCTAGCGTATGCCCTGTAGAGGCTCCATTAACCGCCCCTGTTGGCTGCCCAGAGCCTGTTCCGGCGATCATAGCCGCTTCCTCAAGCTCTCCAAGCCGTCTTGAGAAAATCTGGCTTACAAAGCTAGTTAAATCAAAAATACTATCTTGTAATAGCTCCTCTGAGATTAACATTAGGGTTGAAGCCTTGAAAGCGCCCAGCGAGACCTGCGAAAACGACGTATCTACTGGGGCGTATGTCCCTGATTCTGCTAGCCATGCCGCATCGCCTACTGTATCTAGTACGCTGATATTACGGTCGCTGGTAGTGTTTACCACTGTAGCTAGGCTTCGCATAATGTTATTATCTGCTAATCCCTCTACGAGTCGCCGTTCTAGGATAGTTTCGGTTAGGTAGCCGCCCTCTGAGTCTGTACCCTCGGTTAGTGTACGAGCTTCCTCGCCCACTAGAGCATTACTACCGTATCTCATATACTTATTAAACGCATTGCGGTACTCGTCAGAGTCTGCGCGTTGGTGTTTAGTCATAGCTTTAGATGATACTTTAGCTTCGCCTATTGCGTCTTTAATTGACGATTCAGCTCTAGCCTGCTTTTCTTGACGGTCTACAGTTGCTGTATAGCCGTCTACGTCTGCCTCGATACGATCGTACTTTTGCGTTTCCTCAGCTGATAGGCTACGCCCCTCGGCTGATGCTACGTCTAAAATATCGCGCATCTCTTTAATGAGCTTAGCTCTTAGTTGCTTAAGCTCGGTTACTGTTTGTGACATAAAATGCCCCCTTTAATAAATTGCGACCCTAAAAATGGGTCTATACTGATAGCATAAAACCGTATTTAGAGTCGCATAGGCGTAAACGTATACAAGTTGTTAGGTACTGCCTCACTGAGTCGCATAGGCGTAAACAGCGTTTACGTACCCCATAAGAATATAACGCCTAAACTTTTAGGCTATTGCTCGTTTTGCCAGCTATTTTTACGTAGATCGTGTAGCCTAATATCTAGCCTACGCCTGCGTAAATCGTCTGGCTTATCCTCTGGCATACTGCGTAGGGCTATGCTCGTATCGCTGTAAGCTGGGAAGCTCACCGCCGAGATATCGTATAAATCTACATCCTCGATAAACCGTACATTCTTACCCTCGCTACGCTCCCAGCGATCACTACGTACAGTGAAACCAAAGCTCATAGCGTCTATATCGCCGCGCTCTACTAGGGCTGCTAAATCCCGCCCTATGCTGGTATCTGGTAGCTCGATACGTGTAAATAGTCCCTTTTGATCCTCTCGAAGCTCTAGCGTATTATTCTTAGTACGTCCGATGATACGGGCTGGGTCATGCTCTACCAACGCCCTTACGTCTTGCCCCTCGTCTAACGCCCTCGTAAACGCCCCAGCTTCTATAACCTCGTTAAAGCTGCCTAAATCTGTAGGCGTATTAAAGACGCTGGCGTAGCCCTCTAACGTCCTCTTGTCGCCCTCGTTGAATCGTACCTCTGCCTGCTCGAAGCCTATAGCTCTTTTCTCACTCACTGTATACCCCCTAGTACCTCATCGGTAAATATTTCTACTGGTTTATCTGATTCTATCCATTTTTCGCTAACCGTCGCTAGTCTATCGCTGTACTTTTCGTCAGTCCAGCCAAGCTCAGTAGCTATAGCCCCTAGTACGGGGTCTATAATCTCCATAAATAGCGGCGGTAAATCGTCGCTAGCCCACTTGGTGCGCCATTCCCCGTAATAGTCGCCTTTACGTTTTAACGCGTTACGCTCTGCGTTAAGTTGCAGGCGTTTAGCTCTGGCTAACGCATCTTCTAGTAATGGTCTAGCCCATGCTCTGCCCTCGTCTTGCTCAACCTCTGTAGGGTCTGGCTCGTCTGATCCTACGGTGTCCATGTTCATAGGCTGGGTAAACGCGTCGCCGCCGTCTACTGGGTTTAGATTCTCTAGGGCGCGTATCTCATTAACTGAGAGCCACCCAGTCTCTTTAGCGATTTTATAGCTATCGTAACGCGTCTTAGTATCGCCGCGTAATAGCCCGTCTACCTGAAACTCGCTGAACAATGGCTCATCGTTCCTAAAGAGCTTACGGCTAACCTCAGTCTCGAAGCGTACCAGCCAAGGGCGTAGCGTATAGGTTACGTACTCGATGGCTTGGTGCTCTATATTGCTAAAAGTGGCTTTATCAAGATCACCGATTTTATGGGGCGGTACGTTATACCATCTGGCTACCTCGGTTATCTGAAACTTACGCGTAGCTAAAAACTCAGCATCGTTATTACTTACGCCTATGTTTTGCCATGCCATACCCTCCTCTAGTATCGCGGTTTTACCTACGTTAGAGCTGCCGCCGTACGTCTGCTGCCAAGTATCTTTTAACCTACCCGCTGCCTCTTGGCTTAGTCTATTGGGATGGCTTAATACGCCTGCTGGTCTAGCACTATTACTAAAGAATGACGAGCCGAAACGCTCAGCAGCTAGCCCTAGACCGATGCAATTTTTAGCCAGCGTAATAGGGCTATAGCCTATAAGACCATCGAAGCCTAAGCCTGCGATATGGAATACATCGTCAGCCATTAGGGTTATGTTTTCGTCTACGATATAACGTACCGTACCGTCGCTATCCTGCTCTACTCTCATACGATCGGGGGTTATGGGTAATAGCTCGACTGGGTTACCTGAACCATCGCGTACGATCTCTGCGTAGCCGTTACCCCACGTTAAAACGTGACCCATAATCGTCTCTCTAAACGTAAAGCTAGTCATACGCCTATTAGGGCTGATGGCTAATAGCTTGGCTACGTCATGCTCTCGGGTTCTACGCTTGCCATCTGGTAAACGCTCGTAAGTATGCAGGGGTAAGCTGGCTACAGATTCTGATATAAGCCGTACCGCTGCGTACACCGCCGAGTAATTTAGGGCGGTAGTCGCATTAACTGATATGCCAGCAGGCGTAGTACCTCCCGTTAGGCTGTTAAACAGCCAAGTAGTAGGCGTAGCTAATGTCGCCCTATCCTCTTTTTTACCAAATAAACCGAAAATCATAATAAAGTAATCCCCCTATCGTCATAGACGCTGCCCGTTTCGTTACCCGCTGTAGCTCTAGCCAGCCCCATTACTAGGGCTACGATAGAGTCTATTTTTTCTGTGCTCTTTTTCTTGCTTGGTTTAATGTTGCCCGCTGGGTCGCTCTCTATTGCACAATTAGAAGCCATCCAGCGTAAAACAGGGTTACCGTTATGGTGCAAGTTACGCCCCATTACTAAAGTCTCTAGCGTCTTACTAGGGCTGCTCATCGACCTATACCCCTGCCCAAACAGGGCGACACTAACGCCCTCACCCTCTAGCTCTTGTACTAGCTGGTGGCTATTCCAGCGATCCACGGCGATGTCTTGTACATTGTATAGCTCGCATATCTTTAGAATATCCTCACGTATCGCCGCGAAGTCGATAACGTCGCCCTCTGTAGCGTTTATAAAACCCTGCTTTATCCACGTTTCATAATCGACCCTATCACGTTTAGACCTCTTACGGGCGTTTTCCTCTGGTATCCAATGCCAAGCCATAACGTCATAGCCGCCGTCGTCGTCTGGGCAGACTAAGACCAGAGCCGCTATATCGGTTGTACTCGCCAAGTCTAAGCCGCCCCAGCAGCTACGGCTGCCAAACTCTGCCCAAGTGTTAGCTTCGTCCCAGCGATCCATAGGCAGCCAGCGTACAGCCTGCTCTGTCCACTGGTTTAGATGCAGGCGGCGAAACGTATTTTCGTAGCTAGGCATTTCGCTAGCCTTAAAAGCCTCACGCTCTAAATAGTCTGTACGGATAGAGACGCCTAAAGCTGGGTTAGCTTTAGCCCATGTTTCGGGTAGTTTAAAATCGTCTTTTTCGTCTGCTGCGTAAATCACTGGTAAAAATGTATTATCTTTTATTATGCCGCTACGTACCTTTTTAGCGTAGTCGTGTAGCTGGTAGCAAATACTGTTACGGTCATAACCCGCCGTCGTTATTGCTATCGTAAGGGGCTGCGTCCTAGCCCCTGTACTGGTACTTAAAACGTCCCATAAATCCCTATTAGGCTGGGCGTGCAATTCGTCGAAGATAATCGCCGAGGCGTTTAGCCCATGTTTCGTATATGCATCTGCGCTCAATACCTTATAGCTGCTGCTGCCCTTTATTATTGATTTTCTAAACGTCGTAGTATGCTCTCGTAATAACTGATCTGCTGCGACCATCTCGGCGGCGATGTCAAAGACGATACTTGCCTGCTCACGTTCTGCGGCTGCGCTAAATACCTCTGCGCCTGCCTCCCCGTCGCTGATGAGCATATAGAGGGCGAGTCCGGCGCAGAGTGTGCTTTTGCCATTTTTTCGTGGTATCTCAATATATGACGTTCTAAATCTTCTATAGCCATTGTCTAGCTTCCAGCCAAACAGTGTAGCTACGATGTTTTCTTGCCAATGGTCTAGCTCAAAAGGTAGACCCGCTTTCTCGCCCTTTACGTGGGTTAGGCAATCTCTGAAAAACCCTACAGCTCTTTCAGCTGCTCCAGCATCGTAGTAACATCCTGCGGCATCCTCGTACGGGTTATAGCCTGCTATATCCATTTCGGTCATGCAATATAGGCGGCTTTGGTATTATCTGTAGTTTTGGGCATTACTTCTATCTTTGTCCTCGTCGCTGGGGTCAGTCCAAACTGTGCCCCTATCTGCTGCATACGCTTCTGGGCTTCATTACGGATATTCAGCCAAGGGCTAACCCGTTTAAAACCGTCTTTGGTTACCTGCGTTTTACCGCCCTGCAATAGCTCAGCCTCAGCCTCTACCATTTCAGCGTACGCTGTACAGTATATCGCCATAGCGTTAGCGTCTACATTAGTGAGCAGCCCTATAGCCTCTAACTCTGGGGCTAGTAACTCCCAGCAGCTCACAGCTGCAGGGTTTAACCATTCTGGCATCTCAGCCAAGCCCGTAGGCTTAGGCTCGTTTTTGTTTTTATGTCTATCCCTAGAACCATGTATTAGCTTTAGGGCAGTTGGTTTTCTTGGTCTGCCTGCTGGCATCTTTTCTCCTAGTCATTACGGGG